>Ga0316217_10004917_pt1 | contig 14127 bp, 3 predicted proteins | sample 1anoAmetaG_FD_203633 | JGI IMG/M metagenome (GOLD analysis project Ga0316217, IMG submission 203633) | Freshwater microbial communities from Trout Bog Lake, Wisconsin, USA - 1anoA | ecosystem: Environmental > Aquatic > Freshwater > Lake > Hypolimnion/Profundal zone | place: USA: Wisconsin...
CCGACCCCTGCCGATATACCGAAGGTCAATGGTGGTGGGAGATTCTTAACCAATACCGAAGTTGCCCGCATGACGCCTATGGAGTGGTGAAACCATTTAAACCGCAAACTGCAAATGAAGCACAAGGTCAAACTATGGCAATGGATCATGGTGGTCGTGCTGGCCGGAATTATTCCGCTCGTCGGCATTTCTTCATTTTTGATCTACAACTCCATCAACAAAAGCATCAGCTTCGGCCAGCAGGAAATCCGCGGCAACGCTTTCCAGCGCCCGTTGGAGCAACTGTTGGATTTGCTGCCCCGTTATGAGGCGGCGGCCCGCTTGGCGGTCGCCGGGAACGAATCGGCAAAAACCACCATGGCTGACCTCCAACGGCAGATTGATCAGGTGTTCGATGGGGTGACGGTCAGCTACAATGGCAAGCTCGGACAGGCGTTGAAATTCACCGACGCGGAGTTGGCTGCTCGGAAACGCGAAGATGCCCGCCTGGCGGTTGTCTTGGAGACTTGGAGTAGGCTCAAATGTGCCCCGCTGGCTGTGGCAGCCAGCGATGAAATTAACGGCAAACTGGTCAGCGCCATCCGCACGATGATCACCCACGCGGGCGATCTGTCGAATCTCATCCTGGACACCGACCTGGACAGCTACTATTTGGTCGACATCACGCTTGCCACCTTGCCACAAACCCAGCAGCGGCTAAGCGATACTACGCTGCAAGTTGGCGACTGGCTGCGGAACGGCCAGACTGCCACCAACAAAATTCAGATCGCTATCATGGCAGCCATGCTCCAACAGGACGATCAGGACCGTATTACTGGCGATGCCCAAACTTCATTGAGCGAGGACAAAAATTTTTACGGGGTCAGCGAAACCTTGCAGAAGAATCTGCCGCCGGCCATTGAAAAATACACTGCGGCCAATCAGGTTTTCATTGGCTTGCTAAACCGCATTCTGGCTGGCGAAAACGTTTCGAGCGCGGAGTTTGAAACCGCTGGCTGGAATGCGCGAGCGGAGAGTTTTCGTTTCGAGTCGGTGGGAATGGATGAATTGGATCGTTTGTTGGCGATACGGATTGCGGCCTTCTGGCACCAGTTCATGATTTGTCTCGGTATGATTGGCGCAGTCCTGTTATTGATTACCTTGGTTATCTGTTTGGTCGTCCGACAATTGAATGTCCGGTTGTGTGCTTTGAGCCGGAATTTAAATGAAATTTCAATTGAGGTGGGTGCTTCGGCCACTCACCGAGCCAACGTCAGTCAGTCCTTGGCCGAAGGCGCGAGCGAACAAGCCGCCGCGCTGGAGGAAACCAGCAGTTCCCTGGAAGAAATGGCCAGCATGGCCAAACACAACGCGGAGCATACCCAGAATTGCAAGGGTTGGATGAGTGAAGCCCGCGCGATTGTCGCCAAGGTGGACCAACTGCTGACCGAATCCGCCGGCTCAATCCAAGAAATCAAGCGCGCCAGTGAAACCACCGGCAAGGTCGTTAAAACCATTGAGGAGATTGCGTTTCAAACCAATATTCTGGCCTTGAACGCCGCGGTCGAAGCCGCGCGCGCAGGTGAAGCCGGGTTGGGATTTGCCGTGGTCGCCGACGAGGTGCGGAGTCTCGCCCAACGTTGTGCACAGGCGTCCAAAGAAACCAGCACTCTGATCGAGAATGCGACCCATGCGGCGAACCAGGGAAGTCGCCTTACCATCGCAACTCAGGAAGCCTTCCAACAAAACATCGCGATTGCCACGAAGATTGGCAAGTCGGTTGATGAAATCGCTGCCGCGATGAAAAAACAGAGCGAGGAAATTATTCAGATCAACACTGCTTTAAGCCAGATGGACAAAGTGACGCAACACACAGCCGCGACCGCGGAGCAGAGCGCCGCCAGTGCTGCGGAACTCAACGGCCAGGCAGAGACCCTGAAACTGTCGGTGGCCGAACTGAATCAACTAGTGGGTGGCGGAAGCGAAATTGCCGCCAAGAAACCGATGAGCCAAGCCGTGGACGCGAATAAAATTCATGCCGGTGCGCCTGGGCTAAAGCCAGGCGCGCCGACAAATGCCAAAGCACATGTCGCGAAGGCACCGGACAGGAACACAACGCCAAAACACCGAAGGGACGTCCCGCTGGAAGCCGAATTCAAAGATTTTTGATTCATAAGTTCCAACCAATCCTCACGACCCGGCTCCTTCAAATCCGACGGGGGCAATCGGTTCCGATGCGGCCTTTAGGCTGAATCGGCGCCAGTGTCATTTATGCTCCAAAACAAGGCCTGAGAATTTGCTGCCATGAAACCGAGAGCGAAACGGCAGGCATTCAGGCTCGCGCTGATATATGTCACCGCAGGCAGCGCAGGCAGCGCATGGGTTGCTTTGTCCGAGGCATTTTTAAGCGATTCACGAGCGACATGGACGAACGCCTTGAAGCGGGTGCAATTCAAGCCTTGGTTTGTGTGGTAGCGACGGGAGGTGTTTTGCATCTGCTGTGGCGGCATTTGTTCCGGCAATGGGAACAAGAGGCGGAACAGCGCGAAGAATCGGACAAAATCCTTCGCCGTACCGAGCGGGCACTAAAGACCATCAGCGCGTGTAACGGCGTGCTGCTTCGGTCCACCAAAGAAGCCATGCGTTTGACCACCACTGTGGCCGTGGCTTCTGCTGGCGGGACCGGGAATACAGCCAACAGTCCGTCACTCGGGTCTAGCGCACCAAAGCAACCGGCAAGCTTGGCATCGGTTCAGTTTGGTTCAACCGAAGCCTAACGCCGCCACCTTCTCAATCTAAAGATTGATTGCAGAATCGGCGATCGGGCGGAATGGGGCGAAATTGGTGGCGACGGGCCAGGTTCTCCCGCCACCAGCCCGGATAATCCTTGAGGGTTTGGACCTCGAGTTCGTCCTGCTGCGCCTGGCAGCCCACTTCCAGATAGGTTTCGAGGTTGGCCAGATCCGGCTGGGGTAACTCACCTTTCTGGTGCTGATCCCACATTTGGCGGTATAAATCTTCCAGCCGACGCACCAGCAACGGCATGTCGAACAAGACGCAGTGGTTGCGACCGGCTTGCAGTTTCTCGCGAAAGGGCGCGAGGAGCGCGGGATTATTGCCAAACTCCACGGCGCGGTTGACAAAATCCTCAGCCGACTCGCAGATCATTTCCGGCAAACCGGCAGCGCGCACCAGGCTGCCGCACACCCGTGACGCAAACGAGCGGCCACTTAAGGTCAACATGGGCACCCCCATCCAGAGGGCATCCGAAGCTGTGGTATGCGCCCCGTATGGCGTCGTATCCAAAAACAGGTCGGCGAGCGGGTAGCGCGCCAGGTGGAAGGGATTGGCGATTTTCCCCGCAAACACCAGGCGTTCCGGCGCAATATCATGTTGGGCTGCGTAATCGCGCAGCCGGGCGTTTGCGGCCTCGGTGCTGCTCAACAGCCAGAGTACGCTGCCCGGGACCCGGGCCAGGATCATCAGCCATCGGTCAAAGGTAAACCGGCTGATTTTGTGCGCACCATTAAAGCAGCAATACACCATCCCCTTTTCCGGAAGCCCGGCTTCGCTGCGGGAAGGCTTCTGGGGGGTGACCATGCGCCGGCGATTGTTGGGCTGATAGCAGGGCAGCCGGAGCACTTTTTCGGAATAGTAAAGTTCGTGGCTTTCGGGGATGATCCAGTCATCGGCCAGGAGATAATGATGGTAGGGGCTGCCCATGGTTCCGGGATACCCCAGCCAATTGACGATGACCGGCGCGGGCCGGAGCGCCACGACCTTGAGGCGCGCCTCGCGGGTGTAACCGTTGAGATCCACCAGGATCTGGATGCCATCGGCAGCGATCCGCCGGGCGGCGGCGGCATCGTCCAGATCGGTGATGGAAACCCAGTGATCGCACGAGGCCTTGAAATTGGCCTGCATGGGATCCTGTGCTTGCGGACCGCAATAATAAGCAAAAGTCTCCACCTGGTTGCGGTCGTGCAGCCCGAACACCTCGGCCATCAAATACCCGACGGCATGTTCGCGCAGATCGGAGGATAGATATCCAATTCGCAGGGGGCCGGAATTTTTCATGGCTTGGGGCCAGGCCGACATTGCCGCCGCCGGTGTGCCCACGTCTATTAGGTTGTAATGCGAAGCCATGGCCAGATGCAGCATGGGATCGTCGGTGTAAGCAGCGGCGGAGAGCGGCGACATTCCCTTCATCAAGATGTCCCGGCTTACCCATTCCCACGGCGCCACCACCGGCCATTCGCATTGACGTTGTCGCAGCGCGACGAAATGTTGGGCGACTTCCCTTTGTTGGGGCGCGATTTCCAGGCTTTGCCGCAGCATATTTTCGGCGGCTTCGTCTTGGTTGGCCGTTTCCAATGCGCGCGCGCTCTGGTTGAGCGCCGTGGTTTTATGGCTGAGGGCCGCACCGGTGATGGGCGCCAATTTGGCCACGACCGCGGACCACTGGACCACGGCCAGGCTCACCAAGCCGAGCCGTTCGTAAACCCGGCCGAGGTTGATATAAGCGGGCATGAACTCCGGGTTGATGGCCACGGCGCGTTCGAGGAGCTCCCGCGCCGGCACCAGTTTGCCGGCATCCGCCAGCGTCACGGAATAGTTGAAGAGGACGGCATAGAGCAGCGGATTGTCCTGATTGTGCTCAATCCAAGTGGCATAGAGTGTATCCAGGGAATGCACCTGGCCGCTTTGTTTCAAGGTTTCGGCGGTGCGGATCAGTTCAGCCACGCTGAAATTTCGGGCCATGGATTGAATGAGGGCCGAGGATAGAATGTCGTTTGTCATCGTGGTCAAAAAGCTGGTGTGATTTTACGTCCTTACGCCATGCCGTTAGCCAGAGTGCCGAGCAGATCGGCCATGTTTGCCAGTTGGGCATCCGTGAAGGCTCCCAACTGGGTGGAGTTCAGCGCCTCCAGCTCGGTGGTCGTCAAATTACCAACGCTGGTGGTGGGAATTTCCGAGATAGCCGTGGTGGTGATTTGACTGAGTTGATAAGACAGCATCGCGCCCAGCGGGCCCGACGCCAAGTCTCCCAGTTGCGTGCCGCTGAGCGCGGCGACTTGGGTGGCGGTCAAGGATTGCAACAGGGTGGTTGCCAAGCCGTACCATTCGGTAACCGTCAGGTTGGCCACCTGGGTGGGGTCGAGGGAGGAAATCTGTGTGGCGGACAAGGCGTTGAGCTGATCCAGTCCCAGGGAGCGGATTTGCATCCGCGTCAATCCGGTAAGTTGCGTGGTGCTTAACGCGTTGATGTCCGTGGTGGACAAGCTGGTGATTTCGGTGGTCGTCAGGGCCTGAATTTGCGCTGCGGTCAGGCCGGCAAGTTGGGTGAGGGTCATCTGGCCGATTTGGGTCGTGGTCAAACCGGGGATGCCGGTGGGTGCCAAGGCATTGATTTGTGCCGGGGTCAGCGACTGGAACTGCGCGGTCGTCAGCGCTGCCACCTGGGTGGAGGTCAGACCATTCAACTCCTCGGCGGTTAACAGTCCGATTTGGGCGGTGGTTAGTCCCGCGATTTGTTCCGCCGACAAACCTGTGATGCCGGTTTGGGACAGGCTGCTGAATTGCGTGGTCGTCAGGGCTGCGAACTGCGTGGCCGTCAGGCCCGAGACCGCCGTGGCGGACAACGCGGCCATTTCCGTCATCGTCAGCGCCGCCAACTGGGTCAACGCCAGAGCCGTGACTTGGGTCGAGGTCAGACCGCCGATGCCCGTCGTGCTCAAAGCCGACATTTGATCGGTGGTCAATGCCGCAAGCTGGGTGCTGGTCAGCGCGGCGACCTGCGTATCCATCAGGCCGCTTATTTCCGTCGCGGTTAGGCGTGCCATCTGGGTGGGATTCAGACTGACGATCTGATCGGTGGTCAGCGCCGCAATGCCGCTGGCTGACAGACTGGTGAACTGGGTGTTAGTGAGCGCTCCAAATTCGGCCGGGGTCAAGCTCGAAAGTGCCGTGCTGGAGAGAGCTGCCATCTCGGTGGCCGTCAGTGCCGCCAACTGGGTCGTGGACAGATTTTCGATTTGCGTCGCGGTCAAGCCGGACACACCTGCGGTGGACAACGCCGCCACTTGGGTGGTGGTCAGGGCGGTGATCAGCGTGGCCGGCAGGGCCGCCACCTGGGTGGAAACCAGACCGGCCACTTGGGTGGCTTGCAAATTGCCCAGTTGATTGGTGGTCAGCATCCCGATCTGGCCGGTGGTCAGCGCCCCGATTTGGCTGGCGGTCAATGCCGCCAGTTGCCGGCTGCTTAACTTGGCAAATTCGGTGGTGGTCAGGCCGGTAACCGCCGCGGTGGCCAGGGCGGCTATTTGCGTGGTGGTTAATGCGCCAAGCTGGTTGGTGGACAGCGCCGCAACCTGGGTGGAGGTTAAGCCAGCCACGTTGGCAGGGGTCAGTGCCGCCAGTTGCGTGGAGCTCAAACTCGGCAACTGGCCGGTGGTGATCGCTGCCAGGCTCGTGGTGGTGAGGCCATTCAATTGGGTCGTGGTCATGGCCGCAACCAGCGTCCCGGCCAATTGTTGCACCTGCGTGGTGGTCAAGCCCGTCAACTCGGCGGCGGTCAGCGCGCCAAATTGCGTCGAGGTCAGGCTTTCAAGTTGGCTTTCACTCAAACCCGCAACCGCCGTGGCGGACAGGCTGGCAACCTGGGTGGTGGTTAGCGCCGCCAATTGTGTCGTCGTCAGGGCGGCGGCCTGCGTGGACGTCAATCCGCCGATTTCGGTGGGACTTAGGACGAGCATTTGTGCCGGAATCAGTTTTCCGAGCTGCGTCGTCGTCATCGAGCCAATTTGCGTCGCGGTCAGGGCCGCAAGCTGTTTGGTGGTCAAGGCCGACAATTCCGTGCCGGTCAGGCCGGTGATTCCCGTCGTGCTCAACGATGCCATTTGACTGGTGGTCAGGGCTGCCAGTTGCGTCGCCGTGAGCGATCCAACTTCGTGGTTGGTCAACCCATAAACTTGGGTGGCCGTCAGCGTTGTGATTTGTGTGGAGGTTAAGGCGTTTAGTTGCGTGTCCGTCAGCAAGCTGATTTCGGTGGCGGTAAAGCCCTGGATCTGCGTCGTCGTCAGCGAAGGTATCTGGGTCACCGACAGCATCGCGAGCTGGGTGGTCGTCAAGGCGCCCAGCTCCGTGGCCGTCAGCGCGCCCAACTGCGTTTCCGACAACGCTGCGAGTTGGGTGGAAGACAGGCCGCTTACGGCGGTCGTGGAAAGCGCGGCAATCTGGGTGGTGGTCAGCACCCCCGTCTGGGTGGTGGAGAGGGCGGCCATCTGCACGTCGGAAAGTCCGCTTAATTCGGTGGTGGTCACCACGCCTAGTTGGGCGGTGGTCAAGGCGCCAAGCTGGGTGTTCGTTAGCGCGCCAAACTGTGTGGACGTTAAGGCGGCTAGCTGCCGGCTGCTCAGGGCTGAAAGGCTGGCGGTTGTGAGGCCGGTGATCCCCGTGGTGCTCAGCGCTGCCAGTTGAGTGGTGGTCAGCGCGGCAAGTTGGGTGGCCTTCAGCAGGCCCACTTCCGTGCTGCTAATGGCTCCCATCTCCGTGGTGGTCAGTCCTGCAATTTGCGTCGGCGTCAATCCGGCCAGTTGGGCTGCGCTAAGAGCTCCAATCCCAGTCGTGGTCAGACTGGCGAGCTGGGTGGTCGTGAGCTCGCCGATCTGGCTGGCGGTCAGGGAGGCCACCTGGGTGTCGGCCAAGCTGCTGACTTGAGTGGTGGTCAAGGCGCCCAATTGCGTGACCGTGAGCGCCGCCATCTCGGTGGCGGTAAACCCGTCCACCCCGACCACGGACAGCGCCGCGAGCTGGCCGACCGAGAGGGTGGCCAATTGAGCCGGCGTCAGTGCCGCCACCTGAGTGTCCACCATTCCGCTGATCTGGGTGGTCGTCAAGGTGGCGAGCTGCGCGGGCAGGAGGGATTGGATTTGGGTTTCCGTCAGCGTTCCAAACTGCGCTGACGTCATGGCCGTAAGCTGGTAGGTCGTCAGTGCGGCCATCTCGGTCGTGGTCAGCCCGCTGATGCCCGTTGTGGACAGGGCGGCAATTTGTGTCGGCGTCAGCGCGACCAACTGGGTTGGGCTCAACGCGGCCAATTGAGTGTCCAGCAAGCCGCCCACTCCGACGGTGGTCAGGGCGGCGAGTTGGGTTGTGCTCATGGTCGCAATTTGCGACGTCGTCATGCCGCTGACCGTGGTGGCCGTCAAGGCCGCAAACTGGCCGGCTGAAAGGGCGTTGATTTGGGTTAAAGCCAAACCCGCTGCCTGCGTGCTGGTCAAGCCGCCCATCTCGGTGGTTGTCAATGCGGCAAGCTGGGTGGAATTCAGGGCCGCCAGTTGCGTCGTGGAGAACGCGCCGATTTGGGACGAAGTCATGGCGGCAAGCTGGCTGGCGGTCAGCGCCACCGATTCGGTCGTGGTCAACCCACTGATGCCCGTGGTTGAAAGCGCGGGGATTTGCGTGGCCGTGATCGCCGCCAGTTGGCTTGAGTTCAAGGCCGCGATTTGGGTGGAGGTGAGGCCGGCCAGTTCGGTGGCGGTCAGCACGGGAATCTGCGTGGCGGAAAGCGCGCCAAGCTGGGTCGTCGTCAGGTCTCCAATCTGGGTTGGCGTCAAATTGGCAAGCTGCTGCGTGGTCAGGTTGCTGATTTCGGTGGTGGTCAAGGCGGCGATCTGGCTGTCGCTCAGACTGCCAATTCCAGTGGTGGTCAGCGCCGTAAACTGCGTCGTCGTCAATGCGCCTAGCTGGGCCGCCGTCAACCCTCTGATAGCCGTGGTGGATAGCGCCGCGATTTGTCCCGCCGACAGGACAGCCAGTTGGGTCAACGCTAGCGCCGCCGCTTGCATGCCCACCAAACCGCCGATCTCCGTAACCGAGAGCAGGGGAAGTTGCGTGGTTGTCAAGGATGCCAACTGAGTCGTTGTCAGCGCCCCGATTTGAGACGCCGTCAAAGCGGTTAATTGGGTGGTGGACAACGCCTGCAGTTCGCTGGTGGTCAAACTGCTGATTACCTGGGCGTTCAACGCTGGTATCTGGCTGGTGGCCAGCGCGGCTAGTTGGGTGAGGGCCAGGCCAGCCGCCAGGGTGCTGGTTAGTCCCTGGACCTGCGTGGTGGTTAATGCTGCCAGTTGCGTGGTTGCCAGGGCCGAAACCTGGGTGTCGGCCAGGGTGCCGATGGCGGTGCTGCTCAATCCTTGAATTTGCAGGGTGCTCAGTCCCGCCATTTGCGTGGCCAATAGCTGCCCCACTTGCATCGTGGTGAGTGCGCCAAGCTGGGTCGAAGTCAGCACGGCGAATTGGGTGGGTGCCAGCGAGGCGAGTTGAGCTCCCGTCAGTCCGCCCATTTGATTGGCGGTCAGCGCGGCGATTTGGGTGGTGGTGAAGGCCGCCAGTTGCGTTGCAGCGAGCGTGCCCATTCCGGTACTGGTCAAACCTGCGACTTGGAACGCGGAGAGCGCGGCCAACTGCGTTCCCGACATGGCGTCAACTGCCGTGGTGGTCAGCGCCCCGAGCTCGGTCTGGGTCAGTCCCGCCAGTTGCGTGGTGGTCAGCGCCGCCGCCTGCGTATCGGCCAGGCCGCTGATGGCTGTGGTGGTCAGCGCGCCAAGTTGTTTGGCGGTCAGCGCCGCCAGTTGGCCTGGCGTCAATGCGCTGATTTCAGTGCTGGTCAGCCCGGCGAGTTGCGTGGTGGTGAGCGCAGCCACTTGCGTCGTGGTCAGCCCCGCCAACTGAGTGTTGGCCAGTGCCCCGATCCCCGTGCTGTTAAGACCCTGAAGCTGCGAGGTGGTCAACGCTGACAATTGCGGCACCGAGAGTTGGCCAACCTGCGTCGCGGTGAGCGCGCCCAACTCCGTCGCCGTCAGCGCCGCCAATTGCGTGCCGATGAGCGAGGCAATCTGGTTTCCGTTCAGGCCGGTCATCTGGGTGGTGGTCAAGGCTCCGATTTGTGTGGCGGCCAAGCTCCCCAACTGCGTCAGGGTCAGCGTCCCGATGCTGGTGCTCGTCAGGCCGCGAATCTGTGCCGCCGTCAGCACCGGCAGCTCGGTGGTCGTCAACGCAGCCACCGCCGTGGTGGTCAGCGCCCCGAGTTGCGTGCTGGTCAATCCCCCAAGCTGCGTGGTCGTTAGTGCCGCCGCCTGGGTATCGGCCAGGCCGCTGATCGCGGTTGGCGTCAGTGCCCAAAGTTGAGTCGAAGTCAGCGCGGCCATCTGATTGGTGGTCAGGGCGCCGACTTCATGGCTGGTCAGCCCGGCGAGTTGCGTCGTGGTGAGCGCGGCCAGTTGCGCGGGGGTCAACGCCGCCAACTGGGTGTCCGCCAAGGCCCCCAGCCCGGTGCTGTTTAGCCCCTGAACCTGGGTGGTGGTTAAGGCCGCCAACTGCACCATCGAGAGTTGTCCTACCTGCGTCGTGGTGAGTGCGCCTAACTCCGTGGGCGTCAACGCTGCCAGTTGCGTGCCGTTCAGCGAGGCGATTTCGTTCCCACTGAGATTTGCCATTTGGGTGGCATTCAGGGCCGCGATTTGCGTGGTAGACAAGGCCGCAAACTGTGCCAGCGTCAGCGCCCCGATGCCGGCACCGCTTAGGCCCTGAATTTGCGTCCTCGTCAGCACCGCCAATTCCGCCGTCGTCAATGCGGCCACCGCCGTGGTGGTCAGAGCCCCGAGCTGCATGCTGGTCAATCCTCCAAGTTGCGTGGTCGTGAGTGCTGCCGCCTGCGTATCGGCCAGGCCGCCTATTGCTGTCGTCGTCAGCGCGCCAAGTTGGGTGGAGGACAATGCCCACAGTTGGGCCGCCGTCAGCCCGCTGATTTCGGTGCTGGTCAGCCCGCCGATCTGGGTGGTGGTCAGCGCCGCAAGTTGCGTGGTGGCCAGAGCGGCCAATTGCGTGCCGGCCAACGTTCCGATCCCGGTGCTGGTCAGCCCCTTAACCTGCGTCGTGGACAAGCCCGCCACTTGTGCCGCCGACAGTTGTCCCAACTGCGTTATGGTAAGCGCGCCTAGCTCCGTCGAAGTGAGCGCGGCCAGTTGGGTTCCGTTCAGTGAAGCAATCTGGTCTGCCGTCATGGCCGTCATTTGCGTGGCGGTCAGCGTGGCGATTTGGGTGGTGGCGAGGATGGCCAACTGTGGCAGAGTGAGCGACCCGATTCCTGTGCCTAACTGACGAATCTGGGTGGTGGTGAGGTCCGCCAGTTCTGTGCTGGTCAGGGCGTCAATCTCGGTCGCGGTGAAGGCCCCTAACTGGGTTCCCGTCAGCGCGGCCAGTTGCGCGGCCCCCAGCGCCGCCAGCTGCGTAACGGCCAGGCCGCTGATCGTGGTCGCGGTCAGTGCCCCGATTTGACTGGAAGTCAAAATCGCCAGTTGGGGTGGCGTCAATCCGGCAAGTTCAGTGCTCGTCAACCCGTGGATCTGGGTCGTCGTTAGCGCCGCCATTTGCGTCGTGGTGAGCGCTGTTAGTTGGGTATTCGTCAACACCCCGATTCCAGTGCTGGTCAGTCCTTGGGTCTGGGTGGTGGTCAAGGCCGCCAGTTGCGCCACCGAGAGTTGCCCCACCTGGGTGGTCGTCAAGCCGCCCAGTTCCGTTGCCGTCAACGCTGCCAGTTGCGTTCCGGTTAGCGAAGCGATCTGATCTCCGCTCAAACCCGTCACTTGCGTCGTTCTCAAGGCCGCAATTTGCGTGGTGGACAAGGCCGTAAACTGTGTCAGCGTCAGCGCCCCGACCCCTGTGCTCGTAAGCCCGTGGATTTGGGTGGTTGTCAGCACGGCCAATTCTTGTTTCGTCAAGGCCGCCACCGCCCAAGTGGTGAGCGCCCCCATCGCTGTGCTGGTCAATCCCTGAAGTTGGGCGGTCGTTAGCGCCGCCAGTTGCGTATCGGCCAGACCGCTGATGGCCGTGGTCGTCAGCGCGCCGAGCTGGGTGGTCATTAGCGCGCCGAGTTGGGTTGGCAGCAGTGCGCTGATTTCAGCACTGGTCAGCCCTTTGATCTGCGTCGTGGTCAGCGCCGCTAATTGCGTTGTGGTCAGCGCCGACAACTGGTCGCCGGTCAGCGCTGCGATGCCAGCGCTGGTCAGTCCCTGGGTCTGGCTGGTGGTCAAGGCCGCCAGTTGTGTCGCCGAGAGTTGCCCTACCTGCGTGGTCGTCAAGCCGCCCAGTCCCGTCGCTGTCAGTGCCGCCAGTTGCGTGTCGGTCAGCGAGGCAATCTGGCTTCCGCTCAGGCCGGTCATTTGCGTGGTCGTCAAGGCTGCGATTTGCACGGTGGACAAGGTCGCAAACTGTGTCGTCGTCAGCGCCCCGATCCCCGCGCTCGTAAGCCCATGGATTTGCGTCGTCGTCAACCCGGTCAATTCTTGCCCCGTCAAAGCCGCCACCGCCCAAGTGGTGAGCGCCCCCAGTGCCGTGCTGGTCAAGCCCTGAAATTGAGTGGCGGTCAGCGTTGCCAGTTGCGTCCCGGCCAGACCGCGGATGGCCGGGGTCGCCAGCGCACTGAGCTGAGTGGACGTCAGTGCCGCCAGTTGGGTCGGTGATAATTCGTTGATTTCCGTGCTGGTCAGCCCGGCGATCTGCGTCGCGGTCAGCGCCGCCACTTGCGTGGTGACCAGGGCCGCCAATTGGGTGGTGGTCAAAATCCCGATCCCGGCGCTGGTCAGTCCCTGGAGCTGCTTGGTGGTCAAGGCCGCCAGTTGGGTCGCCGAGAGTTGCCTCACCTGCGTCGTCGTCAAGCTCCCCAATTCCGTCGCCGTCAGCGCTGCCAGTTGCGTGCCGACCAGCGAGGCAATCTGGTTTCCACTCAGGCCGGTCATTTGCGCCGTGGTCAAGGCGGCGATTTGGGTGTTGGCCAGGAATGCCAACTGCGTCGGGGTCAGTGTGCCGATGTCGGCGCTGGTCAGTCCCTGGATTTGCGTGGTCGTCAGCGTCGCAAGTTCAGTCGTGGTCAAAGCGGCCACCGCCGTGGTGGTCAGCGCCCCCAGCTCCGTCCTCGTCAATCCGTGAATTTGGGTGGTCGCCAGCGCCCCCACTTGGGTATCGGCCAGACTGCTGATGGCCGCGGTGGTGAGCGCGCCTAGTTCCGTGCCCGTCAATGCTGCCAGTTGGGTCGCCGCCAGCTCGCCGACTTCTGTGCTGGTCAGCCCTTGGACCTGTGCCGTGGTTAGCGCCGCCGTCTGGGCCGGGGTCAGCGCCGATAATTGGGCGTTGGTCAGCGCCCCGATGCTGGTGCTGGTCAGCCCCTGGATCTGCGCGGTGGTCAAGGCTGCCAGCTGCGCTCCTGCCAGCTGCCCCACTTGCGTCGTCGTCAAGCCCCCCAATTCTGTTGTTGTCAGCGCCGCCAGTTGCGTGCCGACCAGCGAGGCAATCTGGTCGTCGTTCAGGCCGGTTATTTGCGTGGCGGTCAAGGCCGCGATTTGGGTGGTGGCCAGGAACGCAAACTGTGTCTGGCTCAACGCCCCGAGCCCCGTGCTGGTCAGCCCCTGAATTTGCCCTGTCCTCAGCATCGCAAGTTCCGTGGTTGTCAAAGCGGCCACCGCCGTGGTGGTGAGTGCCCCAAATTGCGTACTGGTCAATCCCTGAATTTGGGCGGTCGTTAGCGCCGCCAGTTGCGTATCCGCCAGACCGCTGATGGCCGCCGCGGTGAGCGCGCCGAGTTGGGTGTCCGCCAGTGCCGCCAGTTGGGTGGCTGCCAGTTCGCCGACTTCCGTGCTGGTCAGCCCGGCCAGTTGCGTGGTGGTGAGCGCGGCCACTTGCGTGGTGGTCAAGGCGGCCAGTTGCGTTGCCGCCAGAACGCCGAGGCTCGTGCTGGTCAGCCCATGTATCTGCCAGGTGGTCAAGGCCGCCAATTGCGCCGTCGAGAGTTGCCCCACTTGGGTCGTAGTGAGCGCCTTCAGCTCCGCTGCCGTCAGCGCCGCCAGTTGCGTGCCGGTCAGCGAGGCGATTTGGTCTTCGCTCAGGCCAGGCATTTGCGTGCTGGTCAAGGCCGCGATTTGCGTGGTGGACAAGGTCGCAAACTGCGTCAGCGTCAACACCCCGATCCCCGTGCTGGTCAGCCCCTGGATTTGCGTGGTCGTCAGCATCGCAAGTTCAGTGGTCGTCAAAGCGGCCACCGCCGTGGTGGTCACCGCCCCTAGTTCCGTGCTGGTCAAACCCTGAATTTGG
>Ga0316217_10004918_pt1 | contig 14126 bp, 2 predicted proteins | sample 1anoAmetaG_FD_203633 | JGI IMG/M metagenome (GOLD analysis project Ga0316217, IMG submission 203633) | Freshwater microbial communities from Trout Bog Lake, Wisconsin, USA - 1anoA | ecosystem: Environmental > Aquatic > Freshwater > Lake > Hypolimnion/Profundal zone | place: USA: Wisconsin...
CAACCCCAACCCCAACCCCAACCCCAACCCCAACCCCAACCCCAACCCCAACCCCAACCCCAACCCCAACCCCAACCCCATTGTTTGCAAGATAAATATAAGGTGATTGATATTAAGTTGTGATAGCTTGAAATCATTCAATCATAATCCTTTGAGGAAGTCGATCTACTGTTATGGTCTTGTGGTAGCTTGATTGCCCATGGTGGGTTGACGGCTCTGCCTAAAAGCAACCATCTTGGAACTACGTTTTTTCATCATCTATTATAAAAACTTCTTCTCCTTCTCTCGTTGATTTTTCTAAAGTTACTTGAGTCTGTCTTCAGCTGATATTTCAGGAATTTTAACGGCATTTTGAGTGAAATTCGTTTCTGAAATCATTTTGGGCAATGTCTTTACACTAGATTATGGATTTGGTTTGTTTTTCTGAACTTCTTCAGTAAACTTCAATTCCACTTTAGGCGCCTTTCTAGCTTACTCTTTTTTACGTTTTTCTTCTATCTCATAGAAACTTTTTTCCGTAGTGAAAATGAAAAGCACACACTTGAATATTTTCTTTCCAATCTAGTCAGAAGCAGCTTTTGTGTGATCCTCACAGTAAAAAGTTGCACATTCTTGAAAAGCTTGATCCATTTTCTTCACACCGTCTTCAAGAACCGCATATTTCTCCTTTGTTTCCAGTAGCAGTTCCTAACAGTGTTCATCGATTCTATCATTTGGATTGCTTTTGACTTTGCTTTTGAATGCTTTTTCAATAGCATTGAGAGTCTTTTTGAGCTAACCAAGGTCGGCTTTAACTTGACTGGTTGGCATTTTCTAGATATACTGGTACATATCTAACTATTCTTTGTCGAAAATCGGATAAGTATACTTTTTCCAAACTTGCTTGATTAAGTAAAAGCCAGCATTCATTTTGTTGTCTGCTGACGTCACTTCTTGCATGTTTTCAATTGTATCTAGTCTGAATCCCCAAGCTCCTCCTTTTAATCCAGTACCATTAAGATAGTTTCCTAAGGCCAAAGCGACTTAGAGTACATAATGTAGGCGATAATTTGACTTTAAAGATTAGAAAGCTGTTGTTAAGCTTTCTATCTTAGATTGAATTTAGAATAACATCTATTACTTATTATTTGCAAACAATAAGGCTTTGATTCTGCTAGCGTACTCTGGGATACTTGTAATCTCTTTGATAAACTTTTAAGGAGCACCCAAATCATCCAAACTTCCATCATAGCTGTTGATCATCATCTAGTCCTATTCTGAAGGTAAAATCTTGTTGACGCTATCCAAAACTGATGGGACAGCGAATTTGCCTGAACACTGGGTCAAAGCTTAGATAATGCCATTTTAGGGAAGCCTTAGTTTGGTTAAGACGATCTCGAAGTTTCTGTATTTATCTGGACCGAGCAGTTTTACCTTTTATTTCTTGACTGGAGCAGTGAGAGTTATCGCAGATTGGCTCGTTTTTGTTTATTATTTCTTAGGCATTAATCGAGCAAAGAGAGATTAAAGCTAGCTTTCGTCAATGTTGACTTTGGACTCATCAACTTTTTACCAAATAGTGGATTTTATTTTCTAGTAGCCTAAAACTATGTAATTACATGCTTTCAAATTGACTTTTGGCTGTTTTTTAGGTTTTTTTTTCTACTAAACCATTGTGCCCAAAGAAGGCAAAGGCAGTCCCATTCCCGGAAGGCCACCCAATGAAGGAGGTCCAAACGAGGGAGGAAGTGGAAGATTTGGTAATCCTAGTGGTGGAGGCGATAGATTTGGCAAGCCTAATGGAGGAGGCGGAGGTGGCAGATTTGGTAAGCCCATAGGAGGCGGTGGCAAATTGGGTAATCCTGAGGGTGGAGGTGGAAGATTCGGTAAGCCCGCTGGAGGCGGCGGAAGATTCGGTAAACCCATTGGAGGTGGTGGCAGATTAGGCAATCCAGTGGGAGGTGGAGGTAGATTAGGTAATCCTGAAGGTGGAGGTGGAAGATTAGGTAATCCAGTAGGTGGAGGTGGTAGATTCGGTAACCCCATTGGAGGTGGTGGCAGATTAGGCAGTCCACTAGGTGGGGGCGGTAAGTTGGGTAAGCCTGCTGGAGGTGGCGGAAGGTTAGGCAATCCTGAAGGCGGAGGTGGAAGATTAGGTAATCCAGTAGGTGGAGGCGGTAGATTCGGTAACCCCATTGGAGGTGGTGGGAGATTAGGTAAACCGGTTGGAGGAGGTGGCAAATTCGGTAGTCCTGTGGGTGGTGGGGGCAGATTTGGTAGCCCTATCGGAGGAGGCAAGTTTGGGATTCCCGTAGGTGGAGGTGGCAAATTGGGCACTCCGATAGGTGGAAGGGGTAGATTAGGTAGTGTATTGGGTGGAGTTGGCAGGGTAGGTAAGCCATTTAGAGAGGACACCACATTTTAGCTAGGTTTTTGCTCAAACTTGGTGAGGTCAATCTTACTAATGAAATTGACGCTTTGGTTTTGATCCTCTACTTTTGAACGATTAACCATTTCTGTTTTTAGCTAATGGCATTATCTTTTTAGTTCTTTTACTTCCTTTTCTCTCTATTCAAGTTGCTTTTTCAATGCCTCGATTTCATTTACGTTTCTGGAGGTTTTTAAGCCCTAATTTATGAAACTTTCCAGTTTTTTCCATTAGTTCTTTTAGAAATATTGCAAACTTTTGAAACAATTCACTAATGCATCTTCGCAATTATTTTTCAAGCAGTTTCCTTTGATTCGCTTAAGGTACTCTTAAACACTAAGTCCTTGCTTTTTTAGCTTTTCCATTTCTTAGTTCACCCCCTAGCTAGTGATATCCTGAAGATTTTAATCAACGATTATTGTATATTTGTAATAATGCTGTATTTCCGAGAAAGTGTCGAGGACAAACTTGTTAAAAGACTTTTTATCATTGTCAGCCAAGTACACAGTAATGTAATTATCATCATCGTCCTAAGAATGTTCTTAAATCTGTTGTTCATTGTTTTAGATAAAGCCTTCCACAAAGTTTACTAGTAGATGCTGCTGCAAAATTTAAAGGTTTAAAGCGTTTTTGTTTGATAGGTTTTGCTGCATGTTTTATTTCTCTTTTCTGCTTTTAGTTGCGTACTTGTAGATTGCTTGACTTACTGCTATAAAGGTACAGTAATCTATTCTATAGTAATTTTCTTGCAACTTGCATTTTATATCTTCAATAAGTAGCTAATATCTTTGGTTTCTAAGTTATTGCTAGAACTCTCCTTTTTCCTCGTCATCAACAATCGAAATAAGCACTTCGTTGATAAACCTCAGGTTATAACAACACATGAGTATATTGTCGGTGTTATAAATGGTCTCAACAAAAGGCTACAATAGGCTTGAATTTCTGTGCTCTTATTTGAAAAGTTTTAAGCATTACATTAGGCTCAGACTGTCTTAAACTTTCCATGCGTAGTCTTGCAACATCAATAAGACGTAGGCAGTCACCGCTATGTTTATGGGGTGATAGGCTCGCATTAAAATGATAGAGTAGTCTCGAATATTTCCAACTGCTGCAAAATATTCTTTAGGGTTATGGTCGGATAGAGATTTCATGAATTTTAAGATTTCTATTTGGTTTTGAAAAATGGTTTTTGTTCCTTGCTTGTTCGTCCTAATAGCTTTGTCCAAAATGTTGAGCAATCTTTTGATTCCGTCGATTTTAATGAATTCGGTATACAGGTTCCTGTATAACAAGTTATGTACTTTTAAGCAATTATGCGATCGATATCTCCAAGATACATTTTGACAGAGGTTTAGTTGTTTTATAAAAGTTTGAGTTTCTCATCTAGCTCCCTTTTTCTGACCTATTCAATGTTTTTAAAAGACTAGTCATCGAAATTTTTGGTCCTCCTTAAGCAATTAAGTTCCTTCTTTTACTTTTACTATTAGACTTTGCGTTCATGGAGAATGACGAACCTGTACTTATACTTAGTATTGAACTCTTTCAATATTTCAAGATTCTATTAGGTGAGTTAGATTTCCTTCAAAGTTTTGGTGAACATGGTTTAGACTAAATAAGATGGCATTTACCCAGTTTTTCATTTGAGGGCACTGGAGGAAATCTATTTTTTCCTTTGAGATCGTAGTAGATGTATTATATTTGAATCCCTTCCTTGGTGGTGTAGGCGATTTTTGTCGACCCAACGATGTTATTTCCCATCAATTATATTTATTGCTAATACACCATAGTACTCTATAAAATCTGACTAGGTCCAATTGCTTGATTAAAATAGTGAAATTGCTCTATCAATCGAGATTAATCTTTTGCTTTGCCAGTTTTGCCTTGACTCTTTGCTTGTAGCCTCGACTTTTCAGTTGCGTCAAATGTGTCTTGATTTTTTCGATGTCAGGACTACTTTTTTTCAACTATTCTTGAATAATCAGTTTGCTGATATGACCTTTCTCATGCTTTTACTATTTTTTCATGTTGTTCTATTACTTGTGAGTCACTCTTTTTTGCTTCTCGAGAAAAGCTGAAGTTTTCTTAGTTGCAAATGGTTTTTTTCCAGAACTCTTGCCTTTGAATCTTTCGTTCTTTTTGCCAGCTCGTTTCATACCTGGTCTCTGCTTGGTGATGCCCTTTTGTTTGCCAGAAGATGGCTTTTTAGCAAAGCTGGAACGGCTTTTGATTTTGTTTCTGGAGCTATTCTTCATAGTTGAAAAGTTTACAAGAAATAAATACAATCATATTCTAATCCATTTTGATACGTATTCGCTTTTGGGGTCAGGAAGTCTAACTTATACGTTGGGACTATAGTTCCAACTCCGATTACCTGTAAACCGAGTTGAGTTAGACTAATCATAGGTCTGCCTAATTTTATGAGGGTAGTAAGGATTATTTCCTTCATTTACTGAGACTTTGCTTTTGTTGAGCATGGAAAGTCCGCTGTGGCTTAAAACGGAATAATTCCTTGTCCTATCAGACTCAAAATAGCTATTATGCTTTTTTAAACTTTAAATATGCATAGTGCGTGGGGTCCCAGTGTGCTCACTAATCAGCTTTATTGTATTTAAATAGGGTTATCGGATGTATTCAGGCTTGCCCACTTTGGGCAGAGGAGTAAACCATTAAAATTGGTGGCTTCTGTCGGGATTTCTGGGGTTGCGCATTACTTGTTATTCATGCTTTGCTTTGAAATAGCTTTTTTAGACTATCCTTAACCTAGGTCTGGTGCCTTTATAGAGCTATTTTTACCTTAGATATCGTCTGTATACAGAGATCTCATCGCAATAAATTTATAATCAGCTTGTAACTTATTGAGATTTAATACTTTGAAATTTTGCTCATAAAAACATTAAGAACCGACAAATTATTTGATGAAATTTTATGCTATGAGAAACAAGGTCATGTCTACAAATCATGTGTTTCATCTCTGCAGAAAAGTTTATCATTTTTTGATGAAGCCTAACGGATTGAAAAAGTGTTGACTACTTTTCATTTAACAACTTAATAGGATCGGATGTCATAAATTTTCAGCAGAAATCACTATTTAAGCTTGAGGCAGCTCTGCTGAAAGTCAAATTTTGATTTAATCCTGTACTCTGCTTCTTTAAAAGCCTATAAAATAGCTTTTTACTTTTTCCACTAGCTTTTTAAAGATGCTTTAATCTTCCAATTCTAAAAAAATATCTTGCTCTGTTCTAATTTCTTAAAAATTTGCTTCAAACCTCTTAAGTATTCAGACTATACACTTTTTTGAGCAAATAAGTTTGATCTTCTTTCTCTACGGGTTTATCTTTCTAAAGCGAATGAAGTAGCATGCGGTTAATCTACTTTACTTTTGAACAAAGTTGACTGATTGATTTTTTTGAACTCTGCGGAAGACAACTGTGATATTGAAATGTGCTGGTTTTGTGGAGAGAGTTTAAGTCTTTATGAGGAATTTGCTCCAAGTAATTGTATTTAATTTGATATGAAAAGAAATATAAAAGTGGTTTTAACTGGTGCTTGCGGCCGGATCGCCTATTCCTTGTTTACCTCGCTTTGTGGTGGCTTTATCTTTGGCAGCGAGTTCGACTTGGATCTAAGACTTGTAGAACTTTCATCAAAAAATCAAGAGCTTGCCATACTTCGAGAAGAGCTGCATGACTGTTGTTTTGCTAATGTCTCCAACATTTCAATCTACAACTAAAAGGACCTAGAGAAACCTTTCTAAGATGTAGATGTGGCTATCTTTTTGGGAGGATTGCCCCGAAAGCCAGGAATGGAGCGCAATTAAGTTTTTGAGATCAATGCTGAGATATTTCAAATCCAGGGGCAATATCTTGAAAAGGCAGCTAAAAAGACCTGCAAAAGTTTGGTTATAGCCAACCCAGTAAATATTCGTTTATTAAGACTTGTACCAATTGTATGGTATTATCGAGCAATGCTCCAAGTATTCCAAAAGAAAACTTTACTGCTTTGACTCGCCTTGACTACAATAGATTCGTCGGCCATGTAATCGTAAGATGATATAGACTGCAAAACTATTAGGGTGCAAAGCGAACCAAATAAAAAATATTTTTGTTTGGGGCAACCACTCTAGAAAATAATTTTGGGATCCTTCTAGAATACAAGTAGAGGGTCTTTCCTAATAGTTCATCAACGAAAAGCTAAAAGGGCTAGATATCATAAGTTTATAAAAAGAAATGTATGAGAGAGGAGGATTCATTCAATAAAAAACCAAAGGGAATGCTTATTTGTCAGCGACCAAGGCTATTGTTGACCATCTCAAATAATGGTTTCAAGGGAGTGATAGACCTGTATCTATGGGTATAGTTTTAAGTTCCTAAAAGTATGGAGTGCCTGGGGGACTTTGCTTTTCGATGCCTACAGTATGCGTTGGAGGAGGTGAATACCATATTTTATAAGACCTCCAGCTGAATGAGTAGCAACGGAAGCGAATCTTATAAAATCGTGATGAACTCTTAAAAGAGAAAGCGCTGGTGGCTCATTATCTTCCCGCTGATAGTTGAATAAGAATCATTTAAAAGTCAGATTGTAATAAATAACAAACTAATCGATCAAAACTGTTTGTTAGTTTTCTTCATAATCTCTTAGTTACTGCTCCTTTTCCATTAATTCACAAGTCTGTCCTTTACTTCTTGCACCCTTTCAACGGAGATATCATACTATTTGATAAGTTTGTTTCTCCTATCGCTGAGGTCTTAAAATATACTCTAATAAGCTGATTTAAGTTTATTAATGTCTTAGAGTGCCTTTGTTAAACGAGTTACTTCTTTTTAGTAAGAATTCTTAAGCTCAGCTCTTTTTTAATTGTACTTGAAGTTTAGGACTTTTTTCTATTTTTAGAGAATATTTTCCATTTTTTTTCTTTACTCTTATTAGAATTAGTTAATGACGCATTCCAACTTCTACTTTTTCAAGATTTCTATTCTTGAAGTCAAATTTGAACATCTATTGAATAGTTAATCCTAGTCTTAAATTTCTATTTAGTTGCTAGATTTCTAAGGGACAAGCTTCAAAGAAGAAGATTTTTAAGATTTTTAGACCGAATCTTTTCTAGCTTTTTATTTTGGGCTGCCTTTAACAGAGATCTGCAATTCTCTATTTTCATGTTAAACAGGTTGGAATACTATTTCTTCCGACTCGACCTAAGAAGCCTTTTCTTATGAGTGATTAAATTTGGGACTGAGTTCGTATTTCTGGAGATGGAGAGACAGTGAGCCTGCTTTTGAGTATTTATCTAAACTGTTTTTCATATTATATCATTTAAAATCAAAAGAACATCATATTTTGAATGTTTTTACGCTACTTCCTAGCTCTTACCTTAATTGTTTCTATTTTTGTCTTGAAAGGCTCCTTCATCTACTTCAATATTAAAGAACTGGTAAACTCATTGCTGATGTTGTTGTTGACGTATCCGTGTCGAGTATACTAGTTTTTTTTAGCTAATCCGGTTACTGCTTGACCTGTCTATTTACGCGATTGGTTAAAAGACCCTTTGAGAGGAGTGTCTAAGACATAGCTTTAGCTGTCATTGTGGCTTAGGATTGACTTAATGCTTCGCATATCGTACAGGCTTTTAAGAGTTTTTTGGGGTTCAGGTTCCGGCGAATGCCCTGGTGAATATTCAGGTGACAATCCACAGGAAGGTTCATTTTCTTCGTTTCTCAAGATGCTTTATGTTTCCTTTTTGAGCATTTCCCAGTTATTATCTACTTTCTTTGGCTTTGCTGTATTAAATGCCTAGCTTTATCCAGTAGAAATCATCTCATATTACTACTTTATGCTATCTTACAATTATGAGATTTTCTTATACCTTTTTTAGTAGATGTTGCAGTTTTATTTTTAGAATGGGGGATCCAGCTTGCCAAATGATTCAAATCGAGTTCCTTTTGGAGTTGCTGCTGGACTTATAGCATTTTAAAGCTATAAGGGCGCTTATTTTATCTCAAAAAACTCTAGATTTCTCCAACCAATTTTCGGAGCATTTTGAACCTTTTTCTAGCCAATAATTTCTTTTTAAAGCACTTTGTTTGATTTAATGACATTCATATTTTGTAATACACTGCTTTCATCGTTAATGAGATAGCTGAACTTCAGTTAACTGTTCTCTTGTATGCTTCTTGAAGGATGCCTAACTTCTTGAGAGGTCGAATAGTCATACTCAATAAACTCAGTTTCATTGAGACTTTGGTTATGTTTCTAAAGACTAAAGCACTATTCCTAGATGGGGATATCAATTTCCGAAACCATTTGTTTTACAGAGCTGATATTAAAGGCTTCTTGGGGATCCGACTGATAAAACTCGTTGGAAGTTGGGATTCGTTCCTCTGTAGCTCTGGGAGTGATGTAGGCTAGATAAATTTCGTTTTAGGCTTAGAAATACACGAAAAGGTCTGATTTGTTGAATTTCAAACAATTAGTAAAGTATGTGATTTCTATTTCGAAGTATTCTGCTAAAAACTCATAGATTTCAACCGGCTCTATAAATTCATCAAAGGTCTAGCATTTGCCTCCGACAACTAGCAGAGTCCTAAGAAAAAGGACCATTATTTTATCGATAACGGGGTACTTTTGAATCATCTCCGAGACTCCAATGTTGCCCTCCCCCAACTATTCCAAAAATTACTACATCATGCGTCTGATTCTTGCCTCGCCTACTCCCAAATAGTAATAGTTGTCTTACTCTGGGACTACAAACTAGAATTCAGGGTTGTCGAGGAGATCAAATATTTTGGTTAGATATTTCTAAAAGTCGATATCTTCTGTTTCGTAGGTGAGTTTGAGGAGTTGGAAATAGAAGATAGTCTAGTGGGCGTAGGGTTGGTTGTAGAATACCTTGATGGTGCGATCGTCGTCAATGAGATTTTAGTTGAAGAAGGCGGGGTAGTCGTGTGCTTCGATGAATATTTGGGAAAAGCTGCATTCGTCTTCTTCTTTAAATGCTTTCAGCTCGCTGAACTTTCTTTTGTTTCTGCTTAATTTTCTTTACATTCTTATCGAATATGTTAAATAGAAATATAATTCGATTCCTCTGCAGACAAATTCTTATAAAGGACGAAAATAAAATGGTAAACCTCTAAAAAACAATGTAAATCTAAGCGAAATAGAATTCAAATACATGATTGGCTTTTACTAAAACATCGGAATGCAGCTTTCTACTTAAATTTTCAATTTATTGCCAACACCGGTTTTACAACCTTTGGCGTACTAAAAACGCAGTCAAACAATTTTCAGTTATAGGCCAAGCTGATAAAGTAGCAGAATAGAAGAAATAATTTTATTGCAAATTTATAGCCATTAGAGCCAGCTCCATACAAAAAAAGAAGTGCTTTTTATTCTAGTCAACAGACCTGCAAAAGTAAACCTAGCATTACTTGGGTAGTTAAGGTTTTCAGACGAATCGGGTTTATTGTTTTGTTAGTTTTAATTAGAAAGCTAATCAAAGTTTATAAATATTACTACTATTCTTTTCTTGAATCATGTATCCCGATCGATATAAGGGCTTAGGGTCTCCAAAAAAAAAATAATTTCTTGAGAACCGCAGGGAAACCAAGATTGAGTTGGTTTCAAAACTTTCAGGCTCTCCTAAAAAAAAGTACCATTCCCCACAATTTCCCATGAAGAGCTACTTCTAAGATGACCCCAACGAATAAAACAATTTGCCCTAAGTAGAGAAAGTTGAGTATAAGCTAAATTGCGAAAAAGATGCAAGGTTGACTGCATTGATTTATGAAGCAATAAGTTCAGCGGATAGGGTAGTGAAGCAAATATTAAATTACAATCTTCCCGAGATTGAAGGCATGTGTAGCAAATACTTTTTGGGCAAACAAAAGCTGTATTCGTATTTACATAGCTAGAGTAAGGGTATGTAGGGTTATATACCCAAGCTTAGCAAACTGAGCAACCTAAAGTCTAGGAGATAGGAATACTCTTCGGAAGAGAAGGAGTAGGTTCCGCTAAAACAACTAAAAAGATTGGAAGAGATTGTCTATAATAGAATAATACCTTTATTGACCTAATAGTTGTATAAAGACAAGAGAAGATATTCCAAAATAAACAAATACATTTAGCAGACAAATCCTGAGCAAAGGGAAGGTATCTTCTTGCTGGAAAAGTTGACGGCAAAGGGTAAAAAGTTTGATCTGGATTAATACATTGAGGCCTTATAAAGATACATGTTGAAAGTCATGGATAAGTAAAATAGTTTGAAGTAAAAAATCAATTAGTTGCAATAAAATCTTGAGAAATAGACTTTAAAGCTGGAAGAGTACCACAATTTCATTAAAAAGAGGGAAGAAGAGAAGTATTAAGACGATATCTAGCGGGCAAATGAGCTAAAACGTTTGGTTAGGTATTAATAGTTTGCGAAAACTATTCAGTCCTTTGTCAAGGAAGAATAATAAGACTACTTTGTCAAAGAAACCGAAAATCTAGATTCTTTGGTAGAAAGAATTCGGAAGTTACTGAAGTAAGAGGCTTAGTATAAGAAGAGAAAAGCTGATGGACTAATGCCAAAATCAAATAAATAGCCACAAATAGAGTTATAACACAGCAAAAGCTAGCAGTCAAAGCATCTAAAAGAAGTAGTTCGTAGTCTAAACAACTAGATTGGCTCATTAAAGTAGTAATACCAGCATTTGTAAAATAAACTACAGGCAAATAATCAAGACATGGTGGATGCCTAAACTAGATAAAAAAAGTTGATCAGATAAAATGAAAGTTTTATTTTGTCGATCCGAAAGCTAAATTAGGAAATAGACATGCTCAAAAACATGGTTTAGCAGAATTTGAATATTATTTGTAAGTACGAGTAAGAAATACAGCAGAGTTCTTAGAGCCATGCTAAATTACAATAAGAGAAGGAAAAGGAAGAGGAAGAAGTCAAAAGGCAGCAATAATAAAACCAAAAACTACTGAAGCATATTATGGAAATCGAAGAAAAATACAAGTAGTTGGTAGAACTGGAGGAGAAAAAGGACAAATAGTATGAATAGCTAGTAAAAAATGTATATAGTAAAGACAATTAATTAAAGTAATTGAACCAAGTCTTAGAAAATTATGAGAAATAGCTGAAGTTTGTGAGTTCTGTTTTGATTGAAAGGGAAGAACTTATAGTTTAACTTTAGCAAAAAGTTAAATTGGCTTAGGAACAACTAACGGAGTTTTTCAAATAACCAGAGTATAACCCCACTAAATAACTAAATGCACAAAACGATGAAAACCTTTAACAAAACCCAAAGGATAAACAATTTTAATTGAACGAATAAGTTAAAGCAAAGTCAGAAGATGAGGATCATAATGTATCTTCAGCTGTTGTTGTCGATAATTTGAATATAGATGATTCTGAGCCAAACCACCAAAGATAGGATTTTATCCCATCTAAACGTTTTAAAGATAACAGTTTGTCACCAAAAAAAGAGATTCATTAGCTTGATCCAAAGCTCTTATCTTAGCTTTCATCTTAAAAGTAAAATAATTATGAATAGGCACTAAAAAATCCTCAAAATATTGAGAAAAAGAGTGGAATCATCGGGCTATAGAGTGATAAATAAAGGTCTAGAAGATAAGATGCTAACTTGATTAAAATTGAAGACGAAGCTCACAAATAAGTAGCTGGAAAAACCGAAAAAAAAGTAGCTAACTAACCAAATCTGCATGTTTAACATCATTCAGACTCCTAAAGATTAGAAAAAGTTGATACAGGGGTTCAAACTGAGGGTATTTTGAGAGATGAAAATTTTTATTAGAGTGAAGTCATTCGATATTTGCCATAAATAAAGAGAATCTTTTCAAAGGAATAATTGGCCAACTAGACAATAAACCAATCTCTTATTGAAGAACTTGAGTTATTCAACAGCGATAAATTCCATAAATCCTTGAAGCTCGAAAGAATATAGCCTCCTCTACAAGAAGATAGGATGCTAAATATTTCTTCACCTTAGAAACCTACCTAGTAAAAGGAGGAAAATAACTAAAACATAAGAAAAGCAAAGTACAGCAAAATCCCTAATTCAGTGCAAGATATTGGTAATCTCATGAATTATCATAAATAGCAGCTCTTAAATCTGCATCATCTTTTGAAGAAAACAAATATCAAAACGGGATAATCTCATCTAACGCCTAACAAGAAGTCAGTCATCGAAAATGAGTAATTTGAAAAGCCGACAGTCTAGATTGCTTAGAATAAACTATAAGAAAAAGAAATTTTTTAGGCTTAGGAATAGATTGTGGCGGGAAAGTTAGAACTTGCCAAGTTGAATTAAACTCCAATCAACAAAGAACAATTCTATGAACTATTAACTCTATAAAAATAGGACTAAAATGCTAAATTAAGGCAAATTATTTAAGGCTTGACCAAAAGCGAAGTAAGTAAAAATAAAATTCATTCATAATACAAACAATTAGAGCTTAAATTCAATTAACTTCTGTCCCTCAATGAAGAGTTAAGGCGTGAAGTTGCCTTTTTGAAAAAAAATTTGTCGTAATCCTCGACCAAAAAGTAAAACTAAAAAGCTCACAATGCCCAACTCTAAGCTTAAAGAGAAGAATAGCCCTAAAATGTGGCTAAGAGTACTCTTTAAGAGTAACTAAACCAGAAATTAGAGCAAGCTGAGTAAGTAGCTTAGTAAAGTGCTAAACACCCTGTTACTCAAAATGTCAAATAGCATGAAAACACAGCTCTAGAAGCTAGATAACCACCGCAACCAGATTTCGACTGGAAAGACTTAATCCCCGAATATTTCGGGTAGAAATGCAGGCAAGAAAAGAAACGGAGATGAGATAATCTTTTTTCTTGAGATTGATGAGCATATAGTTTATATAGCTATTGTATTATAAAAATATCTTATCATGTTTTTGCTCAACTTGTTTGGCAAAGCAGCGCAGCCAAGCTAAGACGAGAAGTTCGACAAAATCACTTTCAAAATCGACTTGAATTAGAACGTGCCCAAGTACGAAGATTGGTCTTAAAATGACTTCGTCTAGGATGACTAATTGACTCCAGCCCACCCCCTCTATCACGAAATATTTCCCAAGTAATAGTAGAAATTCGAGTAGTACACAACCACCTAAAACGATACGCTCATGGGTATGGCTTTGAAGCTGGACATTAGCGAAAAGCTGCTTCGGTCTATCAATAATATAAGTGAGAGCATATATCCTGGCATGGTAAAATTAGCAAGAATTAGAAAATGAAATTGCCCCTAGGCACAGATCTCACCAAACTCTACCAAGCGCCTTCTTAGGAAACAAGCAAAATCAAAATTACTCAGATTCTGAGGCCTTCATAGAAAGGCCAAGAACTAGTAAACTACAAATACGGTGTGTTTTACAACGCTGGCCCCACAGGAATAATCAAAGGCACTCTGACAATCAACTCGAATTACCTGATATTCAACCCCGCTCTTGATGACTAGTCCAATATCGAAAAATACACAGGTAAGGATCAACCTATAAAGTTGAACGGCTTCTAAAGTTTAACGCTATTGTCTAGACAGTTGATATTCAGGATGTTTCTTATATGGAGATACCCGAGATGACTGAGGATGAGCAGCCGAGAAAGTCGACTTTGGTGCAATTTATGCTGTATCGGGTGGGGAACTTCAAAATATAAAATAAGTTCAAAGAGAGGTTGAAGCAGCTCAAGCTAGACCACAAGGCAATCGCTTCTATG
>Ga0316217_10004919_pt1 | contig 14122 bp, 8 predicted proteins | sample 1anoAmetaG_FD_203633 | JGI IMG/M metagenome (GOLD analysis project Ga0316217, IMG submission 203633) | Freshwater microbial communities from Trout Bog Lake, Wisconsin, USA - 1anoA | ecosystem: Environmental > Aquatic > Freshwater > Lake > Hypolimnion/Profundal zone | place: USA: Wisconsin...
GGCTTGCCGGCCAGCATGGCGAAAAGCTTGTTGGAACCATACCGGCTGGAGCTTCCCGCCGCCGGGAGGATGACCGCATACTTGGACATTGCTGGTTGGTATGGACGATTGGCAGCAGAATGTCAAATGGTTTGATGCCGATTGAGACTTTCGATGATCGCCCTGCATAACTTCGGCAGGGATTGATCTTCCTCTGCCAGCGATGCCGCACACTGTTTTTGGCGGATTTTCCGCTATTTTCGCCCTTTTGGTGCCAGTGATCCTGCTTGCCGGGCTTCAATGAGGCCGTGCTACATCCTGCTACTTTCTGCTACTTTTTTCGATATGAAAAACGCGGTTTTGTCGTATAATTGCCTGATTTGTCCGTGCTGGTAAGCATGCTCAGCCCACTGGCAACGCGGGGCGGATCGTTGTATAAATTTCTAGATTCCACCAACCGGGAAAAAGTGAAATAAATGGACAACGGCCAACTTAACTGGATCGCCAATTTTATCTGGGGCATTGCCGACGACGTGCTGCGTGATGTTTATGTCCGGGGCAAATACCGCGATGTCATCCTGCCGATGGTCGTAATCCGCCGGCTGGATGCCGTGCTGGAACCCACCAAAGACGCCGTGTTGAAGATGAAGGCCAACATGGACAAGGCCAAGGTGGCCAATCAGGAAGCCGCCCTGCGCAATGCCGCCGGCCAGGCTTTTTACAACGCTTCGCCGTTCACCCTTAAAGACCTGAAAAACCGTGGCAAGGCCGCGCAACTTAAGGCCGACTTGGAAACCTATCTCGACGGCTTTTCCGACAACGTCAAGGAAATCCTCAACAAGTTCAAGTTCCATAACCAGATTCCCACGCTGCAAGAGGCCGACCGTATCGGCGCGCTGCTGGAAAAGTTTCTCGACCGCTCGGTCAACCTCGGCCCGCTGCCGGTCAAGAATGATGATGGCACCATCCGCCTGCCCGGTTTGGACAACCACGCCATGGGCACGGTATTCGAAGAACTGATCCGCCGCTTTAACGAAGAAAACAACGAAGAAGCCGGCGAACACTTCACCCCGCGTGATGTCATCGCCCTCATGGCCGATCTGATCTTCCTGCCCATTGCCGACAAAATTCAAGACGCCACCTACACCGTTTACGATGGCGCCTGCGGCACCGGCGGCATGCTCACCGTTGCCGAAAAACGCCTGGGCGAACTGGCCAAGCAGCACGGCAAGGAAGTCTCCATCCATCTCTACGGCCAGGAGGTCAACGCCGAAACGTATGCCATCACCAAGGCCGATCTATTGCTCAAAGGCGAAGGCGGCGAAGCCGACAATTTCCACCATGGCTCCACGCTTTCCACCGATGCCTTTGGCACCATGGAATTTGACTTCATGCTTTCCAATCCGCCTTACGGCAAATCCTGGAAAAGCGATCTGGATAAAATGGGCGGCAAAGAGGGCGTCAAAGACCAGCGTTTTGTCATCCAATATGCCGACGATCCCGAATACTCGCTGCTCACCCGTTCCAGCGATGGCCAACTTTTGTTTCTGGTGAACAAACTGGCCAAGATGAAACACAAGACCCCTCTGGGCAGCCGCATCGCCGAAGTGCATAACGGCTCATCTCTGTTCACCGGCGACGCCGGCCAGGGTGAATCCAACATCCGCCGCTGGATTATCGAAAACGACTGGCTCGAAGCCATCATCGCCCTGCCGCTAAACATGTTTTATAACACCGGCATCGCCACCTATATCTGGGTGTTGAGCAATCGCAAGGCCGCAAACCGCCAAGGCAAGGTGCAACTGATCGACGCCACTGAATGGTTCAAGCCGCTGCGCAAAAACCTCGGCAAAAAGAACTGCGAGTTTTCTCCCGAGGATATTCAGCGGATCACTGATCTATTCCTGTCCTTCAAGCAAACCCCGCAATCCAAGATTTTCCCCAACGCGGCTTTCGGCTACTGGAAAATCACCGTGGAGCGGCCCTTGCGCATTCCCGGCATTGAACCGAATCGCATCTACAAACCGGCCGAAATTAAACAGCTAAAAGCGGAGCATGGCACCAGTCCCGACGCCCCGGCGGTCATCCGCAAAAAGTCCAAGGCCGGCGTGGAATACGAACCCGATGCCGACCTGCGCGACACCGAGCAAGTGCCGTTGCTTGAAGATGGCGGTATCGAGGCATTTTTCAAGCGCGAAGTGCTGCCACATGTGCCGGACGCCTGGATCGACCACGACAAAACGCAAATCGGCTACGAGATTTCTTTCACCCGGCATTTCTATAAGCCGATGCCTTTACGAACATTGGAAGAAATCAAGGCAGATTTGGCGGCGTTGCAAAATGAGGCCGAGGGATTGCTGGAGCAAATCATCACCGGCGCGGGGGACAGGCGATGAAGGAATTGGTCTTCATCAGTAGTGTGCAGAAGGAACTGGCCGCCGAGCGCCGGGCGCTGAAGAACTACATTCAGGGGGATGCCCTGCTGGGCCGGTTCTTCCAGGTATTCCTGTTCGAGGACATGCCCGCCTCGGATCGCCGCGCCGATCAGGTCTATCTTGATGAAGTGGACCGCTGTGACGTGTATCTGGGGCTTTGGGGCAATGAATACGGCTACGAAGACAACAAGGGGATATCGCCCACCGAGCGCGAGTTTGACCGCGCCACTGCCGCCGGAAAGCAACGTCTGATCTTTGTCAAAGGCGACCAGGACTCCGCCCGCCATCGGAAGATGCAGGCCCTGGTGCGCAAAGCCGCCGGCCAACTGATCCGGCGGCGGTTTGACAGCATTTCCGAGCTGACCGCGCTGGTGTATTCCAGCCTGATCGAGCATTTGGTCGGCGCCGGAACCGTTCGTACCCGCCCGTTCGACGCGGCGGCCTGTCCCGACGCCACGCTTAACGACCTTTCCCGACAGAAGGTGCAGGACTTCCTTGCCCGCGCGCAAGCCGAACGCAATTACTCACTGGGCCCTCGAACCTCCACGGAAAAAGCCTTGGCTCATCTGAATTTGCTCGATGGTGGACGGCCCAGTAATGCCGCCGTCCTGCTCTTCGGCAAACAGCCCCAGCGTTTTCTCATGACCTCGGAGGTCAAATGCCTCCAGTTCCACGGCACCACGGTCGCCAAGCCGATCCCGGATTACAAGATTTACAAAGGCACGGTCTTCGAGTTGGTGGATCAGGCGGTGGGTTTCGTCATGGCGAAGATCGCGGCGGCGGTCGGCACCCGCGCCCAAAGCAATCGCGCTCCGGTCACCTACGAACTGCCGCGCCTTGCCGTGGCCGAGGCCATGGTTAACGCCATCGCCCACCGCGACTACACCTCCAACGCCTCCGTCCAGGTGATGCTCTTTGCCGACCGCCTGGAAGTATGGAATCCCGGCAAGTTGCCGCCATCACTCACGCCCGCATCCTTGCGGGCGCCGCACGCCTCGATTCCGCACAACCCGCTCATCGCCGAGCCGCTGTTCCTCACGCGCTATATCGAAAAGGCGGGGACCGGCATCCTGGACATGATCGGCCTGTGCAAAGAGGCCAAACTCCGTCCGCCCGAGTTCCGGCAGCAGAGCGGCCAGTTCATCCAGACCCTGTGGCGGCCCAAGTCGGGACCAAGTGGGGGTCAAGTCGCCGTACCTGCGCCGACCCAGTTAGCGACCCAGTCACCGATCCAGTCGGGCGCCCCAGTCCAACGGCTCCTGCAAGCGCTGGCATCCGGGGAGAAGTCATCCGGGGAGCTTCGCCAGATGCTGGGCATCAAGCATCGGCCCACGTTTCGCGAGAATTACCTTCATCCCGCTCTCCAACAGGGCGTCATCGAAACAACGCGCCCCGAAAAGCCCAACAGCCGCCTCCAGAAATACCGTCTGACTGCCAAAGGCCGAAAGCGTCTGCGCGCCACAGCCAAGGTAGGCCGCACATGACCCACGACCTGCGCCCCTATCCCGAATACAAGGATTCTGGCCTACCGTGGCTTGATAGGATTCCCTGTCACTGGTCACTTTGTCGCCTTGATCGGTTGTTCATGCTTCGGAACGAGGAGCCTATGGAGGAGGATCAGCGAGTCACAGGATACTTAGATGGCCGTGTAACGCTTCGAGCGAATGTGGCGGGCCAAAAAATCAAAGGTGTCGTTAAAGAAGCTGGCTGGCAACGGGTTCATCCCGGCGATTTTGCTATCAGCGGAATGAACGCGCACTTGGGTGGGATGGGGGTTTCCGATTCATTGGGAAAATGCTCTCCCATTTATCTTGTGCTGATACCCAAGCCGGACACAAATGCAGCGTTTGTATCAAATGCTGTTCGACATATGGCGCACAGCAACGCATTGAAGGTTCTGGTTAATACGATTCGTTTCAATTCGGCTGACTTTAAGCGGGATGATCTCAAGCATATTTGGGTGCAGTGTCCGCCGCCGGATGAACAGGAAGCAACAGTTAGATTCATCGGCGCGCTTAATGCCAAAGTCAATCGCTTCATCCGCAATCGACGGCGGCTGATCGAGGTATTGAACGAGCAGAAGCAGGCCATCATCAACCGGGCCGTGACGCGCGGCCTCGATCCCCAAATCCCGTTCAAACCCACTGGAATCGACTGGCTAGGACAAATACCAACGCATTGGGAAGTTGTACAACTGAGACGGCGTTGGCGCGTAACAGACTGCAAGCACCTCACGGTTCCGTTCACGGAGGAAGGCGTTCCCATCGCCAGCGTGCGCGAAGTCCAGTCGTTTGACCTGAATCTCGATACCTGCAATCGGACATCACGCGATTGGTACACGGAACTTATCAATGGTGACCGCGCCCCTAGATGCGGGGATCTTATTTATTGCAGAAATGTGTCTGTCGGGGCGTGTGCCTGCGTCAACTCAAATGATGATCTGGCGATGGGGCAGGATGTATGCCTGATTCGCTCACATAGAGAAAACCAGCGATTTCTCAATTACTTCTTGCACAGCGGTGTAATGAAACGGCAACTGGCAAAAGTCCTTGTCGGTTCGACGTTCAATAGAATCAATGTGAGTGAAGTAAAATCTTTGATTGTAGCAGTGCCCCCAAAGAATGAGCAGGATGTTATCGCAGCTAGACTTGACGCCGAACTGGAAGCGTTCCGCCGACCCATTGAGGACGCTGAACGTGAAATCAACCTAATCCGCGAATACCGCACCCGCCTGATTGCCGACGTGGTGACCGGCAAGGTAGACGTGCGCGGGCTTGCGCCAACCGATGAGGCGATTACCGAAACCGAGCCGGAAGTTCTGGATGCAGGCATTGATGAGGAAACACCGGAAGATGATGGGGAAATGACAGAAACAGCCGCCGCCGAATGAATGAAAGCCCGGAATGATGGCCAACGCACCCGCCAATCCGAAAATCTATCACATCACGCACCTGCGGAATTTGCCGCAGATCGTGCAGGCCGGCCTGCTCTGGTCGGATGCCAAACGGCTGGAACTGAAGTTGAATTGCGACGTGGTGGGGATGGCGCACATCAAACAGCGGCGGTTGCGGGAAATCGAGGTGGATTGTCACCCCGGCACCCATGTCGGCGATTACGTGCCATTCTATTTTTGTCCCCGTTCCATCATGCTTTACATTCTGCACATGGGGAATCATCCGGACTTGAATTATCGCGAGGGACAAACGCCCATTGTGCATTTGCAGGCCGATCTGCAAGCCGTGACCGCCTGGGCAGGCCGAAACCAACGCAAATGGGCGTTTACCAATTGCAATGCCGGCACCAAGTACGGGAGCTTTTTTAACGATCTGGCGAAACTGGGCGCGGTCAACTGGCCGGCGATCGCCGCCACGGATTTCCGCGATCCTACGATTAAGGAAGGCAAGCAGGCGGAGTTTTTGATCCATGAGTCATTCCCATGGCAATTGGTGGAGCGAATCGGCGTACAGAACAGCGCCGCCGCCCAACAGGTTCGGGCGGCGGTGGCCGGCGCTGGCCATCAGCCCGCTGTTGCCGTGGAATTAAGTTGGTACTATTAAGGCAGAATCAAGGAAGCGGCCATGATTGAACTAAGACAAGGCGACATTCTCAAGGCCAAGGCGGATGCGCTGGTGAATACGGTGAACTGCGTCGGCGTGATGGGCCGGGGCATCGCTTTACAATTCAGCAAAGCGTTTCCGGCGGTATTGCAGGCGTATGAGTCAGCGTGCAAGCGAGGCGAGGTGCAGCCGGGCCGAGTGCTGGTGGTGGACCTGAATCGCTTCGACCCGCCGCATTACGTGATCAACGTGCCCACCAAGCGGCACTGGCGGGGCCAAAGCCGCATGGAAGATGTGCAAGCCGGTTTGGATGCGCTGGTGGCCCAAGTGCGGCGGCTGGGGATCAAATCGGTGGCGGTGCCGCCGCTGGGTTGCGGGTTGGGCGGTCTGGATTGGAACCAGGTGCGCCCGCGCATTGAGCAATCTTTCCAGACATTGCCGGATGTTCATGTGACCCTTTACGAACCTAAGGGCGCACCGTCCGCGACCGACATGGCCAAAGAGCAAAAGACCCCGAACATGACCGAGGGACGGGCCTTGCTGCTGGGGCTGATGCGCCGCTATCTGGCGGCGGTGATGGACCCGGCGGTGACCCTGCTGGAAATTCACAAGCTGATGTATTTCATGCAGGAGGCGGGACAAGACCTGCGCCTGAACTTCACCAAAGGGCCTTATGGCCCTTACGGGGAGAATCTGCGGCATGTGCTGACCCATATCGAAGGGCATTTTATCACCGGCTACGGTGACGCGGCGGACAAGCCGGACAAGCCGATTGAGCCTAAGCCCGACGCAGTGGCGGCGGCGGAGGTTTTCTTGCGCGACCACCGGCAAGTGCATGAACGATTTGATCGCGTGGTGGAGTTAATTCAGGGTTTCGAGACGCCCTTCGGCATGGAATTGCTGTCCACCGTGCATTGGGTGGCCCGGCACGAAGGGGCGAAAAATCCCGCCGAAGCACTGGAAAAAGCCCACGCCTGGAACGACCGCAAACGCATGTTTGGTCAGCAGCATATCCGCGTGGCATGGGGTGCGCTGCAGCGCCATGGCTGGATGTCCCTAACCGCCATTCCAGGGTGACCTGATGCCAACGACTGATACCACCGAAAAAGGGTTGGAAGCTTTAATCGTGGAATCGCTGGTTGACGACGCGAAATACGTCGCGGGCAATTCCAAGGACTATGACCGCGAACACGCGGTGGACTGGCCCAAGCTGCTCGACTTTTTGAAAGCCACGCAACCAGCGGTCGTGACGGCATTGGAACTCGATGCCGATTCGCCCAAGCGGACAAAATTTCTTGCCCGGCTTACCGGCGAGATTGCCCGGCGCGGCGTGGTGGATGTGCTGCGCAAAGGTGTCAACGATGGGCCGGTGCATGTGGATTTATTTTATGGCACACCCCACCCGGACAACGCACAGGCGGTGGAACGATTCGCGCTGAATGTTTTCAGTGTCACCCGGCAGTTGCGCTATAGCCGGGATGAAACCATGAACGCGCTGGACTGCGCGATCTTCATCAATGGCTTGCCGGTGGCCACCTTTGAATTGAAAAACCGCTTGACCAAGCAGACGGTGGAAGATGCCGTCCAGCAGTACAAGAACGACCGCGACCCGCGCGAAAAGCTGTTTGAATTTGGGCGGTGTCTGGTGCATTTTGCAGTGGATGATCAGGAAGTGCGGTTTTGCACGCATTTGAAGGGCAAAGAAAGCTGGTTTTTGCCGTTCAATAAGGGGTACAACGATGGCGCGGGCAATCCGCCCAACCCGGACGGGATTAAGACCGATTATTTGTGGAAGGCGGTTTTGACCAAGGCGGGGCTGACGGACATTATTGAGAATTACGCGCAGGTGGTGGAAAGCCGGGACGCCAAGAGCGGGAAAAAGAAACAGGTGCAGATTTTCCCGCGCTATCACCAGTTGGACGTGGTGCGGGCGCTGCTGAAAGATGCCGGCGGCAAAGGGGCGGGGCAGAAGTATTTGATTCAACACTCAGCCGGCAGCGGTAAGAGCAATTCCATTGCCTGGCTGGCGCATCAGCTTATCAGCTTGGAAAAAGACGGGAAGGCGATGTTTGATTCGGTGATTGTGGTGACCGACCGCAAGGTGCTGGACAAGCAGATTCGGGACACGATCAAGCAGATTGCCCAGGTGGGCGCGGTGGTGGGCCACGCCGAGCATTCCGATGACCTGCGCCACTTTATTCAAGACGGCAAGAAGATCATCATCAGCACGGTGCAGAAGTTTCCGTATGTGCTGGATGCCATCGGCAGCGCACACCGCACGCGCAAGTTTGCCATCATCATTGACGAGGCGCATTCCAGCCAGGGCGGACGGGCGGCGGCACAGATGAATATGTCGCTATCGGCGGATGGCGCGGAAGGTGAAGAGGAAACGATCGAAGACGTGATTAACCGGATCATGGAATCACGGAAGATGCTGGCCAACGCCAGCTATTTTGCCTTCACCGCCACGCCGAAGAATAAGACGCTGGAAGTGTTTGGCGCGCCCTATCAGGAAGGCGGGGAAACCAAACACCGGCCATTTCACAGCTACACCATGAAGCAGGCGATCCAGGAGGGATTCATTCTGGACGTGCTGGAGTATTACACGCCGGTGGAAAGTTTTTATCGGCTTATGAAAACGGTGGAGGATGACCCGGAGTTTGACGTTAAGAAAGCCAATAAAAAGTTGCGGCGCTATGTGGAGGGGCACGAACACGCGATCCGGCAGAAGGCCGAGATCATGGTGGATCATTTTCACGAGCAGGTGCTGGCCAAGCAGAAGATCGGCGGGCAGGCCCGCGCCATGGTGGTTACCGCCAGCATCCAGCGGGCGATCCAATATTTTGAGGCATTTAGCGAATATCTTATCGAGCGGAAAAGTCCGTACCGCGCCATCGTGGCGTTTTCCGGGGAGCCGGAATACAAGGGGCAGAAGGTGACGGAGGCATCGCTGAACGGGTTTCCCAGCAGCCAGATTGCCGACAAGATACGGGATGACCCGTATCGGTTTCTGATTTGCGCCGACAAATTCCAGACCGGATACGATGAGCCGCTGCTGCACACGATGTATGTGGACAAGCAGCTATCCGGCATCAAGGCGGTGCAAACGCTTTCGCGGTTGAACCGGGCGCACCCGAAAAAGCGGGACACGTTTGTGTTGGATTTTTATAACGATGACCCCGAGATGATTAAGGCGTCGTTTGACGCCTATTACCGCACGACGTTGCTGAGCAGCGAAACCGACCCGAATAAGTTGCATGACCTGAAGTGCGATTTGGATGGTGCGCAGGTTTATGACCAGGTGACGGTGGATGAACTGGCACGGCGGTTCTTGGCCAAAGAAACGCGTGACCGGCTGGACCCGCTGTTGGACCGATGCGTGCAGACGTATATCGACCAACTTGATGAAAAAGGGCAGGTGGATTTTAAGGGCAGAGCGAAAATGTTCGTTCGTACCTACGGATTCCTGGCGTCGGTCTTGCCGTTCTCGAACGCTGAATGGGAGAAACTATCGATCTTCTTGAATTTCCTGATTCCGAAATTACCGGCCCCGAGAGAAGAAGACCTGTCAAAAGGAATTCTGGAAATTATCGATATGGATAGTTACCGCAGCGAGGTGAAGGCGACGATGTCCATTGCCTTGGCCGATCAGAACGCGGAGATTGAGCCGGTGCCGATTGGCGGTGGTGGGCACAAGGCCGAGCCGGAGTTGGAGCGATTGAGCAATATCATCCAGCAGTTTAACCAGCTTTTCGGGAACATCCCTTGGAACGACCGGGACAAGATTCAAAAGGTGATTGCGGAAGAACTTCCGCCCAAGGTTGCCGCCGACCGGGCGTACCAGAACGCGATGAAGAATTCGGACAGGCAGAACGCGCGGATTGAGCATGACAAGGCTTTGGATCGCGTGATGATGGAGTTGATTTCCGATCACACGGAATTGTTCAAGCAGTTCAGCGACAACACGAGCTTTAAGAAATGGCTGTCGGATACGATTTTCGGGGAGACGTATGCCGCGGCGACTTAATGCTGAACGGGGTCGGGAATCACGCCACAAAAGCAAGAGTATGTCTATTTTCGTTTTCGCCTCTTTTCCGCTCCAAAAGGGGGCCTAAAGAGGGTAAGAATGCGTTTTGATGGTCCAAATCAGGCTCAAAATCGCTCAAAGTGGGCTCAAGATGGTTCAAGACGTGTTGGAATGGGTTCAAATCGTGTCCACCTTTTCCGCCCACTTTAATAGCAATATACATTAAAAGTATACACTTCCATCAAAAAGTGTATACTTTTGTATACTTTTACAGTCTGTTGTAACGCCGCGTTGCGTCAGAGAGTGGAGGGCCAGACGCCCGGTGATTGCTTTCAATTAAGCGATTCGTAAAGTGTTGGCAGGAGTAATTTGGCCGTGACTAAAGCAGTTTTTTTTAATAGCCAGGCAAGCGGTGACCAATGCCAGGTGATCGATTACGTCTATGGCAAAGGCCGGCGCGAGCGGTTGGCGGGCATGGCCGATCTTTATCCGGCGGTGGTCAATAAGAAAGTGCTTGAGGAGAGGGCGGGGCAATTGGCGGGGATTGAGGTGATTTTCTCAACCTGGGGCATGCCTGAATTGACCGCCGGCGATCTGAGTCGGTTGCCCAAGTTGCGTGCGGTCTTTTATGCTGCCGGGTCGGTCAAAGGGTTTGCGCGGCCGCTGCTGGAACGCGGGGTAACCGTTTGCAGCGCCTGGGGCGCCAATGCCGTGTCGGTGGCGGAGTTTTGTCTGGGGCAAATCCTGCTGGCCTGCAAGGGCTATTTCCATAATGTGCATGATAGCCGCACACCCATGCCCCAACGCCAGGAGAAGCGTTTCACCGGGCATGGTGCGTATGGCGAAAAGATCGCGCTGATCGGGGCCGGGCAGATTGGCCGGCTGATGATTAAGTTGCTCAAGCCATTTCAGTTGGAAATACTGGTGGTTGATCCCTTTCTTTCCGATGCCGAGGCGCGGGAACTTCAGGTGCGAAAAGTCACATTGGAAGAAGCGTTCCGCCAAGCTTATGTGGTCAGCAATCATCTGCCGAATCTGCCGCATCTGAAACATGTGTTGGGTGAAAAGTTGTTTGCGTCCATGCGTGACCATGCCACGTTCATCAACACCGGGCGAGGCGCACAGGTCAATGAGGCGGAACTGATTGAGGTATTGAAGAACCGTGCTGATTTGATGGTGCTGCTGGATGTGACCGATCCTGAACCGGTGCCGCCGAATAGCGAGTTTTATTGTCTGCCGAATGTCCGGTTAACCGGCCACATGGCCGGCGCCCACGACGACGAAGTATTGCGCATGGCGGATTACATGATTGAGGAGTTCAGCCGCTGGCAAAAGGGCGAGCCGTTGCGCCATGCGATAACATTGGAGATGCTGGACCGGTTAGCCTGAAACAACCGGTGGCGTAGCACACCATTTACGCCACATTTGCCGATACGCGGCCTCGATGTTGCGGGCAAAACGTGGGGCGTCCATGAGCGGCGATTGTTTCATCCGCTGCCGTAGCGTTGAACGCAGTTGTTGCAACCGCGGCAGATCATTGGCCAGATTCACGGCGATTTGCACATATTCTTCCGGCGTTTTGGCCACCAGTTCCGGCAAGGCCACATTCGAGAGGATGCTTAATCCCGCCCGGCCCACCGCGGTCTTTCCCAACAGACTTACCACCGGCACACCCATCCACAGGGCATCGCAGGTGGTGGTTCCCCCGCCAAAAGGCTGGGTGTCCAAGGCGATATCAATGGACTGATATAACTCAAAATACGCCGTCAGGGGCACCTTGCCAGCAAAGCTTACTCGCCGGGGATCGATGCCCACTTGTTGCAGATACTCCAGCACGTGCTGACGATGGCTGCCTTCGTGAGTGTGTAGCAGTAACCGGGAGCGAGGCACCGCCAAAAGCAGTTTGGCCCAAAGATTCAGAAGCGGCTGGTTCACTTTGCAGAAATCGTTCAGGCAGCCGAAGGTGATAAAACCTTGTTCCAGAACTGGTGCTGGTTGTGGCGGAAGATCGATAATGGATTGATAACACCAGTAGGATTCAGGCAGGTGGAGGGTTTGCTCGCTGTAGACCGATTCATCCATGTGTGGCGGATCCAGATACGGATCACTCAAGCGATAGTCCATTGCTTGCAACCCCGAACTACCGGCGTACGCCAGATAGGTTATTTGTACGGGTGCGGGTTTGCGGGCGAAAACTCCCAAGCGATTATGGGCTGCGTGCAGGGTCAGGTCCACCAGAATATCGATCTGATCCCGGCGAATAATATCGCTGACTTGGGCATCTGAAAGCCCTACCACATTGCACCAGGAATGAGTGCAAGCGCGAAGTCGCTGTGTCATGGCATCGGGAACCGGAACCTGGGCATAGGCAAAAAGTTCATGTCGCTGCCGATCGTGATTGGCCAGCAACGGCAGAAGAAACCGCCCAACCGGATGGCCAAGGAAATCGGGCGAAATATAACCGATCCGCAGGCGGCGGTCAGGATTGTGATCGTGGGTGTGGGGTTGAATGTGCCGTTTCAAGGGTGCGGCATGCTCTTGATTCCATCGGTGCAGTTCCTGGGCAATCGCCGGTGCATCAAAGCCGGGATGGTAGTGCAGACAAAGAACCAGATTACTGTGCGCATCGGCATAGTTGGCCTGAATGGCGATGGCCTGACGGTATGCCGCGATGGCCTCGTCCAGTTGCCCCTTATCCTTCAGGGCATTGCCAAGATTGTTATAGGCTCCGGCATAATTGGGTTTTAGCGCAAGGGCTTGACGATACTCGGCAATGGCTGGGTCAAGTTGCCCCTTGTTATTCAGCGCCACACCAAGATTATTATGCGCTTCAGAGAAATCGCTCTTTAGGGTGATGGCTTGACGAAAGGCTGCAATGGCCTCGTCCAAACGTCCCGTGTCTCTCAATATTACGCCCAAATTACTATAGGCTTCAGCATAATTGGGTTTGAGGATAATAGCCTGACGAAAGACGGCGATGGCTTGGCCCAGTTCCCCTTTTTCTTTGAGGGCATTGCCAAGATTGTTGTGAGCTTCAGGAAAATTGGGTTTAAGCGCGATGGCCTGACGGCAGGCGGCAATGGCTTGATCCAATTCTCCCTTGGCGTGCAGGGCATTGCCAAGATTGTTGTGAGCTTCAGGAAAATTGGGTTTAAGGGCAATGGCCTGACGGCAAGCAGCGATGGCTTGGTCAATTTCCCCCTTTTCTTTAAGTGCATTACCAAGATTGTTGCAGGCTTCAGGAAAATTGGGTTTAAGCGCGATGGCCTGACGGCAGGCGGCAATGGCTTGATCCAATTCTCCCTTGTCTGTCAGGGCATTGCCAAGATTGTTATGGGCTTCGGCAAAATTTGGCTTGAGCATCACAGCTTGGCGATACGCGGCGATCGCCTCGTCCAGACATCCCTTAGCTTTCATGGCCTTGCCTAAATGGTAGTGGGCTTCTGGCCAGCCGGGCATCAAGTTTATGGCTTGTCGAAACAAATTTACCGCGATGTCCTGTTGCCCCACCTGATGGGCAATGACGCCCAGCCCGTGCAAAACACCGGCATGATCCGGCTGCTGGGCCAGTATTTGCCGGTAAATTTGCTCGGCCTGTTGCAGCCGTCCTGCCTGATGATGCTGCATGGCCAGATCGAAGGCTTGTTGGATCGTGAGTTGGGTCATGTCGCACCTGCCTTGACCTAGCTTGCCGAACTCCATTTACGCCACATTTGCCGATACGCGGCCTCGATATTGCGGGCAAAACGTGGGGCGTCCATGAGCGGCGATTGTTTCATCCGCTGCCGCAGTGTTGAACGCAGTTGTTGCAACCGCGGCAGATCATTGGCCAGATTCACGACGATTTGCACGAATTGCTCGGTGGTTTGCCCCGCCAACTCCGGCAGGCCCAGATTCGACAACTGGCACCAACCAGCCCGCGATACGGGTGTTTGGCCGACCAATGTTACCACCGGTACCCCCATCCAAAAACTATCCAGGCTGGTTGTATGACCGTTGTAAGGGAAACTGTCCAATCCCACATCAACCCGGTGGTACAGTTCAAGATATTTAAGGTGCGATTGGCGTGGGACAAATTCCACCCGGCCAGGGGCGATTCCTGCCTGCTGCAATTGGTTTACCGT
>Ga0316217_10004920_pt1 | contig 14122 bp, 8 predicted proteins | sample 1anoAmetaG_FD_203633 | JGI IMG/M metagenome (GOLD analysis project Ga0316217, IMG submission 203633) | Freshwater microbial communities from Trout Bog Lake, Wisconsin, USA - 1anoA | ecosystem: Environmental > Aquatic > Freshwater > Lake > Hypolimnion/Profundal zone | place: USA: Wisconsin...
TGGTTTTGACCGTCCGCTGACAGAACAGTGCCACGACGTCATCCAGCAACTCCTGCGCGTGATCCACGGGAATCATGTCGCCGTTGACTTTCAACTCGAAAGCCTGGCGGAAGAATTCCTCGGTGCGATCACCGAGAATAGGCAGGATGGGTGACTCGTCGGGGAGGGATTTGTAGCGGTTCTGAAAGTTAATCAGCACCTCGCCTTGGGGCGAGTTGACGGCCACGCTGGAGGGAACCTCGTGCTTGCCGTGATTGATCTGGAAGTAGGTAGGCGCGACCATGAACTTCAGTTCGGCCTTCGCCGTGAGGAGCGAGCCTTCGAGTGCGTCGAGCTGTTCGGTTTGCTCGATGATCTGGGCGGCGATGGCGCCAGCCTGTCCGTTGGGGTCAGGGAACACGGGATAAACCGTCTTCTTGGAGTCGTCCTTCTTGGCGGCGATGCCGCCAAAGGACACCTTGCGGATGCCTGCCTTGGGGGCGGGCGGAGCCGTCATCTCCACGATGGCGGCTTGCTCGGCTTCGTTGGGAACCAGTTCGCGCGGCGGCAAGGCCGTGCGACTGTTCGGTGACGGCCGGGTGGCGGCCGCGGGGTTGAACCGCGTGGGCGGTGTGGTGTTGATGGTTTGCATCATAAATTCAAAGGGGAACGCGCGAAGGCCGCGCGAACTTTCGTTCGCGCGGCCCAACGCAAGGTGCGGACTGCACCGGAAACACCGCCGTCAACAGGACGGCGGCAAATCAAATATCAATGCGGGTGTTGTCCATCGCTTGCTCTAGGAGCCGGTACTCGGCCGCGTCGGTGTTGTCCGGCGAGGGGTCGTCGATTTGGAGGTGTGCGACGTGGAGGTTTTGGTTGCGCGGGACGAGGATTTGGATGGTGCCGTTGACGGTGTCGGTGCCGACGTAGATGGTGTGCTTGGTGTCGAGTTGCATTTTTTCTTTTTCTTGGTTGGTTTGTACTCTTGGAGCTGGCTGTTGACGCTGTCTGGGGTCAGGTTCCAAAACGCGTTCGCCGCTTCCGCTGTGACGATCTGGCGGTAGTGCGCGAACAGCACTTGCTCTGAGTGGCCGGCCATTGCGGCAGCGTCCCGCGCTCCAAGTTTTTCCATGGCATACGAGCAAAAGGTGTGGCGCAGCACATCGTGGCTCCAAGTCACGCCCGCGACGATGGCGAGCTTGCGCAGACGCTTGGCAAGATTGCGGGAGCCGTACGCGACCGCCGGCCCTTGTTGCGGCGCCGCGAACGGGAGGGCCAGCCATTGGCGCAATAATCCTTCGATCTTGACCACGCGGCGCTTGCGTCCCTTGGCTTGCGGGCCGGACAGGTCAATGACGCCGGCGCGCAGGTTGGCAGTGGTCAGTCGGCCAGACTCTTGGGGGCGAAGTCCGCCAAACAGAATGGGCGCGATGTACCCGATCAATGACGGGTCGGTGAGCTTCACGGCGGTCAACAGTTTCTGGCAGTCCTCGACGTTGAAAAACTGGATCACCTTTTGGTCGAGGCGGGGACGGTCCACGCCGTCAGCCGGGTTGCGCGTCACTAAGCCGCGCTTGATGGCGTACTTGAACAGCGTGGAAACATCCTTCAAGTAACCGAGCCGCGTCTTGGGTTGCCAGTTGTTGCCGTTGAGCCACGTTTCCACGTCGGCGGAACTCACCTCGTGCAAGAGCTTGTCGTTGGCTCGGGCGAAACTGTCGAGCGAGCATCGGAGCGTGGCCAGGTAGTTGTCCCGGCAGCAGGCGCGCCGCTTGGCTTCAATACATTCATCCACCGCCGCGCTGACGGTGAGCGTGGAGGTAGGCTTCCGGTTGCTCCAGTAGGTGATGGCTTCCAAGAGCTCATCCGGCCCCAATTTGAGTAGCCCGGAAATCAGCGCGGCTTGCTGCGCATTATTAAGTTTTGTGAACTCGCCGCTACCGCCGACAGATTGGCGGGAATCGGTGAGTTGCTGGGCGTAATCGCTGGCCGCCTTTTTGTCACCGCTAAAGTAGCGGCGACTGCCGGTGCCGGGCGTGCGCAAATCCTTTGGGACGTTGACGACCCAGTGGAGTTTGTCGCCAAATTTAAATTGGCGGGCTTCAATTTTTCGGTAAATCATAAATCATGGTAGGCGGTTCAGTCGGTTCATAGACTCCAACATACTCGAAGGCGATGCAGTCGGTTTATAGACTCCAATATACTCGAAGCGGTTTACAAGTCAATGGAAGCCTTGACGAGCTTTGACAAGGCCGATGGTGGGGTGAATGGGAAAAAGGCACAAAAAAGCCAGCAAACACGGGGTTTTAATCGCATTTGCTGGCTTTCCAAATTGGTTGCGGGGGCTGGATTTGAACCAACGACCTTCAGGTTATGAGCCTAGAGCAGGGCCAACGGTATCAATGGTTTTGTGAGGCAATACAGCGAGAATTGATTCTAGGCTGGATTTTCGGAACTCCCAGAGCCGCCTGTGTGGTCGCCACACACGAATGTCAGCGTCCCGGGGGCGCCGGCTTTGGCGGTGAAATCGGCGCATTCATCGCCGACACAAATGTGCTTCTAGCTCAAATTGTCGCGGACCAATTGCCCGCCCGCACCGTCCGGCGGAAGCTCCTTCGGATGCCAACGCGTGATGCACACAAGGGCGGTGCGCTGGGTGCCATAGGTCCCTGTCTTGGGGTGGTTTTCATAATGCCTACTAATGACTAATTCCGGAGGTTGCGGCGAACTTGGTCGCGGTCGGCGGCGTCCTTGACTTCTTGCATTTCGGCTTCGGTGAGGGGCACGTCCCAGTCCTCGGGCAGCTCGCCGTATTGATCCTCGAATTTTTGCGCCTCATCAAGTGCGGCTTGCTGTTCGTCGGGGGTCATGGCCCCGAACTTGGCGAGCCATTCCTGGCGGCGGACTTCGCCAACCGAGGTGAGCATTCGTTCGATGTGTTCCGGTAATTTCATTGCCATAAGGTCGTTGGGTGTTGTGGTTTTGGCAAGTTGATTACGATTGTTCGGCGGCGAATTGGAGGTCGGCATCCTTGAGAGCGGTGCGGACGTTGCCGCAGGCGAATTGCGCGATCTGTTTGATGGCGCCTTCGGTGGTGAGCCAGCGGCGCAGGAGCGTTTCAATTTCGTCGCTGTTGGGGGGCTGGAGTTCAAACACGGTGAACCGGCTGCTGAAGCGCGGCTCGAAATCTTTCAGGGCACAGTTGCTGGTGCAGAGGATGACGGTGCCGGGCGTTTCGTTGAGGTCGTCCAGCAGGGTCAGCAGTCCGCCTTGGGCGGGCCGGGTGACAAGGTCGCATTCCTCGATCCAGATCGCTTTGTAGTCGGCGTAGAGGTCGCGGTAGGGCAGGCCAGCAGCCATGTCCTCAACCCGTTCGAGGTTGACGCGGGTGCCGTTGTATTTCGTGATGCTGAATTTGGAGCAGCCCAGCACGTCGTAGAGGAGCCAGCGAGCCAAGCCGCTCTTCCCGATGCCGGGACGGCCGTTGATCAGGATGGCCATGGAGGCGTTCTTGTTCGCACGCGATTGCGCGACCAGAGCCTCGATGCTGCGCGCGGCGGTGGCCGCGCCGAAATCGCCGTGGCCGACAAAGTCGGAGACGGCGCTGGGAATGAATTTTGATGGTGTGGGGTTCATGTTATAAAGTGAGTTCGCCTTCGCGATGGGCGTTGCGCCAGCCTTTGGCGTTCCAGTGGTTGAGGATGCACCAATCGTCCTGTCACTCGGACCAGTCGGTGGGACTCCTGAAATGAGAAGCAGTAATAAATGGCATTAGATACTAATTTAACATTTTAATTAAGAAAAGCTTGCTAATGTTCTGGCTTTCGCTCAATCTTTCCCAGTTGTTGGGAAAAAAGGTGCGGTGACTGCCTGAAAACCATGAAACCATGAATGACAGGTTGACAGCCGACGGTAGGAAACAGCCAATACGTCTTTACGGCTGGCGGGGAGAAACTGTCCCAAACAAGGCCCCTTCCAATGATTTCGGCATACTCCCAACCCTCACAAAAAGAGCACGACCACATTCTGGACGGACAAAGACTTCAGGCTCGGAAGCCTCGGCTCCACCGTGGCTGCTGCACTTCCCCAAACGCTGAAAACAACCCGATACTCCACCACCTTATGAAAACCACAACCACTCCAAGTTTGCTCGTTCTCTGCCTCGCCTTGGCTGGCATGGCCTTGCACGCCCAATCAACGGCGCCGACCTCCTCCCTCGTCAGCCTCATAGCAGAGGCACGTGGGCTTCCATTGTTACAGCCGGACCAAGTTCCAATCCGCGGAGGAACCTATTGGGTCATCGAGCCTTGGGGGATCAACGGAGTCACGGCTGTGCCGTGGCCGTGTCCCCCATTTGATCCGACATTGCCAATTTACGCGATCGCGTCCGAAAGCCGAGTATTCCTTGTTGATGGAACCGTTGGCACCCAGCCGGTTTTGATTCCCTCGCTATCCCGGCGACTCGGTGCCAGCTACACGCTGGAGACGGTTGTGGAAGCGGAGGCCAATTTGGTCGTGAATCTGATAACCCAGGTTCAAACCGAGCAAGCCAACCTGAACCAGAATGGTTATCCAGCTTTCGGAACCAACGGCTTCGGCGAGGGGGGCCTGCCTATCAGCAGCTACGTTTACAAGATTGACACCAATATACTGTGGCTGCAAATCACAAATATCTCTGACGGAACGGTTTACGCCAATATGTACCAGGCAACTGATTATGTTTACGCAGTGTGGTCAACAACTGATCTGTCAATTCCATTCCCGCTGTGGCAGGTGGAGACGGAAGTCTTCCCGACCAACACCAACTGCATGCCTTTTACCGTTTCCCAATCCGGCCGTCAAGACCTGTTCCTGCGCGCGGAAGACTGGACGGGTGTGTCCGCGAACGGAAATGTGACTGAGTTGTGGTGGTTGTATTATTACTTTGGCAATGCTGGGTTGTCTTTGTGTGACACAAATTTGGATGTATGGGGCAGCAACACGCTGGTATTTGACTACACCAACGGCATTGCGCCGACGGATTATTACAGCGGATTCTTGCCGGAACTTCAACCCATGAGCGGAGACCAACAGAGCGGCCCGCTGGGTGCTTTCCTTCCCCAGCCTTTGGTGGTGCAAGTGACCGATGGCTATGGCTTTGGAATCAGTTTGAGCAATGCACCGCTCACGTTCAGCGTCAGCAGTGGGTTGAGTCAATTGGCAGCGACCAATGGCGGCACGCTGGTGACCAATCTGAATGTGGCCACCGACGGCAACGGTCTGGCAGAGGCCTGGCTTTTCCTGCCGACCAACGCTCCAGTAGTCAATAGTGTCACGGTGACAGCGCAAACTGGCCCGTATTCGGAACAACTCCTCCTTTTCACAGCTTATGAGGGCGAGGTGGCGCCTCCGGATATTTCGCCCGCTGGCGGCGCTTTCACCGGCATCCAGAGTGTGGCAGTCAGTTGTTCCACGACCGGCGCAATCATGCATTATACGCTGGATGGCAATGACCCAACCGAAGATGATCCGGCGGCCACCAACGGACAATCCTTGCTGGTGCCTTGGACGGCCACCTTGAATGTTGCTGCCTTTGATGACGCCGTCCTGTTTCCCAGTGAGGTTCAATCGGCAGATTTCGCCATCATTCATCCGCTCGTGGCTGGACGTAAACACACGATGATCCTGAATCCCGATGAAATGATCCTTGCCGCTGGGTCAAACGGCAGTGGCCAGTTGGGGGATGGCACCACCATAGACCGCACCAATCTGGTTGGGGTGCTGAATCTGACCAACGCGGTGGGGATTGCGGCGGGCGCCTTGCACAGCCTGGCTTGGGCGGCGGATGGCTCGGCTTGGGCCTGGGGCGACAACAGCTATGGCCAGTTGGGCGATGGGCAAAGCTCGGGACAACAGTCCAGCCCAACCAACATCAGTGGTTTAAGTGGAATCAAACAAATGGCGGGCGGCTATGAGCATTCGCTGGCATTGGACGGCAACAACGACGTTTGGGCCTGGGGCAACAACACCAGCGGCCAATTGGGCGACGGCACCACGACGTCACAGCCGATCCCGGAACAGGTGATTGCTTTGAGCAACATTGTTGAAATTGCCGCCGGCGGTGCATACAGTCTAGCCTTGGTGACGAATGAATTGGTTCTGGCTTGGGGCACCAACAATTACGGGCAGCTTGGCGACGGCACGACCACCCAGCGAACCACGCCGGTGACCGTCAGCGGTTTGAGCAATGCCGTCGAGATTGTGGCCGGTTTCAGCCACAGCCTGGCTGTGGTGGCGGATGAAACGATCCGGGCCTGGGGTGAGAACAATTATGGCCAAATTGGCGATGGCACAACGACCAACCGGGCAGCCCCCGTGAAGGTGTTGGAATTGAGCAACATCGTGGCCATTGCCGCGGGCGAGTATCACAACTTGGCACTGAAATCCGACGGCACGGTCTGGTCTTGGGGGTATAATTCGCACGGCCAGTTGGGGGACGGGACCACCAACAACCAGAGTACTCCAGTGCCGGTGTCGGGGTTGAGCAACGTCCTGGCCATCGCCGCCGGCTGGGCACATAGCGCCGCTTTGAAGTCCGATGGCACCGTGGTGGTCTGGGGCAGCATTCCTTATGGCCTGAATGGGGATGCCAGCACCAGTTTCAGCACCGTTCCCGTCACGGAGGAGCCCTCGGTGCTGGTGAACTGGGGGCCGCCCACCATCACCGTGCAGCCATTCAGTCAGGAAGTTCTGGCCGGGGACGATGTGTCTTTCAAAGTCGTGGCCACCGGCACCAATTTGACGTACCAGTGGAACCTGGAAGGCACCCCCATTGCGGGCGCCACCGCCAGCGTTTATACCATCAACAATGTCCAGGGTGGCAACGCCGGAAACTACACGGTGACGGTCGGCACCGGCTTGAATTCCGTGGTCAGCACCAACGCCGTGTTGACCGTGGATTGGGGGACGGGCGATCCCCACTTGATGATCCTTCAAGGCCAGCGGCTGAATTACACGTTCAAGAGCGGAGTCACATATTACATTTGGTCGCCAGTTCAACTGTATGGAAAATCCACCATCAGGGCCGGGTCTGTCATTAAATTCGATTATAATAACGAAGTATATAATAACGGTCTCCCGGCGACGCTTCAGGTGCTGGGTTCGTTGAATTGCCAGACGGAGGCGTATAACCCGGCCGTTCTGACCTCGGTGGATGACGACGCCAGCGGAGAATTCATTTATTGGGCCAGCGGTGGTCCCCTCAGCTACTACGGCGGCTTTCCTGAACCGGTGCCAACAGGCACGCCTTATCTTGATTTGTCCGCCCTTACCAATGCGACCCTTAACAATTGCCGCATTGCTTATGCAGATGAAGGCGTCGCCACACCAGCCGGTGGGCGGCTGGACGTTTGGGATGCCCAATTTCTCCGGTGCAATTCGTCGGTCGTGAATCAAGCAGGTGGCACCAACGCCTTTCACAACGTGCTGTTTGCCGGCTGCGGCGACGCAATCCTCGCCGCCACCAACAGCTTCGCCATTATGGCGGAACAGGTGACGGCGGATGTCATCAACTTTTGGGACGCCACTAATTCGCCATTGAGCGTAGGGCTGACCAACAGCATTGTGTTGGGCGGGTTGGGAACCGCCTCGTTGCAAAACACCATCGTCACCCATTCGCCAACCAACTTTCAAGGCACCGGCGTGGGCAATTATTATCTGGCGACGGGCAGCCCGCTCCACAATACTGGCACCATGAATATCAGTTCCAGGTTGTTGGCTGAATTCAAGAAAAAGACGACCTATCCGCCCGTGGCATTCCCGGCGATGATGCAGTTGAGCGGGAGTATGACTCTGTATCCGCAAGCTCCGCGCTACACCAACGGCGCGCCGGACGTGGGTTACTATTACGACGCTATGGATTACACGGTGGCGGACATAGTGCTAAATGGCGGCACACTTACGGTTGCCCCAGGCACGACGGTCGGTATCCGCATGGAATACGTTCCCCAGGCGCAAAACTGGAATTACATCGGCTTCGATTTGACGAACAATGCAACGCTTGTCAGCCAGGGAACGCCCAACAAGCCCAATGTGTTTGTGGATGTCCAGTCGGTTCAGGAACAATTTGCGTTCCCGGCGATGGCGGCCTTCGTGCCGGATTTCCTTCCCAATCCCAACGGCAACGGTGCGCCGCCAACGTTAAATTATCGCTTTTCAAACTTTTATGTGAATTATGTGGGCTGGCTCGGCGCCCCAGCCTACCATTTTTGGTCGGGCATATCGGCGGACGGTTTCGAATGGTCGGTGGACAGCGCCATGAATTTCACCTTGCGCGACTGCCAGGTGCATGGTGGCCAAGTTGATTTGGGATTGCCCGACAATCCGGATCCTTATATCGGCTTTGGAGAATTCCCTCTGGATTACATTTATGGGGCTGGCAAGGTGACGTGGTTGAACAATTCCTTTGACAATGTCACCATCGGCCTCGCGCCAACCTATTATCAATTAGGCACGAATGTGGAGGACAATGGGCTGAATGTGGATCTGGCGTTTGTGGCTACCAACAATCTGTTCCGGGGCGGTGACTGGTTTTATCTGGAACCGATTCCAGCCTCTGCCGGCAACTGGGTATTTGCGGACAATCTGTTTGACCAGGTGGATTTCTTGCAGGACACGAACCAGCCGCTGGATTACAATTACAATGCCTATTGGCCGCTTTCCACCAATGAATTGAATTGGGATTCCAATTTGTCCCCGTTGCCATGGATACAAAATGCCAGCCAATTGCAGCCGACCGCCACCGGGGACGTAACCACCGATGGTGGAAATGAGCCGGTCCTGACCAACGCCCCGCCATACCAAGCCGGGCCGTTCGGCAAATTTTATCTGCCAACAAACACACCGCTTTATGGTGCCGGTAGCGATACGGCCACGAACTTGGGGCTTTTCCACTATACCACCCGCTCGGATCAGGTTAAGGAAGGCAATGACGTAACGGCTGGCAAACCGAATGCCAGCATCGGATTGCATTACATCGCCGCGACAAACGGTGTGCCAATGGATTTCGATGGCGATGGGATTCCTGATTATGTTGAAAACTGGAATGGCGATGGCAATTATCCTGCCCATGTTGGCGTTGAGACCGACTGGCGAGATGCCATGACCGATGGCTACACCCCAGATGCTTCAAATTCACTGTATTTGGATATTGACCTTTCCGGGAACGGACTGGCTGGGCGCATCAAGGCGGCACTGGGAATCAATCCGCTGGACCCAAACAACCCTTTGACATTAACTCCACTTATAACAGGCGAAGAACCGGATATTGTCACGTATAAAGTGCCCATCAGCTATAATTTGCTTATCAACGCGGGCCAATTATTTTTGAACATTGATGGGGCCGGTGCGAAACTTCAAGAATGCGATCCCGCACCAGATGGAAGTTGCTTGTTGAAATGGAATACTGATTATGAGACTCCTGTTACACACTACTTGCAATCAGTTTTATGTGTTAATCAATATTCAAGTGCAGGCATTAAAAATTCTGGATTGGGGGCCATCAGCACTTTCCAATCTGTCAACGTAGCGCAGTTCTACCCAGCATATGCCGGATTCAGCAGCAGTGGTGCCACACTCTATGCCGCGACACCCACATGCCAGGACGCCTCATACACAATTAATCTTTATGATCCTTCAACAAGCCCACCAACCCTGATTAAGACAATTGGACCAAACACAACTTCATGCGGAGTAATACAAGAGTTGTGGGACCTGACTTATAATGACGGAACCAATGTGTTTAGCGGAAATCAAGTGCAAGCAGTGTTCAACGTGACCCTCCAAGATCCGGGTGCGGCAATCCAGACGCAGATGCTTTACTGGTGGCTTCCTCAGTACCCTGACGGATACTTTGATTTAGCCTATGCAGATAATATTGGTTCGCAGTTCCTGGGTAATAGTGGTTCTATGTGGTGGGATATGCAGCAAGTTGTAGATGGCTTATTGGCCGATTGGGGAAGCTTGGTAAGCTATCAATCTGATTTTAACAGTTACGATTTTTACGGCTTTCTTGGCTACCCTGGCTGGCTGCAAGACACGAATGACGCAATGGCCTTACAGTCGAAGCTTTCGCAAGAACCGGAGAATTTTTACTTTTATGGACATGGTAACCCATTTAATATTGGTGACGGATCGGGTGCCACAAACGCCGCGACGATAAACGTTCTTAACCTTGCAAACGCTCTGCAAAACCCATTAAGTGTCAATGGTGCGATTGTGGGTCATCCATATCGTTTTGTGTTTTTAGACGCATGCTATACTGCGGAGTTCGCTATGTGGCAGCATGCTTTTGGCATTTGGGCAGATGGTCCTCCTAATGCATCATTGTTTGATAGTCTGGCAACGCCTCAAGCATTTCTGGGTTGGGAGAGCGACGTTTCGGGAGTCGAGGTAGAAAGTTTACCGAATCTAAGGCCCGCGTGGGACGATGACACGATTGATGCCTACACTCAGACAATACAGTATTTCTATCTACTGTGGATGAATGATGTGCCATTGGACGACTGCATACGAATGTGTAGTGGCAAACCAACCAGCACATTACCGTGGCCGCTTCCAGTCAAAGGAAATTCTCGTGCAATAACGCCAAGTGGGATAGAAGTTTTTCGGTTGACTTCAAAGTTGAAACTTGCTGGATATTCTGGCTTAAAGAGGTTGGGATATGATCCCACGTACCAGACCGGAGTGGTTGAATACTAATCGCTACCTAGTTATATGAAAACCGGGCATAAACAATGCAATTTGCGAGCCACTTTGTTGTTGTGTACGTTAACAGCACGCTGCCTTTTGGCCGACCAAGGCACAAATGGCCAGATAGTTTCCGCTAGGGATTTCACGAAATCACCTAATTTAACATTCACAACAGCCGCGTATCAGACAGAAGCCTTGCGATTGTTGGTGCGCGAAGCTAACCTTGTCGCTTCGGAATTGCAATTGCCAGAGAATCTACCCATCACGGAAACAAATGTGATTGCGAAGTTCGTAAACCCTTACGGGGCGGCCCAATTTCTCCAGGCGATTGGCAATATCAGTACCAGCAACTATGTCTATTTTGTTTCTAAGGATTACAAGTTTTCATATTTGGAATGGCAATACCAGGAGCAGGCGCCTCGTCTGTGGGCCAAGGATTATTGCTGGCCCATAAACCGACTGGATACGAATGCGGCTTATCAATTGGCAACGCAATGGCTGACGGCAGCCTCGATGGACGTGAGTGGGTTGAACAGGGACTGTGATTTGGGTATTACTCCAAGCATCGTTAAAGGAAAAGGAACCAATGCGTTATTTCTGCCCATATACTGGATTTATTGGACAAGAGGTGGCTTGGGGCATGGTAGCGTCGCGTTAGTGGAGCTATTTTTGCCAAACAGAACTTTGATGCAAATGCGGGTGACAGATCCGAAATACATCCGGAGAAAGCCTTTGACATTTGGCAGCATCGAAGGGTTGCTTTCCAAACCCTGAAATGGAACGGCAAATGACCGCAAATCTAGCCTGTCAACATGTGGTCAAATGCGTTAACTGAGACCTAAGCATGAAAACATCTCCCCATCGGCAGTTATGTTTAAAATCTCTGCCCTTTCGCACCGTGCCAAAGAAGTGTGGTAATCAGTGGTGCGGACCGGACCAACGGAATATTACATCTACCTCAGGAGTATTATGAAAGCAAAATACGCTGTTTTACTAATAGTGTTCTTGATTCGCTGCGTGCTATTCGGCCAAGTCGCATACTCTCAAATCCCGTCGGCCACAAATCATGGAGAAATTCCGGATCTCGAGTTTACAACGCCGGCGTATCAGGCAGAGGCTTTGCGATTGTTGATTCGGGAGGCCAACCTCGTGGCCGCGGAATTGCAATTGCCGGAAAACCTGCCCATCACGCAATCAAAGTTGGTTGCGAAAACTGTGTATCCGTACCGGATGGCGCAATTTACGAAAAGAATCGGCGATATCGGAACCACTAATTATCTTTATGAAGTACATAAAGACCAGAAGTTTTCATGTTTAGTACGAGTGGCAGTAGATGAACGTCCGTATTTATGGTCGAAGGATTATGGCTTGCCCATAAGCCGGGAAGACGATAACGCCGCTTATCAATTGGCAACACAGTGGTTGGCTGCCGCTTCAATAGACGTGGGCGCTTTAAACCGGGACTGCGATCTGGGCAAGGGCATCGCTCCAGGTTCATTTAAAACTGTGGGAACGAATGGTCTTTTTGTGCCTCGATACTGGATTAACTGGGCAAAGCATGGTACGCCCCAGCAAAGTGTTGCCTTTGTTGATCTGTTCTTGCCTAAAAAGATTCTGCTGGAAATGCGCGTCGAAAATCCTAAGTACGTCCTGAGAAGACCCTTGGAATTCACAAACCTTGATGCGCTAATTTCTGATCCTGGAAATAGATGACAGATTATTTGCGGCTCGAGTTTCAGCCTTCCATGATCAAGGATTTGGGTGGTGACGATGACGTGGCCGACTAATGTGGTGGATATTTTTCATAATTTGCGCTTGGCGTGATCCACCTCCCAGGCCCGCTGAGCGGCGGCTTGGAGCGGGTCTTTCAGGGCGGCTTGCCTGATCATCTGGCGGGCCTGCGGTGAAGTGGAGGCGCGGAAGATCAAGGATTGCAAGGCTTCGCCGTCGCTGTTGCAGCCGGGAATGGATTTACGTTCGAGTTTGATCAACTCCACGCACACTGGGAGGATTCGAACATTCAGTTGAGTTTTCATAAAGTGGTGGGCAGACACAAACCGCTCAAATAAAAGGGCGCGGACTCAACGCCCTTTCCTTAGAGGCACCGCGAAGCGCCTGTCGAGAGAAAGACGCCAAGCCGCGCCGATTGGCGCGTGCCGGGCGGTCTCTCGACTGGAAAATTCGCGGTTTTCTAAGGAGACCGTATTGCTACGCAAAAATGTTGGTGTGTGTTGTCTGGTCGTTATTTTGGACTGGCCCTTCCGTTATGCCTCACCCTGCCGCCGGGTGCAAGAAAAAATGGCCGGCCGAACCTCGGCTTGGCACCGAATCTCGGCTTGGCATTGGTGGCATGGCCGACCCGGCGACGATGGCGGACAGACGGATAAATCACGCGGGCTGGATGACGCCGGGGGAGACTTCCTTCACCCACCACGGCGGCGATCCACCGGCGCTCATGGGTTTGTCGCCGATGGGGAACAGCATGGCCGGCTTGGGCTTGTTGCGCAGCAGCCGATAGTTGGCTTGCGCGCCGCGCTTGATCTTGGGTGTCAGGAGGTACGGTGTTTCAAAGTCCTCGGTCGTGGGTTGGTCATGCGTGACGGTAAATTCACGCCCGGCAATGGTGATGGATTCGGTCATAAAAGGTGACACGACTTGTCACAGTTCGTGGGAGGCCAGATCCTCCTTCGCTAAAGCTACGGCGGACAGGAAGGCTTGGACGCTCTTGTTGGTGAGCACTTTGAGGACGATGCCGGCGGTCCAGATGCCGAAGGCGGCTTTGATCTGGCATTGGCCTTTGACATGGCCGATGTTAAGCTTTTCACCCCGCCGCTTGGTGGGAATGCCACGGCGGTTGAGGTCTTTGGCGATCTGGCAGAGGCTCACGCCGGCAATCTTCTTGCGCGCCATTTCCAAAATGATGGCTTGCTCCGCTTCGTTGGGGACCAGCTCGCGGATGGGCTTGCCGGCCTTGTTGCGCGCGCCAGTGTCGCGGGCATCCCATCCGTAGGGGACGGTGCCGGTGACGAGGTTCTGACTGCGCTTGAGGTCGAGCGCGGTCTGGATGCGTTCGCGGATGCGGGCGCGTTCCAACTCGGCGAAGACGGCAGCAATCTGCATGAAAGCGCGGCCTATCGCTGTCCGGGTGTCCACGTTGATGTCGAGGAACACGATGCGGGCGCCCATGTTTTCAAGGAGGGAGACGGTTTGCGACACGTCCACGGTGTCGCGACCAAGGCGGTCAACCTTGGTGACGACCAGCGTGACGCTGGACCCATTTAATAGTGCAGCGCGCACGGCTGCGAGGAGTTGGCGGCCGGCGGGTCGCTGGGCAAAGGGAATGCCGCCGCTGGTGTCTTCATCGAAAAACATTTCCAGCGCGGCCGGCGGGGGGCCGTCCGTGACATGCGGGGTC
>Ga0316217_10004923_pt1 | contig 14114 bp, 11 predicted proteins | sample 1anoAmetaG_FD_203633 | JGI IMG/M metagenome (GOLD analysis project Ga0316217, IMG submission 203633) | Freshwater microbial communities from Trout Bog Lake, Wisconsin, USA - 1anoA | ecosystem: Environmental > Aquatic > Freshwater > Lake > Hypolimnion/Profundal zone | place: USA: Wisconsin...
GTTTTGCTCGATGGGTGGGAAAGCACAAACCCCAACCCGCCTAGCCTTTCTCCTCTCTCCCCCGCCACAAACCCCCGTGCCCCATCCATCGAGCGTCTTTTGCTCGATGGGTGGGAAAGCACAAACCCCAACCCGCCCAGCCTTTCTCCTCTCTCCCCCGCCACAAATCCCGCACCACAGGCTCACCCTGCGATCGCTGGGATCGCGCCGTAGGCGCAGCGTTTGTTAGCCCAGCACTTCAGTGCTGGGAAGACGCCAACCTCGAACCACCCCGAGTCCCGTAGGGACGGCGCGCGATCATCGCACCCATCCGCACCGGCGCCTTTGCCGCAAAGCAAGAAAAAGCGCCTCCTGGCAGATCCGCCGGGAAGCGCTTTTTCGGTTCATTGCAGGCGCCCATATCGATAGGCGCCTACGTAGTCCCGTTGGGGATCAACCGCGAGGTGGTCAGATCCGAGGCGATCTCCGTGAAGATCTGGTTCAGAGTCGAGACCGAACGCCAGCTCGAAGTACACCCTGGGTCCGATCCGCCCACCGCGACATCGGAAAAGTAATTGTTCGAGGGCTGGGCGATCGACGACATGGTCGTGCAGGGGCTGATCGCGCCACTGTCCGAACTGCACCCGCTCGACTCCGAGCCGTACGCCACCGAGTAAACGACGGTGCCTTGCGATGCGGCATACAGAGCTGCCGTAACCGCTTGCGCGCATTCCTTGGAATACGAGGGGTACGTTCCGCTGCTGCCTGCCGGCGAGGGCATGGCAGGATACGACGAGTTGGGGCTGTTCGAAGGGCTGGGCGCCGTCGAGTCGCCGTCGCTGAGCAGGATGAGCACGTTTTGCGAGTTGGTATTCAGCGACTTCTGATAGGTGAGCGCCGACTGCGCGGCATAGATGACACCGGCGTAGTAGGTGCCGTAGTTGCCGTCGTAGTTGGGCGGCGCCATGCCGCCGCAGCCGCTCACCCCGCCGGCCGCCTTCACCAAGATCGAAGTGGAACTCAGCGGAGAATTGGGAGGAGCATACGAGCTTTGGTAGTCGCTCAGGAACGGCGTGACCTGGTAGGTCGGCGTGGTGGAACCCGAGGGCGCGTAGGTGGTTGCCCCCACTGTGGGATACGAGTACCCCGTGGCCGTGGGCACTCCGCCCCACGGCGTCATCGGCTGCATGCTGTAGTAGCCGAAGGAGGAGTCGTGATCGTAGGTCGTCTTGTTGGGATAGGTTCCCTGGCTGGCGGGAATGGCCGTCGTGCAGCCGTAGTCGATGGAAGCCGTGCCCACGGTGATGTTGGGAAAGGTGAACAGCGCGACCTTATCGAAACCCGTCCCCGCCGTTCCGCAGGGAGAGGTCCCCAGCGGCCCGCAAGGCGCCAGGCCGTTCAACAGTTTCTGCACCCCTTGCAGCGCGCAGGCCATCTGCGTGATCCCGCCGCAACTGGTGTCTTTGCTATCCATCGAGAGCGTGGCGTCGACGATGACCGCAATGTTGTGCGGCGTCGATACGGCGCCCTTGGCCGCGGCTGTGCCCACGGCCGTCACCGTCAGGCTGGATACGCCGAAGATCCTCATGAAATAGGTCGGAACGGCCACCGTCTGCTGCACCTGCACGGCGTTGGCGTTCGCCGGAGCATTGCATCCGCCTCCCAGCGCCTTCAGGGTGTTCAGGCAGAGCAGCGAGGTGGAGGTCTTGACGTTCGCCTGGCTGTTATAGAGGTTCAGGCTCCCCGTCGAAGCACTGTAGGCATTGGCCTGGGTGGTTGCCGAGGTGTTGGGCAGGGACATGGCTCCCGCCAGCGCCGCCGCATTGGCCGCCGCTTGAATCTGGTTGCGAATGGCATAGGCGTTGGCAATGTCGATCGCCAAACCGGCCATTACCAGGATCGCGGTCATCATGGCAAACGATGCCCAGGTGATGATTTGCCCGCTCTCGTCCTTATACGCTCTGCGGAAAAAGGACAGACGTTTCTTGTCCGTTGACTTGGTTTCGCGATTTTCGCTCATTGCATTAACTCCGTTACGGACGCGTGCAGCTTGCAGCTTGGCGCGTAGTTCACTCCGTAGATGGTCAGGTTGCATGGATAGCTGGCGGTGATCGAAGCGTTGGTGGATTGCAGCAGATAGGCCGTTCCGCCCGTGCAGGTGATGGTCGAGGCGGCGGTTGGGCCTTGCGAGTAGCTCCCGTTGTCGAGCGTGATGGTCAGCAGGATCGCGTTCGTTCCGGAAGAGGCAAGGCTGGGCGCTGCTCCCGTCACGGCTGTGCCCACCGTCGCGCAGGGGTCGCTGGCGCCGGGCATGTTGCGGATTTGCTGAAGCTGCGTTCCACCCACGTTCACCGCATTGGTCAGCATCTGATAGTTGTTCATGGTCAGGCCGACCGTAAAGATGCCCAGCGTGACAGACAGAAAGATGGGCAGCACGACCGCCATCTCGACCAGCGCCCCGCCCTCTTCGCCGCGGCGCATACAGCCCCGGAGCCGCCCACCGGCCGTCCTGCCGCCGGCGTCGGTTCCCTTCCATGCGGCGGCGCAACGCAGGACCCGCAGGGCCGCCATCGCTGGTCCGTTCTGAAACTTCGGAATCTTCATCTCTCTACCTCCAAGAGCCGCCGGGCAAACTCGACTTCCGCCTAGCTCCTGCTCTTCTTCAGCCCTTGCAAGAATCTGTCCAGTTCCTTCCGGTCCACGGCATCGACCAGGAGTTTCTGCCCGTTGTTCGCGTCCTTGGAATCCGGCAGCACAAACTGCAGGCCCACGCCATCGTTGCCCCAGCGAACCGCTCTGGAGTGCACCTGAATCGAATGCTCGGCGGATTCTTCGCCCCCGGCTCTCCTTTGCAGCGTCATCAGCACCAGGGTGCCCGGATACCAACGCTCCTCGGTCACCAGATACAATCCCGTCGAGCTGATATCGCGAATGCTGTGCGGTTCCGGAGGGGCGCCGGTCCAGTAATAGGCGGCTACTCCGGGGGCCGGTTCCCTGGGCGCACGGCGCGGGTCCGGAGACCACCACCGTTGCAGCCAGCTCTTGGGCGCCTTGAATTCCTTCTTGCCCGGCTCCACCAGGCCCATCTCATGCGTCTCCAGCGCGCCGGGACGCTCCCCCTTGGAACGGTCCCCCAACTCCAGAAGACCGGGCCCCCCGCTCCACAGCGGCTCTTCCCGCAAGAGGACGGCGCTTTGCACGGTTTCGCAGCGGGCGCTCAAATCGGAAAGCTGTTCCAGGCGGCCTTCCATCTCTTCTGCCTGGCATATCACCAACTGATCGCCGGCTTGCGTTTGCGACGAGTAGATGGTGTGGGTGGGCAGCGCCAGAACACTGGCCGCCCGCTGACTGGACGGTGTCTCGCGCAGCGTAATGAAGGACTCCACCACTTCCAGGACTCTGCATTCCTCGTCCAGATAAATCAGATCCAGCGGAATGCCCGTGCCGGTGGCGGGGATCTCCTTGAACGGCACAATCCACAAGCCTTCGCCCGACTTCAGCGCCAGCGTGGCCATCAGATCTTCCAGGCTTGCATATTGGATATCGGCTTCCGCGACATCCAAGCCGAGAAAGCATTCGCGCGTGTGGTTGTATGCGCAATGTTTCCGTGTTTCCATCAAGCCCTCCTTCCCCGGCCCATACCCGGCAACGCTGTATCGATCTAGAACCTCGGTTGCCATCGCCATCTCTCCGCTCAGACCCACCGGCGACATCGCCCACGACATCGGCAGCCGGCCTTCCACCGCATTGCACTGAGCGCGGCATCCCGCCGCGCCGAACCGTCCAGTGAGTAAACGCCACCTTCCCCGCTCGAAGAGCAGGATGCGGAGACAACTGGCACTCAGTCAGCCAAGTCTCCGGATGGCAAAAATGACCGCAATCAACCGGACGCGTGCAGCCTCACGGCGCCATCGGGCCCCGTGGAACCCGGCTTACTTGGTCCGCGTGCGACGGCGCTGAATCAGCAGAACCAGTACCGCGACAAACAGAACGCCGGCGACAATCCGGATAATCATGACACTGTCCATATCCACTCCTCTTTCGTTTGACGACACCCTTCAGTTTGCTTCCCGGCCCGATAGGACCTTGGGCAACCCCCACCGCCGAAACGGCGAGGTCACCCGGCCCACAGGAAGAAGAAGCCAGCCAGCGAAACGCGTGCTCTGTCTCAGTTCCGCCGGAATGCACGTGCAATCCGCACTACTTGACGCGGGTGCGGCGGCGCTGAATCAGAAGTACCAGCACGGCGACAAACAAAACGCCGGCGACAATCCGGATAATCATGACACTGTCCATAAAACTCCTCTTTCTTTCTACGGCCTGTTTGAATCCCCTTCCCGGCCTGACCGGGATCCGGGCGCTACCCGCCTCCGAAGCGGCGAGATTCCCGGCTCACCAAAAGAACTGAGCCGGTCGGCGAAGATCGTGCGAACCCACGGCCTCGCCTAATACAACGCCTCCCCCACTACTTGACCCGGGTGCGGCGGCGCTGAATCAGAAGCACCAGCACGGCAACAAAGAGAACGCCGGCAACAATCCGGATGATCATGACACTGTCCATTCAAGCTCCTCCTTTCCTAGTGATTGAGCATCTTCATCGAGTCGATCATTTGAATGATCGCTGGACCCAGGGTAACCAGGAACAGCGAAGGGAAAATGAACAACACAAGCGGAAAGACCAGTTTGACCGTGGTTTTGGCCGCCATTTCTTCCACCGCCTGCACCCTCTGGGTTCTAAGGTTATCCGAGTGCAAGCGCAAGGTTTTGGCAATGCTGGTTCCGAACTGTTCCGACTGAACCAGCATGGATACCAGATTGCGGATACAGTCCACGTCGGTGCGGTCCGCCAGGTGCTTCCAGGTCTCGGAACGGGCCCGCCCGGCGCGCTGCTCCAGCACCACCACGCGCAACTCGTCGCACAGTTCCGGCTGCGCCTCTTTCAACTCCTCGGCGGTGCGGGCCGTCGCCTGATCCAGGCTCAGTCCGGCCTCGATACAGATGACCAGCAGATCGAGCACATCCGGCAAGCCCTTGCGAATCAGTTTTTGGCGCTTGGCGATCTTCTTTCCCAGCCAGAAATCCGGAACCAGAAAACCGAAACCGAGAGCGCCGATGTAGACAAACAGCGGGCTATAGTCGCCTGCCCCGCTCACCAGAGCCAAGGCGCACAAGATAATCGGCACCAGTACCTTCGAGCCGTAGAAGACCTTGACCGTCGACTCGTTGCGGAAACCGGCGCGAATCAGCCGTTGCGAGACCACCGAAACTTCCGCCTGGCTCTTGGGCAGCACGGTCTCGAAGTGCTCCACCACCCCGCCGATCGACAGCCCGGTCTTCTGAATCGTGCTCAACAAAGACTTCTGCTTGGGGTGAGGGTTGATCACCTCGGTAATCCGCTGCAGCATGGTCTCCCGATAGAACAGGAGCAGGCCGAGGCTCCCGATCAACAGGAAGATGATGCCGAATACCAGAATCGCGAATACCATACGTCCCCTTTAGACATCCATGTTGACAATTTTGCGAATGATCAGCCCGCCCAGCACCAACATGCCGGCCGCTCCCCAGAGCAGTTTGACGCCGATCGCCGTCGTCCACAAGACACTCATCATGACGGGGTTGGCAAAATACAAAATGATCCCCAGCGCGATGGGCAGAATGGTCAGAATCCACCCCGTGAGGCGTCCCTGCGCCGTGTGCACCCCCACCTGCCGCTTCAGCCGGAACCGCTCCCGGATGACGTGCGAGGTCTTGTCCAGAACCTCGGCCAGATTGCCCCCGCTCTCCTTTTGGATCATGATCGCCGTGGCCACAATTCTCAGGTCTTGCAGGGGAACACGATTGATCGTGTTGTCCAGCGCGGCCTTCAGTTCCAGCCCGTAGTTCTGCTCTTCAAAGCAGGTTCTGAATTCGCCGCCCACCGGGTCGGGGCACTCGCGCGCCACCAGGCCCATGGCGGCGATCAGACTGTGCCCGGCGCGCAGTGCGCTGACCATCAACTCCAGCGCTTCCGGCAACCCCTCTTGAAACTTGGCGAATCGCTTGCTGCGCTTGAAGAAGACAAAACCGAAGGGCGCGGCGCCCAACACCAGCCCGCAGACCAGCGCCAGGGCAAGAGAATCGGTCTTCATATCCACGATGACTGCCGGAACCGCAAAGCATACGCCGCAACCGGTAATCAGACCGCCCGCCGTCCAGGTCAGATCCGCCTGGTGCAGCAGGTTATGAAGCTGCGGCGCCAGTTCGAACTTCAACAAACTGCGATTCAGCCAGGGAATTGCGCTGAGCTGGTCGTTCTTGCGCAGATCGAGCATCTGATCGCGGGATTCGGGAGTGTCGTTGGCCAGGGCCGAGTCCAGCGTGGCAAGCACCTGCTTGGCCTGCTGAGAGGCGCCCGTCCCGCTGGCTACAAACAGCAGAGCCACCACCGCAAACACGCCCGCGAACACCACTCCGACAATCATTCCCATATCAGTTGACCTGCGTTTCCCGCTCGAAGAGGCTGGGCGGCAATACCACGCCCGCCACGCGCAGCCGTTCGAGGAATCTTGGACGGATGCGGCTGGGCACAAACGCGCCGATTACCTTGCCGTCGGGTCCGATCCCCTTCTTGTTGAACGTGAAGATCTCCTGCATGCTGATCACATTCTCTTCCATGCCGGTGATCTCCGAGATATTGGTGATCTTGCGCGTCCCGTCGCTCATGCGCGTGGCCTGCACCACAATGGTGATGGCCGAGGCAATCTGCTGGCGAACCGATTTCTCCGGCAGGTTCATATTGCCCATGGCTACCATGGACTCCAGCCTGGAAATGGCGTCGCGCGGCGTGTTGGCGTGAATGGTGGTCATCGAGCCTTCGTGACCGGTATTCATGGCCTGCAACATGTCGAAGGCCTCTTCGCCGCGGATCTCACCAATAATGATGCGATCGGGGCGCATACGCAGGCAGTTGATCAGCAACTGCCGCTGCTTGATCGCTCCCAGCCCTTCGATGTTGGGCGGGCGGGTCTCCAGGCGCACAATGTTTTCCTGTGCCAGCCGCAGTTCGGCGGCATCCTCGATGGTCACCAGCCGCTCGTTGCGCGGAATGTACTGCGACAGAATGTTCAGGAAGGTGGTTTTGCCCGAACCCGTGCCGCCGGCGATCAAAATGCTGATGCGCGCCCGCACCGCGCTGGACAGCACTTCCATCATCTCCGGGGAAATGCTCTTCAACACCACCAGTTGATTGGCGGCCAGCGGGCCGGTTCCGAAACGGCGGATGGACATCGAAGGCCCGTCCAACGCCAGCGGCGGAATGATCGCATTCACGCGCGATCCGTCCGGCAGGCGGGCATCCACCATCGGAGAGGACTCGTCCACTCTGCGGCCCACGCGGGAGACAATGCGGTCGATGATCTGCAGCAGGTGGCGATCGTCGCGAAACGTCGTGTCCACCCGCTGAAGAATGCCGCCCTTCTCCACAAAGACATGATCCTTGTCGTTCACCAGGATGTCGGAGATCTTGGGATCGCGCAGCAGGGGTTCCAGCGGGCCCAGCCCGAAGACCTCGTCCAGAAGCTCGGCCTGAATCTTTTCCTGCTCGTCGAAGTTCAGCGGCACCCGCTGCTCGGCGATGATCTCCTTGACGATGCCGGAGACCGCCTGGCGCGCCTGGCTGGAATTGACGCGGGACAGCTTTTCCAGATCCAGCTTGGAGATCAGGGTCCGGTGAATCTCCGCTTTGTACTTTTCCAGGCTCAGCAGTTCCACGTTGTTCCTTCCATGGCGCCCAAACCGCTCTGCGCGGTTCGATTATCCGAATAGACTGAAAACCTTCTTCTTTGCCTCAACCACCGGCTGCGGGCTGACCGACTTGGCCATGGCCCGAATCTGCCGGGAAATGGGTGAATCCGCCAGCGCGAACGGCGTGGCCGTGTTCTGCATCCGCCGCACCGAAGCGTAATCGTTGGGAATCTTCCACTGCGCAGGCCGGGTGAGCGCCTTGGTAATATGCTCGTCCGTCACGCCCAGGGAGCGGGGCTCGTAGCGATTGATCACGATCTCCAACTTGGGACCGCCAGCGGAAAAGAACTGGGTGATGAGGCGGTTCGAGTTGCGCAGTTCGGGAATCCCCGCCTGCGTGACCAGATAGATCGTATGAGCATCCTTGAACAGCGCGGTTCCCGTCAAATCCAGCCGCGAACCCACGTCGATCACCACATTGTCGAAGTTCTGCCGAGCCACGGCCAGCAGCTTGTCGATCGCCTCGTTCGAGGCCACGTACCCCGGAAACTTGCCCGGCGCCGCCAGCACCGACACGCCCGAACTGTGCTTGACCAGCAGCTTGGAGAGAAAACTCGAATCCAGACGATTGAAATCCTGAAGCGCGTTCACCGTCGAGTATTCCGCCGCGATCCCCAGATTCAGCGCCGCATCGCCCAGCGGCAGATCCAGATCGATCAGCAGCGTGCTCTGGCTGGTCTCCTGAGCCAAAGCCACCGCGTAGTTGCAGGCCAGGGTGGTGACACCCGAGCCGCCCTTGGCGCCCAGAAATACCAGCACCTTGCCGCCTGCCTTTTTCTGCGGGCGAACCGCCGGCCGGCGCGCCGAGGCGCGGACCAGAGCTTCCGCCATGGTGGCGTGCGAGAACGGAATGGTTAAAAACTCGCGGGCGCCGGCCCGCATGCAGCGCACCAGCAACTCCGAATCGGTCTTCGCCGAGTAGACCATCACCGTCGCCGAGCCGCTCGAACAGAGACCCTCCACCAGCTCCAGCGCATACTCCTGGTCGCTGTCCAGATCGATCAGGATCGCGTCGTAATTCTGATCCAGGAGCCGCGGCACATCGTCCAGGCTGGGCGGATAGGAAGAGAACTCGCGAATATCGCCCCCATTGCAGCCCACCAGCACCATCCCCGCCGCGTTGCGGCGCTCGTCGTCCGGGCCAATCAAGGCGATCGACAAGGCCTCCTCGCCAAAAGAGTCCGGGTACTGCGTCTCGTGACTCGGTTGCCGGCTGCTATTCGCGGAGTCGATGCTTACCGGAGCCTGGTACGGCGCTCGGGGGTCAATCTCGAATTGATAGTGCGGGTTCGTGCTCATAATAGTGCCCTCAAGTTCTCAATGCGCAAAAAACGATAGCAGTGTTCCGATGGCGATGGCCGGTGCGTACGGCATCTTCCGCTTCATGGGATTGGAAAGAACCATCTCCGGATCGGGCTGCATCCCCCGCTCCTTGAAGCCAAGAACCAAATCGCCGGTCCCCAGGAACAGCTCTTTGAAAAATCCACCGCAGGCCGCCCAAACTAACACCATCACTCCGCCGGCCAATCCGGTGACGATCAATGCCAGAAACAATTGATCCGGGCCGATCCAGGCCCCGATCGCGGCGCAGAGCTTCACATCTCCCGCCCCCATGCCGCCCATCCAGAAAAGAAATCCGTAGATCAATAGCCCAAGTCCCAGACCGGCGAAGCTCTGGCCCACGCCGTGCCAGCCCTGCTGCCAGGCCGAAACCCCGATTCCCGCCACCAGAAATGGCAATACCAGCCAGTTGGGAATGCGCCGGGAGCGCAGATCCGTAAATGTAGCCACGGCCAGTACCACGACTGTCGGCCACCATGCGAATGAGTGCATACCCTGGGCTCCTTTTCCCCTCGCGTTCAGGGAACACTAGTCGTAAAGCAATTGACAGGCCAAACCGTCAAGCCCAAAAATCGCTTGAATTCAAGTAGTTAACCGGGGGATGCCGGGGCAGGTGTACACGGCTGTTTACATACGGCTGCAAAATGTGAAGCGGAGGGTAGACACCGGGCCAACTCCTTCCGCGCCTTCAACCCGCCCGCCGTGGCCGGGAAGCCGGGCCATCCGGGCCGCGCAGGCCGTCCGGCCCGCGAGCTGGCCCTGCATCGCATCACCAAATCCTTACTGCAGAACAACTTCCATGACCTTCTTTTCAGCCTCGGCCGGAACCAGGCAGGACAGCGCCCCGGCCCTGCTCTCTTGCCGCCCCCCTGCCCTTCCGGAAGATCGCACCGGCACTCTTTTTGCAATTTGCGCACCACTTTTTTCCATCCGATCGGCGGAGTTAGCTCTCCTCGCCAAACGACCTCCAAAACAGTCACCGCAAAACCGGTTACCGATGGGGCGGCAGCATGGCAAAAAAGGGGAATGCGGCGGCTACTGCGGCCGCTGCTCCTTGAAACGAAGACGCCTGCCCTGTCCCGCCCCTCCCAAACATCGCGCAAGTTGTTCTTATATTGTATAGTTAATCAACCAACAGCACTCTACCCCGGCGACCGGCCGCCACCCGTCCGGATGCCCTCCGGCTGCTGCGAGTTGCCTACCCCGATACCGTTTTCGTTTTTATCCACAAAGGCGTCATTGACCCCACTCTAATCTCCCTCTAACATCGAATCTGCGGATGGATAGGCACGCAAGGGGTCCTTGAAGCTTGTCTCCGGCTGAGAAGTAGCTTCGCAATTGCTTTTGGGCCCTTTCCATATTCCTCCTCGCAGTCATCTGCCGTGCGTTACCAAGGTCGCACAGGTCTGGCACAAAACAGGGATTGGCATCCTTTTTGCCGATCCAGATGATGGGGATAACCTATCCGCTCCTCCGGGAAGTGGTTTGGCCGCACGTTGAGAGTGAGTACGACTTCCATGGTCAAGATCGCCCTTTATTCGGAAGACCGCACGCTGTACCGCCTCCTTTCCTCCGCGCTCGGAAAGGACTACCAGGTTCAGTGGGAGTCAAACGAAGACGAGATGAAAGATCTGCTCTCCGGCAGTGGTTGCGATGTCATGATTCTGGACCTGAGTTCCAATCGCGATACGCTGCAAAATCAGATTGCTTGTTTCCAGCGTTTGATGGCATCCCGCGTCCCCTCGGTCATCATGGGAGACGACGGCCTTCGCTCCGCCGCCTTCGAACTGGTGCGCACCGGCGCGTTTGGATTCTGCCGCAAGCCCCCCTCCATCCGCGAACTGAAGACCATGCTCAGCCGCGCCTGCGAAAACTCCGCCTCCCAACGGTTGGCCCAGGCCGCCGTGCAGAAGAGCGTCGAGGAACCTGCCGGCTGCGACCAGATGGTCGGCGCCAGCACGCAGATGCAGAAGGTCTACCAACTCATCCAGCGCGTCACCAACCTCAATGCCGCCGTGCTGGTGGCCGGCGAAAGCGGCACCGGCAAGGAACTGATCGCCCGCGCCATCCACAACATGGGCTCCCGCGCCAACAAGCCGTTCGTCGCCGTCTCCTGCGGCGCGATCCCCGAGACCCTCATCGAGTCCGAGCTCTTCGGCCATGAGAAGGGCGCGTTCACCGGCTCCAACGGCGCGCGCGAAGGCTACTTCGAGCAGGCCGGCGACGGCACCCTCTTCCTCGACGAAATCGGCGACCTCAGCCTGTTCACCCAAGTCAAGCTGCTGCGCGTCATCCAGCAGATGGAATTCAGCTGCCTGGGCAGCAGCAAACTCATCCCGCTGCGCGCCCGCCTCATCTTCGCCACCCACCGCGACCTGGGCAAGATGGTCGCCGAGGGAACCTTCCGCCAGGATCTCTTCTATCGCATCAACGTCATGCGCATCGTCGCCCCGTCGCTCCAGGAACGTTCCGGCGACGTGCCCAAGATCGCCATGCATTTCCTGCGCCACTACGCCGAAGTCTTCCAGAAACCGATGGACTCGATCGAGCCCGACGCGGTGGAGATGCTCCAGAGTTACAACTGGCCGGGCAATGTGCGCGAACTGGAGAATGTGATGCAAAGAGCCATCGTGCTTGCTCCCGACCGCACCGTCCGCGCCGAAGACTTGTCTTTGAGTATCCCGGAAGACGATTGCGCAGACCCCGGCGACGTGGTCGATATCGGCGACTACCAGGCCAACGGATCCTTCGAGCGCCAGCTTCGCGACTATAAGATCAAGCTAGCCGTCTCGGCGGTGCGCGACCACAACGGGAATAAGACCCTGGCTGCCCGCAGCCTGTCCATCTCCCGCGCCTACCTCCATCGCCTCATCCGCCTCGCCGAACCCGACGGGCTCTTCGAGATGGAAATGGAGAAGGCCGCTAACTCCTAGTGTGGGGTCCCGGAAGCTCGCATCGTAATCCGACAGCCCCCCTCAACCCCATGAGCTGTCATCCCGAGCGAACGTTATTCGACGCCCCACCCCAGCCCCATGAACTGTCATCCTGAGCGAACGGGGCCCCAGACGCTTTTCAGTCTGGGGGTGGTGAGTCGAAGGATCTGCGGTTGCTCTTCGGGATCTATTCCAGGCACCTTGGACCCAGCACGCCTGAGCGGCTTCCTTTCAACAATCGAACTTTTTGAAATCGTGCACGGGGTCATTTTCTTGAGAAATTGCCACTCCGCATCGATCATTCTGCAAAAGAGCAAAACCGACCGCTCCTAAGCCGCCCAGCCCGCGGCTTGCGTTCCCCCGCAAGCGCTACGAATCGATGCGCCACAAAAGCCCCGCCCCCATCCTGGCAGTCGCTTTTCGATGAAAAGCCGGCCGCAAGGGTGGGAGCCCCATGCCCGCCGAGCGCTTCGACCCACTCCCCCTCCCGTGCGAAATTCGATCCCCCCGGCCGGAGCCGACTGCTTTCCTTGGACGGGAAGCAGCCGGCTCCGGTAGAATAAGAAGAAATCGCCGCAGTAAAGTCAACCACTTCGCGTTGTCGGGCCGATTCGGCCCCTCATCGCCCCCAGGAGGTATGTGCCACGTGACGCAGCCGCGAACCGAACTCCAGAGTCCTGCCGCTTTGCCGCTGCCTCTCGCCAAGCACATTTGCCTCGCTTCTGCCCGCCGGGCTGGCGCGCTTGCCGCCCTGATTGCGCTGCTCGCCGCCGGGCCCTCGGCCGGCGCGGGCAACATCGAACTGCACAAGCACACTCGGCCCCACGCCATGCACCAGATGCTGGCCAACGTTGTCCTGCCGGAGATGGGCTTCATCTCCGACGACGACGACGTGCCCGTGGATGGCGAGAAGTACGAGCTCAAGCTCGCGCGCCGCAGCGGTGAAGCCCTCGATGTCATCTACCGGGTGGGCGATATTTATATCCCCGAGGCCCTCGATCAGCTCAGCGAGTTCCTGCGCGACAGCCACAACGACGAGGTCAAGAGTTACAATCCCCGCACCTTCGACGTGCTCCACACCATGCTCGCCAGGCTCAATCGCTCCAGCAGCGCCATCGAAGTCCTTTGCGGCTACCGGACCAAGGAGACCAACGACGCGCTCCGCCAAAGTGGAACCACCAACGCCGCCGAGCACTCCCAGCATATCGAAGCCACTGCGCTCGATATCCGGGTCCCCGGCGTTCCGGCGGCGAAACTGCGCGACGCCGCGCTCTCCATCGGCGCCGGCGGCGTCGGTTACTACCCCAAAGGCCAGTTCGTCCACGTTGACACCGGCCCCATCCGCAAATGGACCTATGCCGGACGCCGCGGCAAACACGGACACCGCCGCCGCCATAAGTAGCGCCGCTTCCCTTGTCTTCCAGCCCCGCGATCTCTCTGCTTCTCACACACGGCTCTTGCCGAAGCGCCGCCCAAGGCGCTCCGTCGACTCGCCGCGCCTTTCGGAAACCCTCTCCCGACGCTCGGCAAGCCCATGATTCGAGTCTTTTGTCCGGCTCATTTTGCCGGGCGGTTCGGCAGCACGCACTTTGCCGCCAAGTCTAAACACGGGCAGCGCTGGTACTTGTTGTAGACCATCATGCACGGACAATTGAATTTCAGACCGTAAATAAACATGCCCAGGATCAGGTAGAGCAGATAGTAAATCGGATGCCATAACAGGCTCAGGCCCCATATCGAGACCATCATCCCTGCTTTGGAGCGATAGGAAAAAGCGACCTTCTCCGGCGTCAGGCTGTATCCCAAGTAGAGATGAACGGCAAACAAGAGAATCGCCCCCGGTAGAGTCAGGCCCCGCCAAATGGAATAGCCAAAGAAGCCGATCGCCACGATCTTGACAGCAACTGCGTAGATGCCGCCGACGGTCGGCGCTAACATATGCACGCTCTCCTGATAGCGGATGTAGTCTGGCAGAACCTTGCTGAGTTCCCTTTCTTCCGCCCGCGCCCGGGCAATCATCAGCGGCAAAATCGCAACTGTCGTGATCGTCAGGGTGATCCAGTTGAACATCATGAGGCT
>Ga0316217_10004924_pt1 | contig 14113 bp, 11 predicted proteins | sample 1anoAmetaG_FD_203633 | JGI IMG/M metagenome (GOLD analysis project Ga0316217, IMG submission 203633) | Freshwater microbial communities from Trout Bog Lake, Wisconsin, USA - 1anoA | ecosystem: Environmental > Aquatic > Freshwater > Lake > Hypolimnion/Profundal zone | place: USA: Wisconsin...
CGCGCGGCTGTCCTCGGCCATCGGGCCGCGCCCCACCATGGTGATCGGCATCCTCGCGGCGGCCGTGTCGCTGTGGATGATGGGCAGCTTCAGCGTCGACACGCAGCCGAGCGAGGTCGTGCTGACTGGCGTGATCCAGGGATTCGGCTCGCCGCTGACGTTCATGCCGTTGACGATGGTGGGTTTCTCGACGCTGCCCGACCGGGCGCGCACCGAGGCCGGCTCCCTGCATACGCTGCTGCGCAACATCGGCGCCTCCGTGGGCGTCTCGGTGACCGTGGCGCTGCTCGCCCGCTCCGCGCAGGTCAACCAGAGCTACCTGACGGAGCATTTCACGCCGTTCTCCTACGACCGCTGGCTGCAGGCCGGCGCGACGCCCGGCGAGAACACCTCGACGGGCCTGCTGGTCGGCGAGATCGGCCGCCAGGCGACCGCCATCGCCTACTCGAACGACTTCTACGTGCTCGCGGCGTGCACGCTGCTGACGCTGCCGCTGCTGCTCGCGCTGCGGCCGCGCCGCACCACCCCCCCCGATGCGGCCGCGTTGGCCGATGCAGGACACTAGCGACCTATGGGACTACTGACTCTCGTTCGCCACGGACAGGCGTCGTTCTTCGGCGCGGACTACGACCAGCTGTCGGAGGCCGGCCACGCACAGGCCCGCGCGCTCGGCACGCACTGGGCGCGCCACCGGGTTGCGTTCGACGCGATCTACGTCGGCCCGCGCCGGCGCCACCGGCAGACCTTCGAAGGCGTCGCCGCGGCCTACGCGGAAGCCGGCCTGGCGCTGCCGGCGCCGATCGAGATACCGGAACTGGACGAGCATCAGGGACTGGAGGTCGTGCGTCACGTGCTGCGGGAGCGCGGCGCGATCGGCGACGAGGCGGCGCCGCGCGATCCGGGCGCGGCCGAGCGCGAGCGGCTGGTCCGCGCGTTCTTCCGCCACTACCTCGAGATCATGGGCGAGTGGTCCCGCGGCACGGTGGTCGTGCCGGGCGTCGAGTCGTGGGCCGAGTTCCGGGCGCGCTCGCTGCGCGCGCTGGACCGGATGTGCACCGACGCAGGCAACGTGGCGGCGTTCACCTCGGGCGGCCTGGTGTCGTCCGCGACGGGCTGGATTCTGGGGCTGGACGAGGACCGGGTCATCGACCTGTCGGCGGCGGTCAAGAACACCGCACTGACCGAAGTCCGCCACTCGGATCGCCGGCGCAGCCTGGTGACATTCAACGCGCTGCCGCACCTGCCGGACCCGCGGGCGGTGACGGCGGTCTGACCGGCGGCAGCTGGCGCGCCCACCACCAGTAGAACGGCAGCCCGGCCAGCAGCAGCAGCACGCCGAACAGCGCCAGGCGCGGTGACGCGAAGAACGTGTTGACGAGCAGCCAGGCGGTGACGCCGAGGAACAGCATCGGCACCCACGGGTAGCCGAAGGCGCGGTACGGGCGCGGCGCGTCCGGCAGCTTGCGCCGGAACACGAACACGGTCGCGACCGCGAGCCCGTAGAAGATCCAGCTGACGAACATCGCGGCATCGGTCAGCGTGTCGTAGGTCCCGGAGAGCGCATACACGCTGGCCAGCGCGGCACCGGCGAGGATCGAGCGGGTGGGTACATGGGTCTGCGTCGACACCCTGGCCAGCCCCCGGAAGAACAGTCCCTCGCGAGCCATCGCGAACGGTATGCGCCCGCCCGACAGCACCGATGCGTGCAGCGCCCCGAGGCTCGAGACCATCAGCACCAGCGCCAGCAGCGTCACGGCGCGCGCACCGACGAAGCGCTGCATCACCTCCGTCGCGAGGGACGAGGTCGGTGACACGCTGCCGACCTGGGCCGGGGTCAGGACATGGAAGTAGCCGACGTTCACCAGCAGGTACAGCGACCCGACCAGCAGCGTCCCGCCGATGAACGCCAGCGGCAGGTTGCGCCCGGGGTTGCGCACCTCGCCGGCCAGCGGCGCGACGTTGCTCCAGCCGTCGTAGGCCCACAGGGCGCCCAGCAGCGCGGCGCCGAAGCCCGCCATGCCGCCGCGCGCGGAGTCGGCCACGCCCGCGCAGGTCGCGCCGGTCGACGCCATCGCGAGGTGGGTCCACTGGCCGTCCGCGTAGGCCAGTCCCGCGACCGCGACGATGACGATGGCGGCGAGCTTCATCACCGTCAGGACGAGCGCCATCCCGCCGCTGGTCGCCACGGACCGGAGGTTGACGAGCGTCACCGCCCAGACGGCCGCGAGCGCCACCAGCGCGAGCCACGTGACGTGCGCGCCGCCGACGGCGAACGCGACCGCATCCAGCGCGCCACCGAGGGCCACGTTGCAGAACAGCGCGACGCTGACGCCGAGCGCCGCCTGCGAACCGGAGCGGACGATCGCGAAGCTCGTCCAGCCATACAGGAAGCCGGTGAGCCGGCCGTAGGCGCTGCGCAGGTACACGTAGTCGCCGCCGGCCTCCGGCAGCATCGCCGAGACTTCGGCGTAGGCGAATGCCCCGGCGAGCGCGAGGAGCCCGCCGACCAGCCACACGGCCAGCACGGCGAGCGGGCTGCCGACGTTGCAGGTCATCACGCGCGTCTTGAGGAAGACGCCCGTGCCGATCATGTTGGCGACGTTGACCGAGATCGCTGCCCAGAGCCCGAGCCCGCGGACGAGCTCGGCACGAGAACGGCGGCTGCGATCGCCGGGAGACCCGCTCTCGTGCACGACGCGGGCCCTAGAACAGGCCCACGACCTTGCCCGACTCGTCGATGTCGATGTGGTCCGCCGACGGGATCTTCGGCAGGCCCGGCATCGTCATGATGTCGCCGCAGACCATCACGATGAACTCGGCGCCCGCGGCGAGACGCACTTCGCGGACGTTGACCACGTGGCCGGACGGCGCGCCCTTCAGCGACGGGTCCGTCGAGAACGAGTACTGGGTCTTCGCCACGCACACCGGGTAGTGGCCGTAGCCGCCTTCCTGCAGCTGCTTGATCTGCGCGCGCACCTTCGCGTCGGCCGTGATGTCGCTCGCGCCGTAGATCTTGGTCGCGATCGTCTTCATCTTGTCCCAGAGCGGGGTCGCCTCGTCGTAGACGAACTTGAACGTCGACGCGTTGTTCTTCTCGACGAGCTCGACGACCGCGCGCGCGACCGCCTCGGCGCCGGCGCCGCCATCGGCCCAGTGGCGCGCGGAGAGCACCGGCACGCCCAGGTGAGCCAGCTTCGACTGCAGCAGCTTGAACTCGGCCTCGGTGTCGAACGTGAAGTGGTTGACCGAGACGATGCACGGCAGGCCGTAGTGGTTCTTGACGTTGGCGACGTGCCGCTCGATGTTGGCGATGCCCTTCTCGAGCGCAGCGAGGTTCTCCTTGTTGAGTTCCTTGAGGTCGCAGCCGCCGTGGAACTTCAGCGCGCGGATGGTGGCGACCAGGACCACGGCGGAGGGCACCAGGCCCGCCTTGCGGCACTTGATGTCGACGAACTTCTCGGCGCCGAGGTCGGCGCCGAAGCCCGCCTCGGTGACGACGTAGTCGGCCAGCTTCAGCGCGGTCTGCGTGGCCAGCACCGAGTTGCAGCCGTGGGCGATGTTCGCGAACGGCCCGCCGTGGATGAACGCGGGATTGTTCTCGAGCGTCTGCACCAGGTTCGGCTTCAGCGCCTCGCGCAGCAGCACGGTCATCGCGCCGTTGGCCTTCAGTTCGTGCGCACGGACCGGCTTCTGCTCGCGCGTGTAGCCGATCACGATGTTGCCGAGGCGGGTCTTCAGGTCCGCGAGGCTGGTGGACAGGCAGAAGATCGCCATGACCTCGGAGGCCACGACGATGTCGAAGCCGTCCTGGCGCGGGTAGCCGTTGCCCGGGCCGCCGAGCGAGACGGTGATGTCACGCAGCGCACGGTCGTTCATGTCCATCACCCGCTTCCAGGTGATGCGGCGCACGTCGATCCCCAGCGCGTTGCCGTGGTGGATGTGGTTGTCGATCAGGGCCGACAGCAGGTTGTTCGCCAGCGCGATCGCGTTGAAGTCGCCGGTGAAGTGCAGGTTGATGTCTTCCATCGGCACGACCTGGGCCATGCCGCCGCCGGCGGCGCCGCCCTTCATGCCGAACACGGGACCGAGGCTCGGCTCGCGCAGGCAGATCACGGCCTTCTTGCCGATCCTGTTGAGCGCATCGCCCAGACCGACGGTGGTCGTGGTCTTGCCTTCGCCGGCGGGGGTGGGGCTGATCGCGGTGACGAGCACCAGCTTGCCGTTCGGGCGGGCCTTCAGGCTGTCGATGTACTCCAGCGAGATCTTGGCCTTGTGGCGGCCGTACTGGTCGAGCGCATCGTCGGGGATCCCGAGTCGCGCGGCGACTTCGGTGATCGGCTTCATGGTGGCAGCCTGGGCAATCTCGATATCTGAACGCACAAACAACTCCCTTACGGCCCGCCGGGCGGGCATTTAGATGTCGCCAAGTGTCACACAGCCCGCTGCCGGGCTGGGTTAGTTAGATTTTCCGATCGGTACCCTCGGCAGTCCGCGCTCGAGCAGCAGCGCCCCGGACCGGCGGGCCGCCTCGACCGCGTCCACGCCCTGCAGGCCGCCGGGGACGGCGGCCTCGATGCCGGACTCCGTGACCACGAAGTCCATCAGGACGTCGTGCGGCTGGGGATCGGACGTCCGGATCCGCGACAATTCGAACGCCAGCGCGAGCGTCAGCGGGCGCGGCGCGAGGCCGGCCAGCGTCCGGTCGAAGAACCCACCGCCGTAGCCGAGCCGGTCGCCGCGGTCGCCGATCCCCACCGCCGGAATCAGCAGCACGTCGGGGACGACGACGGCGGTCCCCGCCGGAACCGGCACGTCGTAGGTACCGTTGACCATGCCGACCCCGGGCCACCATTCGCGGAACTCCAGCGGCAGGCCCTTGCCGACCACGACCGGGAGCGCGGCCCGGGCGCCGCGGCGGTGCAGTTCCGAGACGAACGGCCGGGCGTCGAACTCCCCCTGGTAGGGCCAGCAGAAGCCCACCACGAGCCGCTCCAGGGCCGGGAAGCCGGCGCGCAGGTGAGCCTCTATCCGGGCGCTCCACGCGGCCCTGTCGGGCGCGGACGCGGCCAGACGGCGTGCGATCAGTGCGGCACGCTCCGACTTCCGCCACTGGGCCAGTTCCGGGGACAGGGTCATAGGCCGGCGGAGTTTACCTGCGTCCTGAACAGGACAACCCACTCGGTGGCGACACTGACCCCCGGCATTCGCGTCATGCCGCGTTGCAGCATGACGTATTCAGGCGGCGTCGCGGCCGCTAGGGAAGATGGCGGGGCCGGGGCAGCACGAACGTCGCCCGGGCCTCCGGCGCATCGAGCTCGCCGGCAGGGTAGTAGCGGTGGAAGTAGTCGGCCCGGGTCAGTTCCGGATAGCGGACCAGGAACGCGTCGAAGCCGAGCTGTGCGGGCTCCTCGGCGAGGCGCTCGGCGATCAGGGCGAGGTACGCGACCGTCATCGTCTCGTGATACAGGGTCGCCTTCCCCAGGCGCGTCGCGAAGGTCTGGATGGAGCGCTTCATCGCGACGCACGCGCCGGGGAAGTCGTGCCGCCGCAGGTACAGGAAGCCGGCGCGCAGGTGGGCGCGATGGTCGAACTCGCTCGGCGCCAGCGTCGCCGACTCCAGCGCCGCCAGGAAGCTCGCGTCCTGCTCATCCATCGTGCACCGCCCTGGTCGTTCTGAGACACGGCTCTCACCCCCGCCCCCGCCCGGCGCGCGGGGCTGTGACGGCGCTCGCGCCACGCTCCGGCGCGAGGGCTCAATATGTCGTACCAGCGACCCCGGGGCAATCGACGTGAGCATGGACCTCAACGGCATCGAGCAGAAGCAGATGGTCGAGCGTTACCTGCTCGGCCGGCTGCCGCCGCCCGAGGCCCGCTTCTTCGAGCAGATGGTCCGGCGCTCCCCGGAACTCGCCGAGCGGATGGGGCTGCCCGATGCGCTCAAGCGCACGATGCGCCTGCTCGACGAGACGGGCACGGAGTGGCGCGAGCAGCCGCCGCGCTTCTGGCACGCGCCGGCGGTGCCGATCGGCCTCGCCGCGGCGGCGCTGCTCGGGGCCGTGCTGGCGGTCACGGCCTGGCGCGGCAGCCAGCAGGCGCAGGCGCACGAGCGGGCGCAACGCCACGAGGCCGAGCAGGGCCTGCTGCTGCCACCTTCCCGCAAGCAGGTTCTGCGCCTGCCCGTCGCCAGGCCCGACGCCCCGACGCAGGTCTATCCGCTCGGGACGCGCGTCGCACCGACGCTCGCCGAGCTGCACCTGGACATCGGCTACGCGAGCGGCAACCTGTACACGGTGACGATACGCCGCGACGACGGCACCTACTGGGGCGCGCTGGAGAACCTGCTGCGCGATTCCAACGGCGACCTGCGGCTGATGCTGAACTCCGGGATCTTCGCGGCCGGCACGTATGTGCTGGACATCGAGGCGATCAACCTGCACGGCGACAGCCGTCCGGCCGGCCACCTGAAGCTGCGGGTCGACGCGAGCTGAGGCGTCAGCCGTCGCGCAGGCTGCGGACGGGCGAGCTTTGCACGACACGGCGCGTGGCGAGCGTGCCGGCGACCCCGACGATCAGGGCGCCGGCGACGAGGCCGCCGAGCCAGACCGCCGCACCGAAGGCGTAGTGCAGGCCGAACAGCCGCGTCGCCACCAGCCAGCCGATGATCGAGGCCGCAGCGGCGGCCAGCACCCCCGACAGCAGCCCCAGCGCCGTGAATTCCGCGGCGACGCCGTACAGCACCGTGCGCCGGCTGGCGCCGAGCGTGCGCAGGATCGCGCTCTCGTAGCGCCGCTCGTCGAGCGTCGACTGGATCGCCGCGAACAGCACGGCCAGCCCCGCGGCCAGCGTGAACCCGAACACGTACTCCACCGCGATCGCGGCACGGTCCATGATGCGGCGCACCTCGCCCAACAGCGCCGCGACGTCGATGACCGTCACCGACGGAAAGCGGCGGACGAGTTCGGCGAGCGCCGGGCGCTGGGCTTCGTCGAGATGCACGCTGGTCATGAACGTACCGGTGCTCGAGTCGAGGACGCCGGGTGCGAACAGCAGGAAGAAATTCGGCCGGAACCCGTCCCAGCGCACCTTGCGGACGTTGGCGATGGTGGCGACGACGCTCTCGCCGGCGACGTCGAAGCCCAGCCGGTCGCCCACCTTCAGCCGCAACTCCTCCTGGAACTCGGTTGCCACCGACACCAGCGGCCGCGCGGGATCCGGGTGCTGCCACCAGCTGCCCTCGACGACGCGGTTGTCCGGCGGCAGTGCCTCCGACCAGCTGAGGTTCTGCTCGCGCTCGGCGAACGCGCGGCCGCGGTCGCTCGTGGGCATGCGTCCCTGCATCGGCTCGCCATTGACCGACACCAGCCGCGCGCGCACCCACGGCGCGAGGACCGGCGGCGCGACGCCGCGCGCCGTCAGGAACTCGGCCAGCGGACCTGCGTCGGCGGGCGGAATGTTGATCAGGAAATGGTTCGGCGCATCGGGCGGCAGGCTGCGCTGCCACTCGTCGATCAGGTCGTTGCGCACCAGCGCCAGCAGCAGCAGCACGGTCAGGCTCAGCCCGAACGCGACGATCTGCACGACGCTCTCGCGGCCGCGGCGCGCGACGTTGGCGAGCCCGTAGCGCCAGGCGACACCGGCACCGCCGCGCACCGCGCGCGTCGCGCGCACCAGCAGCGCACCCGCGGCGCCGAGCACGACCGCGGTGGCGGCCAGCCCGCCGGCCGCATAGCCGATCAGGCGCGGGTCGCGCACGAGCGCGTACAGCAGCGCGGCCAGGGCGCCGGCGGCCGCCACGTATGGCAGCCCCCAGCGCAGCGGCGGCGGCGCGAGGTCGTGGCGCAGCACCCGCGCCGGCGGTACCCGGCGCAGCTGCAGCAGGGGTGGCAGCGCGAAGCCGGCGAGCATCGTCGCGGCGGTGCCGAGGCCCAGCCACGCCGGCGCCAGCGTCGGTGGCGGCAGGGCGGCCTTGAGCAGGTCGCGCACGAGCCAGGCGAGACCACTCTCGGCGCCGAGTCCGAGCAGCGTGCCGGCGACCGCCCCGCACAGCGCCACCAGCGCCAGCTCGGTGACCGTGATGCCCAGCACGAACCGCTGGCTCGCGCCGAGGCTCTTGAGCAGCGCGACGAGGTCGAGCCGCCGCGCGGCGTAGCGGCGCGCCGCCATCGCGACGGCGACCGCCGCCAGCAGGGCCGTGACCAGCGCGGCGAGGTTCAGGAACCGCCCCGAGCGTTCGGTCGCGGACTTCATCTGCTCGCTGGACTCGCCGGCGTCGGTCAGTCGCTCGGCCGCACTCTTCTGCGTGCGCAGCCATGCCGCGTAGCCGTCGACGGCCGGCGCGGCGCCGGCGTAGAGCAGGCTCCAGGTCGCGCGGCTACCCGGACCCAGCAGCCCGGTGCGCGGGATGTCGGCGCCGTTGACGAGGATCGTCGGCGCGATGTCGGCGAGGCCCGTGCCCTGGTCGGGGCGGTAGTCGAGCACCGCCGCCACGCGCAGCTGCAGCGCGCCGAGCCGCAGCCGGCCGCCGACCGGCACGGCCAGGCGCGCCAGCAGCCGCGAGTCGGCCCACGCCTCGCCGGGGCGCGGGATGCCGGCGACCGGACGGGCCCGGCCGTACGGCACGTCGGCGATCCGCAGCTGGCCGCGCAGCGGATACGCCGCGTCGACCCCGAGGACCGCCGCCAGCTGGCTGGCCTCGCCGGCGTAGACGACGCTCGGGAAGCCGGTCAGATGGGCGACGGACAGCCCCTGCGCACGCGCCGCGGCCTCGTAGCGCGGCGGCGGCGCACGGCCGGAGTCGAGCCGCAGGTCGGCGGCCAGGACCTCGCCGGCCTGTGCGCGGATCGCCTGGGCGACGCGGCTGGTGAAGAACCCGACCGCGGTCAGCGCCGCGACCGCCACGACCAGTGCGCCGAACAGCACCGCGAGCTCCCCGCTCTTCGCATCGCGCACGAACGCGAGCAGCGCGAAGCGCAGTGCCTTCCTCAAGCGCGGCCCACCACGTCGGCGACGACGCGGCCGGCGTCGAGCGTCAGCACGCGCTGGCAGCGCCGCGCCAGCCCCTGCTCGTGCGTGACCAGCACGAGCGTCGTGGCGAACTCGCGGTTGAACTCGAACAGCAGGTCGGCGATGCGCGTCCCGGTGGCGCTGTCGAGGTTGCCGGTCGGCTCGTCGGCGAACAGCACGTCGGGGCGCGTGACGAAGGCGCGAGCGATCGCCACCCGCTGCTGCTCGCCGCCCGACAGCTGGCGCGGATAGTGGCGCCGGCGTGCGTCGAGTCCGACGCGCCCGAGCGCCTCGCGGGCACGCGCCTCGGCGCCAGCGGTACCGGCGAGCTCGAGCGGCAGCAGCACGTTCTCCAGCGCCGTCAGCGACGGCACGAGGTGGAACGACTGGAACACGAAGCCGACGTGGCCGGCGCGCAGCGCCGCGCGACCGTCCTCGTCCAGGCCGGTGAGCTCGGTGCCGTTGAGCAGGACGCTGCCGCGCGTCGGCAGGTCCAGCCCCGCCAGGATCGCCAGCAGCGTCGACTTGCCGGAACCGGAGGGCCCGACGATCGCCAGCGACTGGCCACGCTCGACCGCGAAGCTGACATCCGCCACGATGGTCAGCGTTCCTTCCGGACTGCTAACCTCCTTGGCCACCTGGCGTGACTCGAGTACCTGCAACTTGAACCTCGTCCCACGGATGGTGCGGTGCGCACGCTGGCTGTCGATCCTGGCGGTCGCGGTGCTGCCGGGCTCGCCGCCCGCTACCGCGGCGGCGGCCCCCGTCGCACCGGCGCTGGTCGTGCTCGGCGATTCGCTGAGTGCCGGCTACGGCATCCGTCCCGAGGAGGGCTGGGTGGCTCTGCTCGCACGCCGGCTCGACGCTGAAGGGTACGGGTACCGGGTGGTCAATGCCAGCGTCAGCGGCGAGACCACGGCGGGCGGACTCGCGCGCATCGGCCACGTGCTGGCCGTGCAGCACCCGGCGATCGTCGTGATCGAGCTCGGCGCCAATGATGGCCTGCGGGGGCTGCCGGTGGCCGAGCTGCGCCGCAACCTCGGCGACCTCGTCCGGCTCGCCCGCGGCGCTGGCGCACGCGTGCTGCTGGTCGGCACGCGCATCCCCAGCAACTACGGCCCGGCCTATACCGAGGACTACTTCGGCAGCTTCCCGACGGTCGCGCGCGAGCAGCGCGTCGCACTCGTGCCGTTCCTGCTGGCGGGCATCGCGCTGGACGAGCGCAACTTCCAGGCCGACCGGCTGCATCCGGTCGCCGCGGTGCAGCCGCGGCTGCTGGCCACGGTGTGGCCCGCACTGCAGCCGCTGCTGGGACCACCCGCGCGCCGCGGGGCGGCCCGCTGATGGCGGGGCAAAGCCAGTTCCGGCTGCTGGCCGAGAGGCGCTTCCTGCCGTTCTTCGGCGCGCAGGCACTCGGCGCGTTCAACGACAACGTCTACAAGAACACGCTGGTGATCATCGCGACCTACCACGCGTCGACCTACACGTCGATGGCGCCGGGAACGCTGACGATGCTCGCCGGCGGGCTGTTCATCCTGCCGTTCGTGCTGTTCTCCGGGCTCGCCGGGCAGCTGGCCGACCGCTACGACAAGACCCGCGTGCTGCGCGTGGTCAAGGTCTGCGAGGTCGTGATCATGGCGCTCGCCGGCGTGGGCTTCGCGCTGCATGCCATGCCGCTGCTGCTCGGCGCCCTGTTCCTGATGGGCGCCCATTCGACGTTCTTCGCCCCGGCGAAGTACGGCCTGCTGCCGCAGGTGCTCGGCGAGGACGAACTGGTGGGCGGCAACGCCATGCTGGAGATGGGGACGTTCGTCGGCATCCTGACCGGCATGCTGCTCGCGGGCGTGCTCGCCAAGCTCGGCAACCTCGCCGTCATCGACACGACGCTGGTGGCGATCGCGGCGCTGGGGCTCGCGTTCAGCCTCGCGATCCCGCCGCTGGCGCCGGCCGCGCCGGGCCTGCGCATCGACGCGAACCTGTGGCGCTCCACGATGGCGAACCTGGCCGCCGCCCGCGCCAACCGCGTGGTGTTCCTGGCGATCCTCGGCATCTCCTGGTTCTGGTTCTACGGCATCCTGGTGCTGGCGCAGGTGCCGCTGTACGCGAAGCAGGTCGTGCACGGCAGCGAGGACGTCGTGATCCTGCTGCTGGTCGGCTTCTCGCTGGGGGTCGGCACCGGCTCGCTGCTGTGCGAACGGCTGTCGGGGCACCGCATCGAGATCGGCCTGGTGCCGCTGGGCTCGCTCGGCCTGACCCTGTTCGGCGTCGACCTGTACTTCGCCACGCCGGCGGCCCCGCCGGCCGCGATGCTGGACTGGCTCGGCTTCCTCGCCTATCCGGGCGGCCTGCGCGTGTTCGCCGACGTGCTGCTGATCGGCGTCTCGGGCGGCCTCTACATCGTCCCCCTCTACGCACAGATGCAGCGCCTGACGAAGCCGGAGGTCATGTCGCGGGTCATCAGCGCGAACAGCGTCTGGAACGCGATATTCATGGTCGTCGCGTCGCTGTTCGGCGGGCTGCTGCTGTCGCGCGGCGTCTCGATACCGATGGTGCTGCTGGTATGCGGCCTGCTGAACTTCGCGGTGGCCGCGTTCATCTACGCACGGCTGCCGGAGTTCCTGCTGCGCTTCCTGGCCTGGGCGATCGCCAGGGTGCTGTACCGCATCCGGGTCAGCGGGCTCGAGCATGTGCCGGAGCACGGTGCGGCACTGGTGATCTGCAACCACGTCAGCTTCGCCGACGCGCTGGTGCTGTCGGCGGCGATCCACCGGCCCATGCGCTTCGTCATGGAGGCGGCGATCTTCCGGATCCCGCTCGCCAACGCCGTCTTCCGGGGCATGAAGGCCATCCCCGTGGCGACCGCGGCCGAGGACCCGGCGGTGCGCGAGGCCGCCTTCGTGCAGGTCCTCGAGGAACTGCGCCGCGGCGAGCTGGTCTGCATCTTCCCCGAGGGCCGGCTGACGGCCGACGGTTCCCTCGGCGCGTTCCGGCCGGGGCTGCTGCGGATCCTGAAGGAGGCCCCGGTGCCGGTCGTGCCGGTGGCGCTGTCCGGGCTGTGGGGGTCGGCCTTCTCGCGACGCTACCGTGGCTTGTCGCGCTACCTGCCGCGCCGACTGTGGGCGAGGATCGAGGTCCGCGTGGGCGACGCGGTCCCGCCAGCGGCGGTGACCCTGCCGCGGCTGCAGGCCAGCGTGGCGTCGTTGCGCGGGGAGGTTCCCTGACGGGCCGCTTGCAGGTTCGCAAGGGGGTCGATACGTTGTCAGTGGACGGCGCGGCGCGTGGATTTTGCGGCGCAACAAGGAGACGGGTGGCTGTGGATAAAATCTGGCTGAAGTCCTATCCCCCGGGCGTCCCCGCCGAGATCGACCCGGACCGGTTCCGCTCGCTCACCCACATGCTGGACCTCGCGGTCGCGAAGTACGCCGAAAGGCCCGCGTTCTCGAACATGGGCCGCACGATCACCTTCCGCGAACTCGACTCGATGAGCCGTGCGTTCGGCGCCTGGCTGCAGAAGGAAGCGCGCCTCAAGCGCGGCGACCGCATCGCGCTGATGATGCCGAACATCCTGCAGTACCCGATCGCGCTGTTCGGCGCGCTGCGCGCCGGGCTCACGGTGGTCAACACGAACCCGCTGTACACGCCGCGCGAACTCGAGCACCAGCTGAAGGACTCGGGCGCCAAGGCGATCGTCGTGTTCGAGAACGCCGCCCACGTGCTCGAGCACTGCCTGGCGGCGACCGACGTCCAGGAAGTCATCGTCACCGGCATCGGCGACCTGCTCGGCTTTCCGAAGGGCCCGCTCGTCAACTTCGTGCTGCGCCATGTCAGGAAGCAGGTCAAGCGCTACACGTTGCCCGACGCCCATACGTTCGACGCGGTGCTCGAGCAGGGCAAGTGGGTGAACCTGGAGGCGCCGAAGCTCGACCTCGACGATATCGCGTTCCTGCAGTATACGGGCGGCACGACCGGCGTCTCCAAGGGCGCCATGCTCACCCACCGCAACATGGTCGCCAACACGCTGCAGACGGACGCCTGGCTGGTACAGTTCGTCGAGGAGACGCGCCAGCCGCAGGTCGTGATCGGCGCCCTGCCGCTGTACCACATCTTCGCGCTGACGGCGATCGCGCTGGTCTGGCTCCACGAGGGTGGACACACGATCCTGATCACCAATCCGCGCGACATGCCAGCGTTCATCAAGGAACTTCGGCGCCACCCGCCGGGCATGTTCTACGGCGTCAACACGCTCTTCAACGGGCTGCTGCACGCGCCCGGCTTCGAGACGGTCGACTTCTCGAAGCTGATGGCGTCGGTGGCCGGCGGCATGGCGCTGCAGGGCGCGGTGGCGGAGCGCTGGAAGGCAGTGACCGGGTGCATCCTGTCGCAGGGCTGGGGCCTGACGGAAACCTCGCCGGTGGCGACGACGACGCCGCGCGGCGTCGACTTCAACAACTCGATCGGCCTGCCGGTGCCCTCGACGGACATCTCGATCCGCGACGATTCCGGTCGCGAGCTGCCGATCGACCAGGTCGGGGAGATCTGCGTGCGCGGCCCGCAGGTCATGGCCGGCTACTGGAACCGGCCGGAGGAGACCGCGCAGGTGATGCTGGACGGCGGCTGGCTGCGGACCGGCGACATCGGCCGGATGGACGCCAATGGCTTCGTCTTCATCGAGGACCGCAAGAAGGACATGATCCTGGTGTCCGGCTTCAACGTGTACCCGAACGAAATCGAGGGCGTCATCGCCCGCCACCCGGGCGTGCTCGAGGTCGCCGCGGTGTCGCAGCCGGACGAGCGCTCGGGGGAGGTCGTCGCCGTGTTCGTCGTGCGCAAGGACCCGACGCTGACCGCCGAGCAGGTGATCGAGTTCGCGCGCGCGGACCTCACCGGCTACAAGGTGCCGCGCCACGTCTACTTCCGCGACGAGTTGCCCAAGACCAATGTCGGCAAGATCCTGCGTCGCGCGCTGCGCGACACCGTCACGCCGCGGCCTTAGCTAGGGCGCCAGCGCCTTGCGCAGCACGACCATGCGCAGGTCCGGCGACTTGGGCACGCCGAAGCGCGACTCCTCGTACGGGAACGGCCGCAGCTCGCCGGTCGGCTGGTAGCCGCG
>Ga0316217_10004925_pt1 | contig 14112 bp, 16 predicted proteins | sample 1anoAmetaG_FD_203633 | JGI IMG/M metagenome (GOLD analysis project Ga0316217, IMG submission 203633) | Freshwater microbial communities from Trout Bog Lake, Wisconsin, USA - 1anoA | ecosystem: Environmental > Aquatic > Freshwater > Lake > Hypolimnion/Profundal zone | place: USA: Wisconsin...
ATTCACTACCATACTTATTATTAATTGAAGTTGCATCAATTAATAATAAATTAGTATTTGACTTAAAATAAAAATTATAAAAAGCATTTTTAAATACATCTTTTTTACTCCAATAAAGAAACTTATTATAAATTGTTTTATAATGATATTTAAAGTTAGAATTGTAATCTTTTAATTTAGAAATAAAAAACCAACTATTAATGTCTCTCAACATAAATAAAATAAAATTTAAATAATATCTATCGCTATATTTAATTTTATATCTTTTTCTGTCAATTTTTAAATTTAATTTATTAATTTCAATTAAACATAAATCTATCAATTTATCAAACATTAATTATATAAATGTATATATAATTAACTATTTATTTTTAAACTATAAAAAGTATACTGGTTTAATATATTACAGTGTTATTATCATTTAATTCTTTTTTTCTTCGTTATTATTTTGAATTTTTATAAATTTAAGTTCTAAATCATCATCCAAATCAACTATTTTGTCATTTTTACCAATAGTGATTTATTTTTTTTTTCTTTTTAACATTATTTTCACACTCATTATATTCATTATGTATTTTATAACATTGGTATAATATAATTATTATAAATCGATTTTTATAATAATAATATAATTTATTCAAATAAATTATCATATTCATATTTATATTTGTATAATGGTGTTTATTCTAATATTAGTAATTATCTTAATAATTGTGTATTATTATCGGAATAATTTGGATAATTTTTATATTTTAACAAAATATCCCTATAATCCTCCTATTCAAACTTTACAATCTAATTATAATGATATAACAAATAAAATTAATTTTCAAAATCAATATAAAAAAGATTTATCTGTTGCTCTATCTCCAATACCAACAATTAAATGTGATGAATTACATAATAAAGAAAATTGTAATCAATATGGATGTAATTGGTTTGGTACTTTTTGTTCTGCAATGTATCCTAGTTATTTATAATAAAATATTTGTTATTTGTGTAAAAATTTTATAATATAATTATATTGAATCATTATTTGACATGTAAATAATAAAAAATTGAAAAAAAATAATAATCCAATAAATTTTTATATAATAACATTATTATCCAATATAATCTTCATAAAAAATGTTAAGAAATTTTTGTGAAATAGACTGTTTTCCTAATAATAATAATTCCAAATGGATTAGAATATGTAAAGTTGGTAATCCAGGTAAAATTTTACAAAATGATGAAAAATGTTTAAATGTATTTTTTCTAAAATCACTTGATGAACAAATATTAAATAATAATTACTTACATTATTATTTAAAAAAAAATGAAACAAAATTATTAGAATTAGTGAAAGGTAACCATATCAAAACATTAAATAAATCAGATTTATGCAATTTTATCATTGATATTCCAAGTATTCCAAGTATTATAAAACAAAGTCCTGAAAATATACTAAGGAGATTAAATCATGAATTTTTATTATTTTACTAAATAATTTAATATTATTATAGTAATAATTTTTTTATAATATATATTGACTAAATATGAATTAATTTTTTAATATTTGTATCAGGGTGTAACAAAAATTGATTTTTTAATTATATAATATCTTTTATAAAAGTTTTTATATTATATATTTTCAATAATAATGTCAATAGAAGAAAAACGAGTTTTAATTCAAAAAATTAAAACTGATCCAATATTATCTGAATCTGAAAAAAATTTTCAAATTCAAAAATTAATGATGGGAAATTATACTCAAAAAATTAATTTAGAATCATCAATGTCAAAAACATGTGAACATTATACCAAATCATGTTATGGAATTTATTTTGAATGTTGTGGTATTCGTGATCCATGCAAACGTTGTCATTTAGAAAGAGGATCGTGTCCAGGTACCCAAATCACAATAAAAACAATCATTTGTGGAATTTGTGAATTGGAACAAGTTCCATCAAATACATGTACCCAATGTTCAATTCAATTTGGAACAAATTATTGTCCTATTTGTTTGATATGGACATCAAAAGAAATATCACATTGTGACAAATGTAATATATGTAGAATTGGAACTAAAGAAACACTTTACCATTGTGATAATTGTAAGATATGTTTTAATATAGATTCTCAACACAAATGTATTAATGATTATACTCAAGCAATATGTGCAATTTGTACGGAAGATATTTTTAATTCCCAATCTAATGGGATAAAATTTGAAAATTGTTCTCATTTGGCTCACGAAAAATGTTTTAAAAAATATCTAACTCAAAATAATTATAAATGTCCTTGTTGTAAAAAATCGATAATAAATATGAGTTCTCAATGGGTTGCTATTAAAGAAGCAATATCCAAACATCCCTTATCATTTGGTATAATTCCAATTCAAATATCAGATATTGTTGATACATCTTATGGTAAATTTAAAGTTAATTTGATAACTATAATTGATGGAAAAAAAATGTATTCAGGTGAATTTATTAATTGGAATATTAAAAATAATAAATTTGCATCAGGAACATTGGGTCCGGAATCAGTTATTAAAGTTCTATATAAAAATATTCATTGTAATGATTGTTGGGAAAAATCTAAATCTGTATTTCATTTTTATGGTATTCAATGTAAACATTGTGGAAGCTTTAATACCCAAGAATAAATTTATATATAAATTTTTTATATTTTTTAATATTTATATAATTGAATTATATAAATGGAATTTTTTTCAAATAAAGAAAATATCATATTAATTGGAGAAGCAATTTTATTGGCATCAATGCAATTTTCTATTGGAAGTGTCGAAATGAGTTCAAAATTTAGTGTCAAAAATTTTTCAAAAGATCAAGAAACATTACAAAATGCAGCTGATGCTCTTAGTGATTATTTAAAAATAGGCTTATTATGGACATTTGGTTTATCAATAATGTTTTATGCCAGATATGATAAGATTGGATTTGCAATTTGTGTTATAATGAATTTATTAATTATTTCATGGATTTATTTTAGTTATATGAAAGCATTTGATGTAGCTTGCAAAAATAATAATCTTACATGTCCTATTGTAAGTATATTATGGTAATAATCCAATATATAATATTTTTAATATTATGAATAAATAAAAGTTATTTATTTTATAATTAATTTATTTTATAATTGGTTTATTATTAAACTAATGGAAAATGAAAAAATGTTTTTTGAAACAAATATTATAAAACCAAATATAAAAATTATTGCATTATCTGACATTCATGGTGATTTACAAAGTTTAATTATTAGTTTAAGAGACTGTGGGAAAGTTATTAAAAAAAAGATCAATTCCAATTTCAATTCCAATTCCAATTCCAATTCCAATTCCAATTTCAATTCCAATTCCAATTCCAATTTCAATTCCAATACATACGATTCAGATATGGAAACTGAATTAGAAAAAGATTTAAATTTGGATAATTCTTACATACAAGATTTAAATTACGAATGGGTAGGTTCAGATAATCATGTTGTTCTATGTGGAGATATGATTGATCCAAATAGAACAAAATTATGTAAAAAACCAAATGGTCATGAATGTTCATATTATCCTCAAATTGAATTAAAAATTTTAATGTTTATTAATTCAATAAATACTCAAGCAAAATTACATAATGGTTGTATTATAAAATTATTAGGTAATCATGAATTAGTTAATACTATATCTGGACCTATATCTGAAAATTTTATTTCCAAATATGGTTTTCCTATTGGATTTGATAATTATTATAAAGGTATATCTAGACTCAATATATTTAATGTTGGTCAAAAAGGATTTAAGTTATTATTTGAGGGAGGATGTGGAATATTGGTTAAGGTTAATCAAAATATTTTTGTACATGGTGAATTGATAAATGAACCGTATGATTTTTTTAATGGGCTAAATCAATGGTTAAATAATCCTGCAAATCATTCTAAATCATCACAAAAAATTTGGAATGAAAAAATTTATAATTCTAATCTAAATAATCCTGAAACAAATTCTCCTTTATGGAATAGAAATCAAGGTGATCCATCAAAAATGTCAAATAGATTGGATTTGGATTTGGATTTGGATTTGGATTTGGATTTGGATAATAATAATGGTCCCAATACAAACAATTTTTGTACCGGTTTATTGGATACTTTAAAAATATTTAAAGGTAATGGTTTAACAATAACGGAAAATCCAAATGATTTAAAAATAATTATTGGTCATTGTGTTCAATCAGATTTGTCTATTTTTCAAGATAATATTTCATATAGTAATAATGTTTTTGGAGTAGCTAATACATATACAACATTAGATAAAACAAAATCAGATAATCAAATTGATGTGTTTGGAGGAAAAATTTATACCGGAAAATCAGTATTTGATAGATCTGATAGAACAAAAGTATTTGGAATAAGTATGGATTGTAAGATTAATAATTCAACAAATTCAATAAATTCAACAAATTCAATAAATTCAACAAATTCAATAAATTCAACAAATTCCAATAGATTATATAGGATTGATATTGGTTCTTCAAGAGGATATGATTATTTTGATGGTTCAGATGGTAAGATTACAACTCCAGAAGATGAAATCAAATATATTTATTCAAAAACTCCTCAAGTTTTAATAATTAATCCAGATAATTCTGTACTTATAGCAAAATCCAAAATTAAAAATACACGTATTCACTTACCCAGACCAATTTATGAATCAAACATTTCATCAATTCCAGAATTAGATTTGACAAATTTGTCCAACACACATTATAGATTAAAATATATCAAGTACAAAGAAAAATATATTAAATTAAAAAAAAATAATAATTAATTTTATAACTATATGAAAAAATTGAAATAATTCTAATATATGTATTGGATATATATCAGTCCAATAAATATGTTTAATAAAATTATAAAAGAACTAAAAGAATCCAATACTTATTTTAATGTTCAAAAACCCCAATATATAAATCGTTCAAGAGCAAATGGAATAAATGAATATGAATTTAGAATTGATGACAATATGGATGATTCAAGAGAAAATATTTGGTTTTTCTCGAATGAATTTGAAGTTGTATTGAAAAAATATATGATGGAAAATAATTTGGATAAATTAAATTATGAACAAATATATTGTATATTTTATAATACCAAAGATAATCTTAAAGATTTAAGCTGGATTACCAAAGGATATTTTTAATTTTTATAACATTATTCTAATATAAAACTAATTTATATGGAACAAAAAATTATTATTTTTGTATTTTTTTTAATAATTTTATTGATATATTATTATTTGGAAACAACAGAAAATTATTTCAATATAGGTGAAAATATTAGTTTCCATGTGATAACATTATCAAATCCAGATAGATTGGATAATATTTATCAACAAGAAAATATATTACCCAATATAAAAATCATAAAATTCAAAGCATTTTCTGGTAAAGATTTAAATCAAGACCAATTAATCCAAGAAAAAATTTTAGATCCAAAATTTAAATTTCCAAGTACTAAAAGATCAAATGAAATTGGATGTTATTTAAGCCATTTAAATTTGTTAAAATCATTAAAAAATAATTTTTCTAATGGTGCGATAAAATATCATATAATTTTAGAAGATGATTTTAAATTTGTTTTAGGAACTGATTTTTTAGCATCTATTAACAAATTTATAGCTCAAACAAATTTCAATTCATTTGATATTGTATTTTTGGGTTGGACATTATCTGATGAAAATAAATCAGAACAAATATATTTTTCTGAAAATCTTTTCAAATTTACCAACTCAAGTTCTTTTTATGGAACTCATGGTTATATGGTAAATTCAAATTCCCTAGACAAAATTATTAATTTGTTGTCTTTGATTGATAATCCAATTGACATCAAATATAATACATTATATTCGAACAATTTATTAGATATGTATTGGTCAAATCAAGCTATAATTGAATCAAATTTTAGTTTAACAAGTACAATTTTATTAAATTAAATATAAAAAATTTTATTAATTTCCATTATAATTAAATATTATCATATTCGAGTGATAATATTCTATTACCAGTGTTTCCAATGATCTGTATTGATATTTTTAAATTATTAAATCCTGTGTACATATCACTTTTATAAGTTGGATCTGTTATTAAAAGACTATTATCATTAGGAGCAGATGGAATGACAGTTCCATCTTGTCCAATAATATAGCTTAAATTAAAAACTAATTTTCCATTTGGTGTAATAATTGTTCCAATACTTGTATTAAATGTTATATTTGGACTTTTTACTATATTATTTATAAAACTAATATAACCAATAATTTGTTTCGAATTTGCCAAATATAAATTAGCAATATTATTTTTTGTTATATAAAATATATTATTTTTAATATTAGTTGTATTAAATTCTGAATCATCTAATTCTTTTTTATCAAAAGTATAAATTTCCAAAGTTTTCATTTTACATTTGGATAATATAAAAATAATATAATGGATATAAAATATTTTATATCTAAAATATTTTTTTTAAATCTTATCAAATATTTCAACAATCAATATAGTATACTTTGATTAATGTTGTCCTAATCCATTTGCTTTACTTTTTTTATCAATTTCACAATAATATGAACCAGATTCGTTTAATGATTGGGATTGAGATTGAGATTGGGATTGGGATTGGAACATCAATTATTATTGTTATAATTGTTTGTTTATATTTATTATAATTTGATATTTATAATTTAGTAGTTATTTTTAGTTTTTATTTGTTTATTTGTTTATTTGTTTATTTGTTTATTTGTTTATTTGTTTATTTGTTTATTTGTTTATTTGTTTATTTGTTTATTTTACAAAATAAACTCAATTTTTTAATAATTTAATAATATGTGCTTTTTATCAGATATAATTTCAACTAAATATTGAAAACTGATTCTAAAATAAATTTTTCAGTTTCTTCATTTAAATTATTTTTTATAATAATATTTAAGTTAACAAGTTTTGACAATATTTTATTTGATTCAATTGATTGTAAATAAGCTTGTTTAATATTTTCAAGAGGTATACATCTTTTAGTTTGTTCTGATCTTAACAAATTCCTTTCCAATACATTGGTCCAATCTGTTTCTATATGGATAATAATAATTTCAGCTTTAGGAAAAGTTTCTTTGATCCATTCAATATGTTGAGACATCCATGACCAATTTCTAAGTGAACTATCATAAATAACATCATAACCTTCAAACATAGCATGAAATCTTATAAGTTCACCAATATAAAATACTTCTTGATTTGTTTCAAATCCTGCCATCCAAGGATTTAATTTAATTAATTGTTCATATTCTGGTAATTCTGATCTTAATTTATCGGGATCAATAAAAATATATTTTTTTAAATTTATTTTGTTATGTTTATCAAGTAATTTTAATACATGTGATTTACCACACCCATAAGCTCCTGAAGTAAAAATAAGTTTATTTTTACCATGTGATTTTTTTTTAATATTGTCATCATAAAAATATTTCTGAATGATTGTATCATGTAATTCAGATCTTTCTTTTGAATATATATTTGAATAGTATTGTAAATCTAAATAATTTCTAACATAATCATATTTTACCATGGTAAAATATAGGTTATAAAATAATATTATTGTATTGGATAAAATGAAATAAGTTTAGAAGATTTTATCTAATATCTTATTTAATGACTATAAATATCTTATTATAATTAACATTCCAATATAAAAATCAATTTTTTATACAGTAATTTATAAAAATTGAAATTTAAATTAAAATTATAAATGATCCAATTAATCAGATAAATAAATCTAATGGTTATAATAGGTATTTGTGGATTTATTGGAGTAGGTAAAGATACATTTGCTGATTATTTAGTATCTGAATATGAATTTAAAAAATTTAGTTTTGCATCAGCAACTAAAGATGTATTGGCAGTAATGTTTGGTTGGGATAGATCTATGTTAGAAGGCGATACAATAGAATCAAGAAAATTTAGAGAAACTATAGATCATTGGTGGGCTTTAAAATTATCAATTTCAGATTTTACTCCAAGAAAAGCATTACAAATGATAGGAACTGATCTTTTTAGAAAATATTTTAATTATGATATTTGGACACATATTATTGAAAATAAAATAATCTCAAACAAAAATTCTAATATTATTATTAGTGATTGTAGATTTCCGAATGAGATTGCAATGATAAAAAATTTAGGAGCAAAAATTATTCATATTCAAAGAAATATTCCTTTATGGTTTGAATCTTATAAATCTGGAAAAGATTGTGATGAAGTATTAGAATTACATCTGTCTGAAACAGCATGGATAAGAGAACATTTTGATTATCAAATAATAAATGATACTAATTCTAAAGACAGATTTAATGATAAAATAATAAATTTTTTACAAGATAATTTTGATATAAGTAAATAAAATTTAAATTAAACCAAGTTATATTATTTGAAAAATATATTTAATATTAAATATATTTTTATATATATAAGATATAAATATAATGATATCAGAATTATTTGAAAATATAAAAGTTTATGGAAGTTATGTTAACACTAATGGATTAGATGGATTGGAATATTGGAATAAAATTAAATTTTTTTTAAAAAAACTAGAACAAAAAATTGGTCTTGAACCATTAAACACAATCATAGGAACTGAATGGAATATATCTGTTAAACTTGATCCAGAATCTAGTCCAACTAATGATCTGGATAAAATATATACTTATGTTCATGATACACTAAAAATGTATGGTGATGAACATGATGAACTGTCCAAATCATTAGATCATACAACATGGTCTAAATATCACTTTGCATTACAACTAATACGAATTCCAAAAAATAACTCTTTAAATTTACTAAGATTATTGCAAATAGGTTATAATTTAGGTCAATTGTCTGTGGGACTAATATCAAATAAACAAATTTACAATACTGAATTTTTACAGTATTATTGTACAAATAAATTGGATAATATTAATTCATATGTTATAATAAGCCAAGAACAAAATAATGAAATTGAATCAGATATTAAAATTCAAGATTTGATTACAAATTTAAATAATTTTATTTTAAGCACAATTAATCAAATTCAAACAGAAGGAAATGAATATATGGAACCTTTTTATTCTGAAAATATTGAAGAACTTACTAAACAAAATAACGATTTTAGAAGAGTTATTTTTACAGGATTTAATCAACAATTTGTACTTATGTCAATAAAACCATTAGAACAAATTCAAATGGAAACTCATCAAAATCATGATCAATTTATTAGAATTGAAAAAGGGAATGGAAAAGCAATAATTGGAAATACGGAATATATATTAAAAGATAATACTGGATTAATAGTTCCTGCAGGAACTCCTCATCAAATAATAAATACTAGTTCAGAAATCCCATTAAAATTATATACAATTTATTCACCACCTGAACATCCCGATAAATTAATTTCCCATTCAAATCCAAATCCAAATCCAAATCCAAATCCAAATCCAAATCCAAATCCAAATCCAAATCCAAATCCAAATCCAAATCCAAATCCAAATCAATCACAAGAAAATAAATTAGATGATATCAAGTATAAAAATAAATATATCAGATATAAAAATAAATATGTTCAATTAAAAAATTTTATTGATAAATACCATCATTAAAAATTTCATGTAGTTATATAAAAATTGATAACCAATTGATTATCAGTCTTTAATTTGAACAAGAGTATAAATTTATATGGGATTTTATTTTTTTAAACATGATGTAATTTTTACTGGATTATTTGTAAAATTAAAAAAAATTGAAATTTATAACTAATTGGTATGTTTTATTTATATTACAATAATCAAAACCCAAAAATAAACTTTGTCCAAAATAAAATGTCAAATTTAAGTTCTGAAAAATCATTTGATTTTTCAGAAAGTCAATATATTGCTCCACCAATAGAAACAAATTTCACTGAAACAGAATTATGTGCTATATGTTGTGATTATTTAAAAATTAATGATGAACCATGTCTAAAAAATATATGTAGATTAGGATGTGAACATATTTTTCATATTGGATGTGTCAAACAATGGTTAACAACAAAAAGAAATTGTCCAATATGTAGAGAAAATTGTAAAATTTACAATGGAGAAAAAAATGAATTTGAAATAGTAAACTTTTCTAATCAAGACATAATATCAGAACATCTACCAATAAGATCTGAATATCAACAATTAAGATACATAGAAGGTTTAATTCAAAATGGTTTAATTCAAAATGGTTTAATTCAAGCACCTTATTTGAGAATAAATTTACCAGCTATTAATAATTTTAATATACCTTTAACTCAAGAACCTTATTCTCTAACACATTTAACATTTATTAATAATTTTAATCAACCTTTTAATCAAGTTGATAATATCTCAGATTCTCTAACACATTTAAGATTTATTCATTCTATTATTCCTAATGAACGAATTATTGGAGGTGATAATGAAAATGAAAATGAAAATGAAAATGAAAATGTTATAATATTTCCTCAAATTGAACAAAGTCCAATTGAAGGAGCTATTGATTTTTTTGAAACCGAACAAAGTTTATTAGAACCATAACAATACATATAACAAATTGAACTTATTGATTAAGAATTATAATGATATTGTGAATTCTATCATTAAACTTACACCATATTTTTATAATAATATTTAGTTTTATGTGTGGTAATTATCAGAGTCAATTAAAATACAACATAAATTAAATTATCCAAATGAATATGTCAATACAAAATTTTATATAATTAGTTAAATATATACGTTATATTTTCAACTGATGATAATTTACAGTTCATAAGTTATTATAACTGTAATTTTTTATTATCATTTGAAAATTTGTTTGTAAAAAAAAAGATTTATTTTATAAACAAATATTTAATGATCACAGAACAAATCAATGCAAATACAATATATGCTTTATTATTTTTATAAAAGTTCAATGATTTAATAGTGATAAATTTGAAAATACTTGTATCTTCAATAATTTTTTCAGAATAGTTAAATGAATATATATTATTTAGTTTATTTTTATAATTTGTTATTAATAATGAATCTTGTTCTTTTTCAATGCTGAATTTAATTAACATTCCCATTGCAATAGTATTACTTATTGCTACTGATTTTGACATTTCAATTGGAGTTTGACCGTTTTTATTTTTAGCATAAAAATCAAATTGATTTAAATTAATTAATTTTTGAATTTGATTTAGATTTTTATATTTAACTAATTCATGATAAATAGAATTTCCATCCCAAGGATCAGACCAAACCATATATTCTATAAGATTATTTTCATAAATATAATCATACATTGAAGCAAAGTCATTTGATTCATTATCAATAAATTTATCATCAGTAAATTTATCATCAGATAAATTTGTTTCGGGTTTAGAAAATACTGGTTGAAATATTGTGTCTGTTGAACATACAATATTGTATAAATTATTATTTTTAGTAACTTTAATATCATCATATTTTGTCATTAAAATTCTTAGTATAAGAAGAAATTTAGATTTAAAATTTGGATGGATTTGTGCAGAATGTTTTACATCATATTTATCAGATAATAATTTACTAAATAATGAATATTGAGAATAATTAGTGTTCATATTAGCATATAAGACTGACATAATATCAGTTTCAATTTGATCAAATGTAATGGACTCTAAGTTATTTAGACTAGTCATTTTTTAGGTTTATTATAATAATTGAAATCATTACATTATATTAAAAATTCAATTTTTTTGAATACAATAAAAAAATTAATGCATGTAAAATAAGGAAATTATTATAGTAAACTAATCATAATATGCATAATATGCGTTTTTTTAACAATATAATATTACATTTATTTATATTATATTGTTTGTATTTTTTACTATTTGAAAAATACAAATATTTAATAATCGTTTATTGGTCTTCTGTTTATTTACTTTTATTTATAAAAGTAAATTAGCAGAAAATGAATAAGCCCTATATGAGATACTTCATTATTTGACATGTATTGAAAAAAATTGAATTTTTAACATAATATAATGCTTATTAATAACAATAATAAATAAAATGTTTAGAAATAGCTTTAATTCAAGAGCTCAGGCTCAGGCTCAAACACAAACACAAACACAAACACAAACACAAACACAACAACAAACACAACCTAATACATTTGGTATACCAATCCAATCCCAAACAATTTTAAGATCAGAATCAGATGATGAAATATTATTTTCAATAGTTACTGGAAATTTAACTAATGTAAGAAGATTAATAAATTCATTAAATGCAAATAAGATTATTGATAAAAAAAATAATTACACTGCATTACATTATGCTGTAAGAATTAAAAAAAATGATTTAATTATTGAATATTTATTAGGGTGTGGAGCAAATCCAAGTTTAAAACAAGATGAAGGAAAAGATGCTATTGATTTAGCTATAGAAGCTAATTATAGATATTTAATTAATAAAATTTTAAAAGAAAAAGAAACAGAGTTAGATAATATTTATACCAAATATGATGATATAAATTATAAAGTTAAAGAATTTGAAAGAACAAATAAAGAATTAATAGAAACAAATGAATATTTGACAAAATCTAATACCCAATATGCTCAAATAATTAATGAACTCAAAATAGAAAATACTAACTTAAAAAGAAAATATGAAGAAAGTGAAAAAGCTTTTTCAAATTTATTAAAAAAGACAAGAAAAAACTAATATATTGGTCATAAAATATATTTAAAAAATAAAATTTAATTACTATATTGAAAAAAATTTTTTATAATTATTAAATCCATTATAAAATAATTTCTCCACATATATTAGAATGAATAATGATATACGTAATTTTTCCATGGGGCTTGATGAAATATCATTAATTTTAGAAAGAGGAATAAGAGGTAATCAGATATTTTTATATTTTAGAAATGGATATTTTTATATACAAATAAGTGATATTAGATGTTTTAAATTTTCTATCAGAAGAGCAAAAAATTCATTATGTATTGGAACTATTGATGAAGTTAAAAAAATATTTGTAAAATTTATAGATAATTTTACTGTAGAAAAACAAAACGATAATTTATTTTATCTTAATGTCAATTATCCTCATAAAAATAATAATAATATTAGTATTGGATATAAAATTAAATTAAAAGAAATAAATAATTTTTTAAATGTTTTAAATGTTGATAATGCAGATACTATAATTAAAAAACAAGATCAAAAAATTTTATCATTATTAGAAAAAATTAAAGTTTATGAGGATAAATATAAAGAAACAAATACTGATGATGAAATGTTTATTATTTATTAAACCAATAAATATTTAACCTATTTTGATAAAAAGATTTTTTATATTTGGTATAATTATAATAATGTCTTGTTTATTTGACAGTTTAGAATATTTCCTACATATTCCATCCAATAAAATACGTTCAGAAATATGTGATTATTTATCTGAGGATAATCAATTATTTGATGGTATGAGTACAATAGATTTATTATTATTAGAATCTAAAAATTATATTCAAGAAATGAGAAAAGACAATACATGGGGCAGTGCTATTGAGATAAAATCTGCTTGTAATATTTGGAATATAAAAATTATTATAATAGATATAAGGAAAATTGAAAAAAAAAATCAAATTAAATTTATTCCTTTCAATGGAATAAATTTATTGACCAAAAAAATTAAATTAACATGGAATGGATTTCATTATGAACCTGTTAAAAATAATGATAAAACAATAAAAAATAATCCCATTATTATGTCTGGGAAAAAAAAATATGAAATTATAAATAATAAAGAAAAGAAACAAAAATTATCAAACAATAACGATTTATTTGATATTATATTTGGTCCAGATAAAAAATTAACTAATAAAAATGATAAAAATGATAAAAAGAATAAAAATAGAAAAAGAATAAAGTAAAAATATTTTTTTATAAAAACTTTGTTAAATATTTTCAAATTCAAAATCAACATCAACATCTGATTGTTCAATCCCAGATAAAATTTCAAGATTTGTTGCTTGTATATTAATATGGGATGG
>Ga0316217_10004926_pt1 | contig 14112 bp, 6 predicted proteins | sample 1anoAmetaG_FD_203633 | JGI IMG/M metagenome (GOLD analysis project Ga0316217, IMG submission 203633) | Freshwater microbial communities from Trout Bog Lake, Wisconsin, USA - 1anoA | ecosystem: Environmental > Aquatic > Freshwater > Lake > Hypolimnion/Profundal zone | place: USA: Wisconsin...
ATACCAACGCCACCTTTGCCCTCACCGGCTCGTCGTCGAATCCCGGCCTCGTGCCCAACCCCAATATCGTTTTTGGCGGCAGCGGCACGAACCTCACCGTCAACGTCACGCCGCTCGCGAATGCAAACGGGGTCGCGCTCATCACCGTGGCCGTCACGGATGCCACCGGGCAGACCGCCAGCACCACTTTCGCGCTCACGGTTTCCAGCCACAGCGCGACCAAAATCATCTGGAATGGTCCCGGAGCGGGCGCGAATAACTGGTCCGCCACCAATAACTGGCTGCCGACCGAGTCACCGGAATTTTTGGACGACGTTAAATTTTTCAACGCAGGCGCGATCGGCGTGGCCGTTTCCAACGTGAACAGCGTCGTGGATGCAAATTTTGGCGGCCACCTCGCGTCGTTGCAAATCGGCAATACCAACGGCAGCCACACGCTCCGCATCGCGGACGGCCAGTCGCTGAATTTATCCGGCGCGAACGGTTTGCTCGTCGGCACAGAGACGGACAACGGCAGCGCGCAAACGGTTTTCGCGACGTTCACCGGTTTGAACGGGGCGCTGAATCTCGCCAACGAAAGCGCGGATTTGATTGTCCGGCAGGGCAGCGCCAACAACAGTTCCCAGCGCGCGACGCTGGACTTGTCCGGCCTCGGAAATTTTTCGGCGGACGTGAATCAGATACTCGTGGGCGTGCTGGGGCCGGTCAACCGGCCGGTGGGCACCGTGTATTTGGCGCGGACGAACCTGCTTACGACCGCAGGCACGGTGGGCATTGACGAGGGCGACAGCGATTCCAATGGCGGCAGCGCGAGCCAGATTTATCTGGGCATCGCCAATCAGATTTACGCGGACGCGATCACGATAGGCGGCCAGAAATGCACCGCGACACTGGCGTTTAATCCGGCGTTCGCCACGGCCGCGCCGCAGTTGCTCCTGCGCGGCTTCGGGCCGGACCGCGTGTCGCAATTGAACATTGGCGATTTTTCCGCGCAAAGCGGCAGCGGCAGCGTGACGGTTGGCACGGCGGATTTCAGCGGCGGCACGGTGGATATTCTGGCGGATTCCATTTTCGTCGGCAAGGGCCAGACGAGCAGCGGCACCGGCGCGGCGACGGGGACTTTGACATTGCAATACGGCACGCTGGACGTGAACACGCTCGAAGTTGGCTACCAAAGCGCGAGCAACGCGGGTGGCCTCGTCACTGGCACCTTGAATGTGAACGGCCCGGCGACACTCGTGGTAAATTCGATGCTGCGGCTGGCGCATTACACCGGTGGCGGTACGCTGCCGGCCGGTACGCTCAACCTGGGCGGCGGCACGGTGGCCGGCGACGGCGACATCGTGGCGGGCGGCGGCACCTCGGCCATCACGGTGAACGGCGGCGTGCTGGGAATCACCGGCGCGGTTGGCGCGCCCGGCGCGCCGGTCGGCCGGGTGGCGCTGACCAACGCCGCGTTGCAATTTTCGGTGGCGGTGACCGTGACGAATCTCGTCGCCACCAGCCTCATGACCGGCGGCAGTTCCAACCTCATCAGCGTCCTTTCGCTGCCGGCCGTTTCCGCGCCGACTCAGATTCCGCTGCTGGACTATGCCGGGGCCATTGGTGGCGCGGGATTCAATTTCATTCTGGCCACGCCGGTTTCCGGCGGCGGCTTCGGCGCGTATCTCTCGAACAACGTGGCGAACACGTCGGTGGATTTGGTTTTTGTCTCGCTGCCCGCGACTCCGCCGCAGTTTGGCGCGGTGAAGTTGCGCGGGACCAATCTGGTTTTTTCCGGCAGCAACGGCGTGTCCGGCTGGCCCTATTTCGTCCAGACCGCGACCAATCTGACGCCGCCGGTTAGCTGGTCGCTCGCGGTAACCAATGCCTTTGACGGCGCCGGCGGTTTCCAATTCACCAACGGCATCAAGTCTGGCTCGCCCCGGCAGTTCTTCCGGATTCAATTGGAGTGACTGGATGATTGACCTTGCGACCATTCAGCGTGTGTGCCACCTTGCAGTAAGCCTTTATCCCATGAAAACCAATTCGCATCCTTCCCATCCACTTGCCCACCTCCTGCTCATTGCCGCTTTGACGCTGGCCAGCGCGGCGCCAGCGGTCCGGGCAGCCACCACTTATTTGTGGAATGTCGCCACGCCCGGCGCGAACAATTGGAATGTGAACGCCAACTGGAGTCCGGCCACCGGCAATCCCGGCGCGACAGATACGGCGGTGTTTGGCGCCATCGGCACCTCGGCCGGCGCCACGACTGTGAACAGCGTGGTCAGCGTCAACATAACCAATGCCGCATTGAGTTACACCAACATCACGAGCGGCCAGTGGCACGTTACGGATATTCCTGCCGGCATCACGCTGACCGTGACCAACCTGACGGTTGGTTTTGGCACGGCGATTAACTCGCTGGTCACTTCCGCCGCCATGGTGGATGCCGGCACGCTGCGGGTTAACGGCAACCTGACGGTGGGAAATAATGGTTCAAGCAGCGCGGACACCGGCACCATTCTGGATCTTTCCGGTTTGACCAATTTCATTTACAACGCCAGCGCGGGAACGATCACGCTGGCCACCGGCGCACGCAGTGGGGCCAACATGAAGCTGGCGGCAGGCAGCAACAACATCACCGCCGGCACCGAAAACCTGAACGTTGCTTCCGGCAGCAGTTCCGCCAGCGGAACCCTCACACTGGGTGCCGGAACCAACCTCATGAATGTGGGCAGCTTCAACGTTGCCGCAAATCGCAATGCCTGCACGGTGACCTTCCCGGCGGGCTCCACCGGCGGACTCCGAATGCGCGGCCTAGCCGGGACGGATGCGGATCTGGCCGCCATTACGCTAGGCAATCACAACAACGCCGGCGGCTCCGGCAGTGCGGCGACGGGCACCCTTGCGCTGAATGGGCATCCGGTGGACATCCGGGCGGGCACACTGATCGTGGGCCGCAACCAGAACGGCACCGCCACCGGAACCGACACTGGCACGGGAACCATCAGCTTTGACACCGGCACCCTGTTCGCCACGAATATCCTCATGGCGATCACGACCACAGCTAACACTTTGGACGTCGCCAACGGCACGATCAACGTGGGGGCCAATGGCACATTGATCGTGGGAGCCGGCGGCCTCTCGCTGGTCAATCTGACTGCTGGCGCTGGCACCGGCGCGCTGAACATCACCAATGGCACGGTGATTTGCAGCAACAGCATCGTCAAGACCACCAGCGCCGGCACGGGCAACCTCACCATGAGTGGCGGGACGCTGACGCTGGTTGGCGGCAAAACCATCGGCACACCGGCCATTCCCCTTGACAACATCAATCTCGCGAGCGCGATGTTGCAATTATCGGTCGTCAACAGCTCGGCCATTATTTGCGCGAGTACGCTCAATCTGGTGGATGCCGGCAACACGGTCAATGTGGCGGCGCTGCCGGTTCTTTACAGTTATCCGAGCCAGTTCCCGCTCCTCAGCTACGCCACGTTCCCGGGCGGTGGCAGCCTCAATCTAGGCACGCTGCCGGGCACTTATCAGGGTTATGTCTCCAACGACCTGGCCAGTGTCATCTGGCTGGTCATCACCAACGGACCGTCCACGGCCAAGGCGGACGAATGGGGCGGCGGCTTGAACAATCTCTGGAACACCACCACGCTGAACTGGACGAATGCCGGCGTGACTGTGACCTACAACGAAGGGGATGGCGTGACATTTGACGATTGGGGAAAGACCAACGTGGTTAATCTGACCACCAACCACGCACCGCTGGGTTTGAGCGTGACCAATAACATTTTGAACTACACCTTCACCGGCCTTGGCAGCATCACCGGTTCGGTGGGGTTGAACAAACAGGGCAGCGCCTCGCTGACGCTGGCGGAAACGGGCGGAGATAATTTCAGCGGCGGAGTAGTGGTGGGCGGCGGCACGGTGATTCTCGACGACACGAATTGCGCCATTTCCGGCGGCGTCAGCGTCAGCAGCGGGGCGACGCTGCAAATCGGCAACAACGACGTGAACGGCACCCTGCCCGCCGGCGCGGTGAGTGATCAGGGGACGCTGGAATTCAACCGGACGGATAATTTTCCCGTGGCGGCGTCCATTTCCGGGGCGGGCGGGCTGATCCAGGCCGGGAGCGGCACGCTCAGCTTGAGCGTTACGAATGGTTTCACCGGCAATACCATCGTGGGCAAAGGCACGCTGGCCTTGACCAATTCAGGTTCGCTGACCGGCAGCGCGTCCGTATTGGTCAGCAACGCGACCTTCGACGTGTCGGCGCTGGGCGGCCAGACGACCGTACTGAACAGCTTGACGGTGACCAATGCCACCTTGAACCTCGCCATCTCGGGAGTGCAACCGCCCATCAGCGTGGTGTCCAGTCTCACCGCCGACGGCAGCGTCAGTGTGAGCAACAAGATCAATGTGCTCTCGTTGCCAAATATTGCGAGCTATCCGGTCACGCTGACCATCCTCCAATCCGCCGGCATCAGTCTGAGCGCGGGTAATTTCAATTTTATCTTGAACAGCCTGCCCGCAGGCTATGGAGGCAGCCTTTCGGAAAGTGGTGGCACGGCGCTCCTGCTCACGCTCACCAACGGGCCGGTTGGCGTCCGGCCAAACGTCGTGTGGAGCGGCGCCGACGTTCCGAATCTGAACACCAACTGGTCCGACCGGCTGAACTGGCAGTTGCCCGGCGTGCCGACGCCGGTGGACAACGTCATTTTCGCCGGCAACGGATCGGTGAGTTCGACGCCTTTCAATGGTGTGGGGGACGGTTATGCCGGCCTTAACAACCCCGAATACGTGAACAATATTGCCGATACCACCTTCACCATTGGCACCCTGACTTACACCAACGTCGGCAGTTCCGCCTATCAAAACACCTTCATTGCCAATGGCGCGGCGCTCACCATCACCAACACCGGCAGTCTGATGGTAGGCAGCGGCACCGCCGACTTTGGCGCGGGCGCGACGGCCACCGCCACCATCGCTGGAATGAACAGCACGTTGAACGTCAGCAACTCGAACGGAACAATGCTGGTCACTTTGGGCGACGCGAATTCGGGGAGCGAGCTGGCCACCTTGGACTTGTCGGGGTTGGGCACCTTTAACGCGGCCGTGAACAACTTCCTGGTGGGGGTGGGCAGCAGCGCGGCGGGCATCAGCATCAACCGGGCCGGCGGCACGGTGTATCTGGCTCAGACCAATGTTATCCGGGCGGCAGTCGTGGCAAGCAACACGGTAAGCAGCTCGACTGGGACGGCGGTGTCCTTGGACGTCGCTGATGCCAACGGCAACGGCGGCCATGCGTCTTTTTTGTATTTGGGCCAGACCAACGCCATTTATGCGGATGCCATCTGCACTGCCCGGCAAAAGAGCAGTGGCACGATTCAGTTTAATCCCAATCTGGTGAGCGCGGCCACTTTGCCATCGGCCTATTTCCGCGGCGCCAATGCCAGCGCCGTGGCGACCTGGTGCGTGGGGGACGGCGTGGCGAACAGCGGCACGACGACCTGCGCCGGCGTCAATGATTTCAGCGGCGGCCTCGTCAACGCGCTGGTCGGCACCCTGTATGTGGGCCGTGCGGCCAACAACACCGCCGGTTCGGGAACCACCACCGGTACGCTGACTTTTGACAACGGCGTTTTCACCGTGGGGGTGCTGTACGCCGGCTACCAGCCGGCCAATAGTTCAAAAATCGGGCTGGGAACGATCAATGTGAATACGAACTCGACTTTGGGGGGCAACGCCACGCTGTCGGTGAGCGGCAATTTGAATCTGGGGATCGCAACCGGCGGCACGGGCGCGGCGACCACGGCGGGCACCTTGAGCATCGGCGGCGGAAATGTGCTGGCCAATAGCATCGCGACCAGCACGAACGGCGGCAGCAGCACCATCACACTGAACAGCGGCACGCTGATCATCACGAACACCGCGGGCACGACCGCCGCCCCGCTCACCACGCTGAATCTGAACGGCGGCACCTTGCAATTGATGAACGTCAACGGCAATGGCACGGTCACCAACGTCGTGGCTAACTCGGTCAGTGAAGGCGGCCCGACGACAATTAACATTGGCTCGATCATCAATGTGCGGGGCGGCCCGGCCACCATCCCGATCATCACCTATGTCAACGGGTCGGATCCCGGCCTCGGCAATCTGACTTTAGGCTCGGTTCCGGCCGGCTACACCGGTGGCAGTCTGTATGATGACACCGCCAATTCCACCATTGATTTGCTCATCACCCCGCCGCCGACGCTTGCCTGGGTGGGGGCGGTCGGGGCGACGCTCAACAGCAATTGGGATCTGGGCACGCTTGATTGGCAGGCCAACGGCACGCCGGCGGCCTACACCGATCCCGATTATGTGCAGTTCGATGACACGGCCAGCAACAGCACCGTGAAATTGACGGCGACGGTGTCGCCTGCGGGCATCCTCGTCACCAACAATGTGCTGAATTACCTGTTCAAAGGCACGACGGGCCAAATCAGCGGCTCCGGCGGCCTGATCAAACAGGGTTCGGGCACGTTGACGCTCGACAACACTGGCGGCAATAATTTCAGCGGCGCGATCACCCTCGGCGGCGGGACGCTGCAAGTCGGCAATAACGATGCGAATGGCGCACTGCCCTCCAGCAGTCTGGCCGACAACGGCGCGCTGGTCTTTAGCCGGACGGATAATTTCACCACCGCCAACCTGATTTCCGGCAGCGGCTCAGTGGCGCAGACTGGCAGCGGCACCAATTTGCTTTCCGGCGTGAACAGTTACGGCGGCGCCACGCTCATTTCCGGCGGCACGGTCGTCATCGCCAATGCTGGCGGGCCGAGTGGCACGAACAGTTCGCTTGGCGCGATTCCCGGCGCCGCGGTGACGATCACCAACGGCGGCACGCTGGACGTGGGCGGCAACGCCACCGCCAACCAGCTTGGCTTCACCAATCTGGCGGCGGGCACCGCAAAACAATTTTACATCGCGGGCGCGGGCGCGGCGGGCAATGGCGCGATTGTCAACAACGGGCCGGCCTTGCAGGAGGACGCCTTCCAATTCATCACCTTGACCGCCAATGCGACCATCGGCGGCACCAATCGCTGGGATATGCGCGGCGCCGGCGCGGTGACACCGCTGCTCGACTTGGGCGGCTTTACGCTGACCAAGACGGGAATCAATCAAGACAGCATGGTCGCCACCAAGGTAACCGGCGGCAACATCATCATCAATCAGGGCACCATCGCGTTTGAAACCGGCTCCTCGGTCACCAACGGCGGCAGTGTGACCGGAACGCTGACCGTGAACAGCGGCGGGGCGCTGGGTCATTATCGGACTTGGGGTGGCGCCATCACGCGGCCCATTACGCTGAATGGCGGCTCCCTCACGAACCTCTCCACCAGCGGCGGCGGCTCCACCAATGACGCGCCCATCACGCTCACGGCCAACTCGCAAATCGGCAGTGCCAGCGGCAGCGATCTCTATTTGGACGGGGTCATTTCCTCCAGCGGTTCTTTTGGGTTGACGAAACTGGGAACCGGCCGGGTGCTGCTGACCAATGTGGATACTTACACCGGCAACACCGTCATCAGCGCCGGTGCTTTGGTGCTGACCGGCAGTGGTTCGCTGGCCGGCAGTCCCGCCCTCACTGTGGCCGCCGGCGCCACGCTGGATGCCAGCGCGCGCGGCGATGGCACGCTGACCTTGAACGCCGGACAGACCTTGAACGGTTTCGGCACCGTGACCGGCCTCGTGCTGACCGTCAGCGGCTCCGCCATCGCCCCCGGCTCGGCGGGCAGCCTGGGCATCCTCACGCTGGCCAACAACGCGACGTTGGGCGGCACGAACGTGATGAAACTCAACAAAACCAGCCAAACCAATGACGTGCTGTCCAGCGGCGGCGCGCTGGTTTTGGGCGGCGTTTTGAACGTCACCAATCTTTCGGGAAATTTGGCCGCCACCGACACCTTTAGCTTGTTCACCGCCGCCGCCGGCATCAGCGGCGCGTTCAGCGCCATTGTTCCGGCGACTCCTGGCAGCGGGCTCGGCTGGAACACCAACACGCTCGTGACCGACGGCATATTACGGATTGTCGCCACCGTAAATACGAATCCGACCAACCTCACCGCCACGGTGGCCGGCAATGTGCTGACCTTGTTTTGGCCGGCGGATCACACCGGCTGGCGGCTGCTGGTGCAGACCAACAACCTGGCCTCCGGCATCAGCTTGAACACCAACGACTGGGTCACTGTTCCCGGTTCGGCGGGCATCAATCAAACCAACTTCACGGTGGATCCCACCAAGCCGACGGAATTCTACCGCTTGGTCTATCCGTAACCCAAGTTGTTTGGGTTGGCGAGAAGTCCGCTGCAGGCCAGGGCGTGTTTTCAAATTGCGTTCGGAGCGCGCCCGTCCCGGGCGCAGCGACTCCCAAATCGCCAAGCCGCTGATAATCGCCAGGGGGTGTCGGGAGACAACCTTTCATCGGCGCGGCGACAAGCTGTCGCCGCCCCTGCAAATACGCGGGCACCGGGACGATGCCCGAACCCGCAGGCGGGACGCCTGCGCCACGCCAAAAAGGCGAACGGATGACTCCGTTCGCCTTGGTGCTTTTAAAATGAAATCCGCTTAATACCGGTAATGCTCTGGCTTGTAGGGGCCTTCGACCGGCACGCCGAGGTAGTCGGCCTGCTGCTTGGATAGCTTGGTCAGCTTGACCCCGATTTTTTCGAGGTGCAGGCGGGCGACTTCCTCGTCCAGCTTCTTGGGCAGACGATAGACGCCAACCTTGTTCGTGTCGCGGTTCTTCCACAAATCCAATTGCGCGAGGCATTGGTTGGTGAAGCTGTTGGACATCACAAAGCTCGGATGGCCGGTGGCGCAGCCGAGATTCACCAGCCGGCCTTCGGCGAGCATGTAAATGCTGTTCCCGCCGGCGAAGGTGTACTTATCCACCTGCGGCTTGATGTTCAGCTTCTTCACGCCCTTGGTGGTGTTCAGGCGGTCCACTTGGATTTCGTTGTCGAAGTGGCCGATGTTGCAGACGATGGCCTGGTCTTTCATTTTGGCCATGTGTTCGAAGGTGATGATGTCGCAGTTGCCGGTGGTGGTGACATACAGGTCGGCGGTGCCGAGCGTGTCTTCCACGGTGGTGACTTCAAAGCCCTCCATCGCGGCCTGCAAGGCGTTGATGGGGTCAATTTCCGTGACGATGACGCGCGCCCCGAAGCCGCGAAGCGAATGCGCGCAGCCTTTGCCCACGTCCCCGTAACCGCAGACACAGGCGACTTTGCCGGCAACCATGACGTCGGTCGCGCGCTTGATGCCGTCGGCGAGCGATTCGCGGCAGCCGTAGAGGTTGTCGAATTTGGACTTGGTGACGGAGTCGTTGACGTTGATGGCGGGCACGAGGAGCTTGCCCTGTTCGAGCATCTGGTACAGGCGATGCACGCCGGTGGTGGTTTCCTCGGAAACGCCCTTCCAATCCTTCACGACTTCGTGCCAGAAACCGGGGCGCTCCTTGGCGACGCGCTTCAACAGCGCCTTGATGACAGCGACCTCGTGATTGTCGCTGGGCGTGTTGACCCAGTCGTTGCCGTTCTCGAGTTCGTAGCCTTTATGGATGAGCAGCGTGGCGTCGCCGCCGTCGTCCACGATGAGTTGCGGGCCTTTATTGCCCGGATGCGTCAGCGCGGCCAGCGTGAAGTCCCAGTATTCTTCGAGCGATTCGCCCTTGTGCGCGAACACCGGAATGCCCGCCTCGGCAATCGCGGCGGCGGCGTGGTCTTGCGTCGAAAAGATGTTGCAGCTCGCCCAGCGCACCGATGCGCCGAGCTCGACCAGCGTCTCGATGAGAATGGCCGTCTCGATGGTCATGTGCAGCGAACCGGTGATGCGCACGCCCTTGAGCGGCTGGAGCGGCCCGTATTTCTTGCGGATGGACATGAGGCCGGGCATTTCGTGCTCGGACACCTGGATGGTCTTGCGGCCCCATTCGGCCAGGGAAAGGTCTTTGACGGCGAAGTCCTTTTTGGACTTGCCGTTGCCGTTGGTCTTGACGACCGCGCGGCGCGACGGAGATAGTTTGATGGCTGGCATGATGCTGGATGGTTATTTCAGTTTGAGGGCGCTCTTCAGTTCCTTGACCTTGTCGGCTTTTTCCCAGGTGATGTCCGGGTCGGTCTTGCCAAAGTGACCATAGTTGGTCGTTTTGCCGTAAATCGGACGCAACAGATTCAATTGCTTGACGATGTTCGCCGGCTTGAAACTGAACACCTCACGCACTGCGGCTTCAATCTGTTCATCGGTGATGCCGTTCACCGCCGTGCCGAAGGTGTTGATGCACACGCTGACGGGCTCGGGGTAGCCGATCGCATAGGCGAATTGAATCTCTGCGCTGCTGGCGATGCCCGCCGCCACGATGTTCTTGGCCACCCAGCGGCCCATGTAGGCCGCGCTGCGGTCCACCTTGCTCGGATCCTTGCCGCTGAACGCGCCGCCGCCGTGCCGGCCCATGCCGCCGTAGCTGTCCACGATGATCTTGCGGCCGGTCAAGCCGGTGTCGCCCTGCGGTCCGCCGACCACGAACCGGCCGGTGGGATTGATGAGAAATTGCGTCTTCTTGGTGAGCAACTGTTTCGGCAAAGTCTTCTTGATGATCTGCTCAATGCAAAATTCCTTGATGGTCTTGTGCTTGACGTCATGGGCGTGCTGCGTGGAAATCACGACGTTGGTGATTTCGACCGGCTGGTCATTGACGTATTTGACGGACACCTGCGATTTGGCGTCGGGCCGCAGCCAGGCCACTTTGCCGGTCTTGCGGATGCGCGTGAGTTCGCGGCCAAGCTGGTGCGCGAACATGATCGGCGCGGGCATCAGCTCGGGCGTCTCATTGCACGCATAGCCAAACATGAGCCCCTGATCGCCGGCGCCCTGCTCGGCGGTGTCCTTGCCTTCCGCCGCCTTCGCGTCCACGCCCTGGGCGATGTCCGGCGATTGCGACGTGATGGCGTTCATGATCAACACCTTGTCGGCATGGAACACGTCGTCGTCATTGACGTAGCCGATTTCGCGGATGGCGTCGCGGGCGATCTGATTGAAATCCAATTTGGCTTTCGTCGTGATTTCGCCGCCGACCACCACGAGGTTGCATTTGGCGTAGGTTTCGCAGGCGACGCGGCTGCGCGGGTCCTGCGCCAGGCAGGCGTCCAGCACCGCGTCGGAAATGGTGTCGCACACTTTGTCCGGATGGCCTTCGCCGACGGACTCGGATGAAAAAATAAAGTTTTTGCTCATGGTATGTTTAAGTTCGCGCCAACAACATATTGACGTATCAAGATTTGATGATATAACATTTTTCAGGCGCGTCAAACGGTTTTTGAAAAAAGTTTGGGCGCTTGAAAGAACCGGGGATCTCTGGCACAGTTTGCGTATGCGAAAGTCCGCGCGCAAACTGCCGCCCAAATTAAGCCATCAGTGGATTGATCAGGTGGATTTGGCGATGCATCGTGCCATCGCGCGAAAAATACGCCGCGAGCCAGGACTTTTCAAACGTGCCCGGCGCACATTGACGCGCTGGGAGAAAGCCAAACACGCCTGCCCGCCGCCCTTGCGCGAATGGAAACAAATCCTTCGCAAGAACGACATGAACACCGTGCTTCGCCTGCTGACGCGTTCGGATGACGAGGGCCAGCGATTACGTTCCACCGCACCGTTTTGCGGCATTCTGACCGACCAAGAAGTTCAGTCCATTTGGGCGCGCTATGACTAAGGCCGAGTTTGAGGCATTGTTGAATCGCGCCGGGAAAATTGCCAAGGACGCCGATTTTTATCTGATCGGGAGCCAGTCGTTGCGCGGGGTCAGTCCGGCCATCCCGCGCGACTTTCCCAAGACCCTTGAAGCCGACCTTTATCCGAGAACACATCCTCAGGCGTGGAGCTTGTTGCGGGCGAAACTTGGCAAACCTTCAAAGTTCTTCACGCGGTACGGTTGTTACTTGGATTGCACCGATCCCGGCCTTGCCACGCTGCCCGAAGGTTGGATGGAACGACTGATTCCCTTCCGCACTCCACGCACTGGCGGGGTCACGGCGTGGTGTTTGGAACCGCATGATTTGTTTGCCAGCAAGCTGGCAGCGTGGCGTGAAAAGGACCGGCAATTTCTCCAAGCCATGCTGAGGCATCAATTTGTCAGACTGGACATGGTTCGCCGACGTGTTGACGAACTGCCCATTTCCTCCACGGACCGCTTGGATTTGTTGGAGAAGCTTGGCACGCTGACGATGGAATTGCTGAAGAAAGGTTCGCCAAAGAAAGCCTAACATGTCCGCCACCTTAAAATCCCTCCGGGCTCTCTCCGACCCGACGCGGCTGCGCATTGTCGCGCTGCTGGAACGCGACGAATTGTCCGTTGCCGAACTACAAGAAATTACGCGCCTGGGCCAATCGCGCATCTCGACGCATCTGGGCCTGCTGGCCGATTGCGCCCTGGTGACCTCGCGCCGCGACGGCAAACGCACCTTTTACAAGCTCAATCCGCAGGCCGATGCGACCGCCCGCGAGTTCATCCAGCTTGCGGTCCGCGGCGCCAAGGAACTGCCGGAGGCGGCGCACGACCAGATCAACTTGAAGCGCATCTTGCTCCGGCGCAAGGAGCAGGCGCAGGTTTATTTCAACCAGGTGGCCGGGCGTTTCGACCGCGTCTATGGTCCGGGCCGATCCTGGCAGGCGTTCGGACATCTGCTGCTGCGGATTCTGCCGCCGTTGGTGGTCGCCGATCTCGGCGCGGGCGAGGGTCTGTTGAGCGAACTGCTCGCGCGCCGCTGCAAGAAAGTCATCGCCGTGGACAATTCAGAAAAGATCGTGGCCTTTGGCGCGGCCAAGGCGAGGAAGAACGGCTTGAAGAACCTGGAATTTCGCCAGGGCGATTTGCAGAACCCGCCCATCGAGCCGGAAAGCACGGATCTCGTGATCTTGAGCCAGGCGCTGCATCACGCCGAAAATCCCGCCGCGGCGCTTCGCAGCGCGCATAAAATCTTGAAGCCGGGCGGACAAATTCTGTTGCTCGACCTGCTCAAGCATGCTTTTGACAAAGCCCAGGAACTTTACGGCGACCGCTGGCCGGGTTTTGCGGAAAGCGATCTGCATCGCTGGCTGGAGGAGGCGGGCTTCAAGAAAATCGAAATCAGCATCGTGGCCACCGAGGAACAGCCGCCGCACTTCCAGACCATCCTGGCGGGCGGGGAAAAATAATAACTTACAAAACCACCACGGTGCCCACGCCTTGATCGGTGAAAATTTCGAGCATGACGGCATGGGGCACGCGGCCATCCACCAGCGAGACTTTTTCCACGCCGGCTTTGATGGCGGCCACGGCGCTATCCACTTTCGGGATCATGCCTTTGTCCACAATGCCGGCGGCTTTCAGCGCGGGAACTTCGCCGGTTTGCAAGCGGGAGATGAGGGTCGAAACGTCCTTGGGATCGCGCATCAGGCCGGGAACATCAGACATGAAGACCAGCCGCTTGGCGTTCAAGGCGATGGCGGCCATGGCGGCGGCCACATCGGCGTTGCAATTGTAAATTTTGCCGTCCTCGCCGCGCGCGGTCGGACTGATGACCGGCGTGAATCCGCACCACATGCTTTCCTTCAGCGGCGCGACGTTGACTTCGATCACTTCGCCGACATAGCCGATGTCAATTTTGTTGCCGGGATTCTCCTTGTCGTCCAGGTACAGCTTGCGGCATTTGAAAATATCCGGGCCGGCAAAGCCCACCGCCTGCCCGCCCAGGGCGTTGATGGTCTTGACGATTTCGGGATTGATTTCGCGTGACAAAACCTCGTCCACGATTCGCACTGTGGCTTCATCGGTGACGCGCTGACCCTGGATTTTATTCACCTTCAGCCCAGCCTTTTCCATGGCGCGGTCTATGGCCTTGCCGCCGCCGTGGACGACAACCGGATTGATTTCCACGGCCTCCAAAAACACGATGTCGCGCGCGACGCTGGTGCGCACGTTTTCATCCGGCGAATCCATGAAACTGCCGCCGTACTTGACGACGAACGTTTCGCCGCTGAATTTCTGGATGTACGGCAGCGCTTCGAGCAGCGTACTGGCTTTGGCGATGAGATCTTGCACGC
>Ga0316217_10004927_pt1 | contig 14110 bp, 6 predicted proteins | sample 1anoAmetaG_FD_203633 | JGI IMG/M metagenome (GOLD analysis project Ga0316217, IMG submission 203633) | Freshwater microbial communities from Trout Bog Lake, Wisconsin, USA - 1anoA | ecosystem: Environmental > Aquatic > Freshwater > Lake > Hypolimnion/Profundal zone | place: USA: Wisconsin...
ATTTTCGATCTTTGTAAAATCGATTTGTTTCCTTCTGATGTCTGCTGCAGACCATTGAGTTTTTCGAAGAGGGCTGCAGCCTTTTCTTTGAATTTAAGGACCTCGCGCTGCTCTTAGCCTGATTTATAGAGGTTAAGACTGATATTGTTCATCTTCTATTCGAAAATATTAAAGTTTATATCTCAAAAGAAATTTTAGACTAAGTATTTCACTTCTACGATAGCGAAGCTTAAAAATAACAATAAAAATAATTTTTAGGGCGTTTCTTTTTTAAAATAGTACTTAAGAAGTCTATTATCACAGCACACTTAAGTTTTTCTGTCAAATTGTTAAAATTTAAACAATGTAGAGCTGAATGCTTCAGTATTCTAAAAATAACTTCATAAATAAACACCAATATCTTCAAGCTAGGCATGTATTCCGAATAGAAGCTCTTTATTAATTGAAACTTTATCCAGCTAATTAGTCTAATGCTCTTTTGATTAATAACTCCTAAAATAAATTCTGAGTTCTTCAGGGCCTACTTTAGACATAGATTTCTTCTCTTACTTCAATTTCATCTTCACTTAAAAGTATTACTATTCAGTTGACTTCAACTGTTAGCCCCATTTATTCATTTGGTCCCTGTAAATCTATATCTATTTGACTCCTCTTTTATCTCCTTCAAAACCGTATATTGTTATTCCAAGTACGAGCAGCAAAATGCCTAAAGCGATCCATATTTTTCCTTTACGCTCCTAGTTTTTCAATTTGAAATACCTGGGCTTTTAAAATTCGAGATCCATCTACAGCTTTTCTTCTTTAAGATCATATCTTTTGGCATTTTAGTATTGGTTTGAATGAAGTTTACTTTAAGAATATACGACAGAGTGTGCAAAAGGTTTACTACACCAACGACAATGCTTTTGACTCCTTAGATTTTAGTTTTATCTCTGGAGATGTTCGACTTCCTTGCGATAAAGCTAGAGCTGTCCTTTTCTCCTCTCCCTGTAATTTTTCGAGTTAATCTTTGAGCGTTCTTTCAGATGGGTATTAGTGTTATTTTAGGCTAACTTTTTTTATTAATCATCAAATCGCAGCATTTAAGAAAGAAAATGGTCTTTGGAAACCTCAGAGTGCGTGTAAAGAGGCTTATCACTAAACTTTGAAGCATCCTTGAGCCAATCAAACTGCTGCGCCTCTTCAAAACTAAACTATTCAGACATAAAAATGAAAATATAAACTCATGTATTCTAATATAATTCTTGTACACAAGTGAACGATTGATAAATTTTATTAATCGCCGTCTAATTATTATTCACTAATTCCAGAGCATGTATTAATATCCTTCTGGAGGGTTGAACTAATCCGAAATGATAGATCATATCAAATTTATTACTAAGGATCTTTTTCAGGAAGATAAACATCAGACTTTCCCGGCAAAATATCTTTTCTAGAACCAAAAAAGCACTTTTGAAGGGCATAAACTGCAAGAGTATTGCCATGAAAAGGAATAAAGCATAGATCTAATTACTGGTCATCCATAATATCCAGCTACTTAATAGAAGAAAAAGAAAAAAATGCCAATTTTTCAAAGCATATAAGAACTCTTACCAACCAATAAGAGACGAAGTTAAAAATAGCATCAGCCAATCATTTAAAAGATTAATCAACGGTATTTTGCTATTCATCTAGGGTTTATTCTAAATGGGAGCACTAAAATAGTAGCATTCGAGAAATAAGGCATAAATACAATGATAGATAATAATAAAGGTAAACAAATGAGTAAATTTGGAGTAATTTTTTGAAACGTGAAAGTGAATGGCTAAAAGATAAAAAGATAGTCAATTAACGAATGAAATTAGTCGAATGTGACCGCAGAGATAGTCTTTCTAAAAGTCGAAGTAAAAAGGTCTAATATGATTCCACCCAGAATAAAACAGTGTCTAAATGCTTAGATGAAGTATAATAAAGCATAGTTCGACTCAAAAATGATACACTCGAGCTAAAACTGAAAATTTTAAGTATGAATAACAATAGAAGCTTTTCAAAAGAAGAGGAAACCAACTCCACTAAAAAATTATAGAATATAAAGAAATGATTACTTTAAAGCTTCATTAAAATTCAACAAAGCTTGCTTTGATTTGATTTGAGTAATAAGCTTGGACTTTATTCAAAAAATGTATTTTGATACTGTTATAACTTGTTTTAAGCTCAATAAAATACCAGCAAGCATAATATTGAAAGTAATCTTTAAAAGGATGTAAATTATAACTGCAATAGCAAATGATTTGTTGTTTCATTTTTATTATAACAGCATCAATGAACGAAGCTAGTTAAAATTGCAACCTCTGCAACAAACCTAACGACCAAATGCTTATGCTCAGCTGTGTCCATGATCCTTGCATCAACTGTGCTGCTAGTGCTTTTGCAGAACAAATTCACATCAAGGGTCAATCTAAAGAAGTATCACATCTTTCATCTAGGTCTATATCTGCGAAATCTGTGGAGAAGAAACTCTCCTCGACAACTCAACAATCACTGAACTCACTGCACTCGCAAATACAGTGATAAAAATGCCTTCCAAAGTAAAAGAGGTGCCCAAAAACTCCGCAACTACAACCACTCAAAAGAGAAAATAAACTCAACTTCCAAACAATTCATTTGCTCCATCAGGTGGTTCATCTAAAAAGATTATCTACTATTGTAAAGAGCATAGTTAGGAGTAGATAAGTTATTACTGCTTCACCTGCTGGGCGAATATTTGTCCAGAATGCGCAATTCATGGTAATTACATGCTTATTGAGGCTCCCACAAAGATCATGAGGTAAAGTTGATAAAGAAAGCCATTTCTCAGGTTAAGAGTGAATATCTTGAGATTACTTCCAAAGTTGGGTAATCTCAAACCAACATGGGAAAACTAAAATAAGGATTCTTGAGAATGATTAAGTAAACTAGCGACCGCTATTCTCGTTAGAAAAATTCAGTTACTCGAGAATTTGACATTTTGAGGGCGTCTATAGCTTCTAAGGAAAAGGAACTTATTCGTGAACTTGACGAAGTTAACAAGCAAAATATCGCAACTTTGACCAGCTTCTTAGAAGTAATCAACACAAATTACTAATAAGCGAACAAAGTAAAGAGGACGATTGAAGTAATAACAAAGAAAGATGAGGTCCTAATACTTGAGGACTATCGCAAAATAGGCGAGCTTTAACTGTCAGTACAGATTCTGAACAAAAATACTGATGCTATCGCAGGGAATTCATCATATCTGAACGTATAATATTTGCAGCAGTAGTGCAAAACTATTTCTGAGACGATAAACAGGATGAAGATTACTTTGAAGAAGGATTAAGTGAGTTCATTGTCGATTTTGGGCCAGCGCAGTGGAACCCCTAATCTTTGATGACTTTATCTAATTTGATTAAAAAGTTATGTAATAAGTATAATGTCTAGTCGTAAATTAAGTGAGAAACAGCAAAGCTAATTTGACTAATTGTCAAAATCTTTGCTTTCAGAACTGTAAGTTAGTGATCATAGTTCATGGCTAAAGACCAAATAAATCATGCTTCGCATCTTAGAGATTGTAACAGAGTTGCCTGAATTGCTAAAAATTGATCTCAGGTTTCAGTTGAGAAAAATCAATTCTTTATTAACGCTATTATTCATTTTCAGCTAAGATATTCCAAAATTGCGAGAAACTAACTATTTTCGCTAGCAATTTATCACTCTAAAAAAGAAAGGCAAATGCTATGAAGATATAAACTTATGGCTAGCAAAACAAAAATAGTAAATAGAACACCTCACGATCGAATTCATTCTCTAAAATTTGCCTGCATTCTTTATCAAAGAGATGAAAATAGTCATTTTTTAGGATTTTCTCTTCTTATTGACCATTTTCAATCGTTTCAGACTGAAAAGTGATAAACAAATCAATTTATTAATGAGTTTTACTACAAAATTACAAATAATCGAGCTGAGTTCCACTGGTAGTTTGGGAATTAAATAACTATCTCTCCTTAAAATCATTTGTAAAGTACTTTAAAACGAGGAAGGAACTGGAAATTTAGGCATACTATTTGATGAAGCTCTTATAGGCTCGCCTTAGCTGAAATACATCGATAAATTCTGCAACCTATAATCAGAATACCTATTGAGCCTATCGGCAGAGAAACTTTAAAGCATCTTTAAAAACTTATGTAAGGTAGGGATAAATTACTTAATTTTGGACTTCTTATTTCAGACAAGCCGAATTTTGGCGAATGAATAGTAGTTTTACAAGTTGAAATATCTATACGAAAAACTGATTTTACCCTAAATTGCTATAAGAGCAAAGACAAGTAAGAAGCCTAAAGTAGACGGACTGGTGTTGACTTTAACAGAATTTTATTTCTATGGGTTTTTCGTAAATTACAAGTTATAAAAGTCAGCTTTGCAATGTCTTTTAGCTCACATTTAGCAAGTAAAAAGCAAAGATATTCAAGCTAGATGGATTTGGCTCTGCCAGAAAGCAGTTTAAAAGAATGATTAAAAGCTATTAACAACATTCTTATAGTAACAAATTGCAAACAAAGGCTTGCATAAACTACGGATGTAAACTAAGGAATGCGAGAAAGTGGTAAGCCAGTACTAGGTTTGGTAAATTACTTAAAAAAATATACGAAATCTCAAGAAATATAATTATTAGCTCTCGGCAGATTTGAAAGGAATCACTAACCACTCCGCCCGTAATAAATCAGATATTAAGAATGCTATATTATTAGTATAGTGCAAGCCCTTTTTATGACTAAATCTTTAGCCATAATAGCTTAAAAAGTATACTCAAGGTATGCTAGTTATGGAGCTATTTATAACCTGAAAAACATTTTTGAGGAATTAGCAAATAATACAAAATACTTACCGTCAGTAGATTTCCTAAAAAAAGATGGACCAAAGTAGTTTTCTAGAAGCTAGCATCAATAAGATGCCCAAAACTATCTGATTTCATTGATGCAGCAATTATAAGAATAATTTAAGAAAGAAAATCTGCTTAAAGAATTCAAATAGATCTTTGAGATACATACAAAAGATCTCATTACGTGTAGAAGTTGCAAATATGAAACATAAAATGTTCAATACTAGTATGCACATACCTTCGCCCATGGTGAAGAGTTCGTCCTTTAGAGAAGCTAAAATTTACTGGATTATAAGTGTGATAAATGTGCTAAGATGTATTGTAAAAAAACTACAATCATCAATCTAACTAGTAAGATTGCTATCTTGCATATCAATCGTTTTTCCTCGAAAGGTGGAGCAAGTAAGAAAGAGCTTACGACCCAAGCAATCAAGCGAAGAATAAATGACTATTAGTTAGTAGGAATGGTATTCCATATAGGAAAAGCTATGTAGAGTGGGCATTATACCTACTTCAGTCGGATTGATAGGAAAAGGTGGGCATAAATGAATGACAGCCAAGTCTTTTAGTTTAACTTAGATGTATAGGACTAAGAGTTCTAAAAGTAATTCAAAGCAGAGAAAACTCCTTACATACTTTTCTACAAAAAAACCAGCGCGAAATCGTGATTTGTGATCAATAAACATTTTTTTGAAGTAGATAAGAATTTAATATTTGGATTTCAATCAAATTTGAATAATTATAATGACTGAAAACAAGAAAGAGAACTATCATATCCTTTCGTTGATAGGTCAAGGAGCTTACGGACATGTGTATAAGGCAAGACGCAAAATGACTGGACAATTTGTGGCAATCAAATCGATCAAAAAGAAAGGAAAGGAAGAAAAGGATATAAAGGTGATGCGTGACTAGATATAAATCCTCAAAAAGCTCAAACATTAGAATATAATACTTTTGCTTGACTCCTTCTAAACGAATTCCTAGTTCATTTTGGTTACTTAATTGGGCCAAGGTGAACTCTTCAATATCATTTAAGACGATCAATCGCTTTAGGAGCCTTAAATTCGCAAAATCGCGCAGCAGTTAGTTAGAGCACTACATTATATCCACTCCAATAGAATTACGCATAGAGACATGAAACCTCAAAATATACTTATGACTTCTGATGGAGTTATTAAATTGTGTGATTTTGGCTTTGCGAGGCATATGAGCTATAAAACTTAAGTACTGACTTCGCTCAAAGGAACTCCGCTTTATATGGCGCCTGAAGTTGTCAAGGAATAGCCTTACAATCACACTGCAGATCTATGGAGTTTGGGCGTAATTCTTTACGAACTTTCAACAGGAACTCCACCTTTCACAGCGCCGAACCTAATTACACTTGTGTAGCATATAAGTAAAGATCCAATTGTTTATCCTGAAAATATTACAGGGGATTTTAAGACCTTTTTGAAAGGGTTACTTAATAAAGATCCAAAAAAGAGATTAGGCTGGCCATAGCTTTTGAGCCACCCATTTATTAAATAAACTTAGGCTTAGAAGCTATAACGTAAACGTAAAACTTAGAAATTTTCAAACTGGGTAGAATAAAATCATTGTGTAAATCAAGAATAGGAAAGAGGATCCATCATAGGAGGTACTATGTATACTCGTTCAATTTCGCAAAATGGTTTCTAAGAGCGTAGTAGAGATATTTCTCCTAAAAAGTAAGGAGCATCTTGCAATGATTCAGTTTGGAATAAGTATTTGACTATGGCTGCCTAAGAAAAAGGAGCAAATGCTTTAAGGACTGATTCAAGCTTTTTAGACAACCTCCTCAAAATATTGTAAACTAATTTAAATTAAATCCTGAGAGTAAAAGAAAAAAGAAGTGTTCTTTGTACTGCCTTGAAAGTATTGGTTCAAATAATGATGAAATCAAAATCACCTGAAAACAAAAAATTTGACAATTCTAAAAACTTAAATATACCAAACCATCTTCTCACAATATTAAAGGGCTTGCTTAAAGTTGAAGGGGGGAAACAATTCATTTAACTCATCAGTGATATCATCAAGATTACAGGTCTTTTAGCCCGCTCCAGCTTCCATAAAAACTTTGGCATAGAAATGGTTTATGTAAGATCCTTAGTCCCTCTGTTACCACAACTTGTAAAAACCGCAGTAGGAGGTACTGATACTTCATATCAGAACTTAACCATAAATCTTTTAAGAACAACTGGTATATTCGCAAACAATGCTTCAGCTAACCATATCCGTTCTTTTTCCTTCTACAAAGACCTAGTTTAGAAGAGATTCATACAAGAATGCATGTACATAACAAAGAATTACTTTGATAATCTTAATGTTTTGAAGCTTTTCGTTCAAGTTCTCTCAGCTTTTATGCATCCAGTTTATGGAGATATAGAGTGCTTCCCTTGGAAAAGAGATTGCTCACCTGGAGTTCAAGAATATAAAGAATGTGCAACCATGCTAGAATGCGTCAGGCAAACAATAATCAACTCTTTACTTGAATCGGATTGTGGAGGCTTTTTTGAAAAAATTTTGACACTCATGGAAGAAGGTGCTTTGTTACCTAAAATATCGGTGTGTAGAATTACTCTCCAAGCAATAAGGCAGTCTAAATAATTTACTGATTACATTCTTTTCCAAGAAAAAAATTTAATAAAGTAGTTTTTCGAAGGTCTCAATAGTCCTGACCAAGCTGTATTTGGAACAGTAAGCCAAATTATTTCTCAACTACTAAGGTACTGTCGTGAGAAGAAAAAAGAAAAACACTTAGATAGCTACATCAACCAATATTTACCCATTCTATTGACTAAGCTAAAAGATTCAAATAAAAATCCACTAAATAGCTTTGGTTCACTGCTTATTCTGCAAGAGGTTCTAGCCATCGAAGGAAATGGCTCTTTCACTAAAATAATTTAATAGATTTAGTCTGATAAAAGCTATTTCAAAGCTATAGCTGAGCTTATCAGTAACACTCAAATAAATAAACTTGAATAAATGCGGAAAATAGAAGGCTCAAACTATGGAATACACCCTATTGGGCTTTATGACCCAGCATTTCTATTTATGCATAGATTACTTATAAGAGTTCAAAAAGAAGTTCCTAAAAAGTATGAAGATATGCTCAAAATCATCAAATAGTCAAAAATACAATCAAAAATTGCTCAAATGGTTTGCGGATTTAACTCAAAATGTGATCTTTCTCCAAGAGGATTAATAAGTCTGCTCATGCTTTTGTATGATATGCTTAGTATGGCGATTTGGGATTAATTTGCCTAAGAAAACTTTTTAGGAGCTTTAGTAAATTTGTTAGCTTAATAGCAAGTGTAGGGCCTTGGAGATTGGCCAGTAAGCATGGGCGGAGGATAGGTAATTAAATCGGTATTTAGGTTTGCATCACAACTATGTTCGGCAATCTGATGAAAATATTTCTCGCTTATCTTCAATAGGCTTAAAAGTAGCCAGAAATAATCAAAGTCATCTTCCAGCAAAAACTAGTTGAACTTGTGATTAATTTCGCAAAACATTTGAATCAAGAAACAATCAGTTCTGTGGTCACTTTCATCCTTCACTTATTGGCTTTTGATAAAAGCTAAAGCAAATAAAGAGATACAAGATCTTTCGTACGCCAATTTATCCAGGCTAACGGCATGTCACTGTTTGTTAGGTTTCAGCTTCTCAAAGCGCAAGATAGTGCAGCTTCACTTATCTAATCGTGCAATCTTCTATCTCAGATAGCTAGATATTCAAAATAGGTCTATTAATTCATAGATTCAATCGACCCTTATTAAGATCTTAAACGCTTGATTTCTCATCCAGACTCTCAAGTACGTTCACGTATCCTAAACCTGATTGGAAACATGTGCAGACATTCAGGGTTTTTCTACAAAAAGTTGAATACAAGTGGGATCTTAAAAAATTGTATTTCTTTGTGTGATGACGAAGATAAGACTATAAAAAAATTTGCTTGCGTAGCTATAGGAAATGCTAGCTTTCATGATGATTCTCTGTATGAAGCTTTGAAACCTGCAATTCCGATACTTGTTAATTTGCTGAAGGACTCTGAGTAAAAAACTCGATCAAATGCAGCTGCGGCTCTTGGAAATTTAGCCAGAAACTCAGCAATATTAGATAAATAATTCTTAAATACTGGAGCCAACTACCAGTTAATAAATATGTTATCTCAAGATAAAAGTTCAGCAGCTAAAAAAATCTCGATTATGGCAATAATAAACTTGTTAGAACTACCATAATCTAAAAAAGTGCTTTTGGGATTATAGGTAGGAAAAGTCCTTCAAAAAATACTCCTACCTCCGCTCAATAGTGATACTGGGCTTGTCAAGACTGCACAAAAAGCTTTAGATAAGTTGAAATGACCAAATTTTATTGTTAAAAGTCCTTTATTATGTCGTATAATTATAAATGAATTAACATCTTTTACATTCTCAAAGCTTTTTAATTAGCTCAGAAGCTGTCGTTTCTGCTTCTGTGCAGGTTTAGGAGTTATTCGCAACCAAAGACTCAACTTCGCTGTTGGTTTTTTTATGTTTATATTGCTTCTTACGCTGGTTTAGGGAGCGTAGTTAAACACTATGAGACGATTTCACTTGACCAACCACCTATTCTTCTAGCTTGATCTCCATTTCCTAGAATATCTTTCTCTGGTTTTTTATTGGCAGCATCTCGCTCTTTTGATGAATGTGCTTAAGAAAAGCTGACAGTCTACAGAGGTGTCTATCTTTTTCGTTCCCCTAAAATGGTTAGATTCTATAGAAATTCTAAGGCTGAAGAATTCCAGCTATATTATTGTCCTGAGTTAAAGCTAAAGTACATCAACGATGACGGTTTCTTTAAGATTTCTGCCTAATAAGTTGAGATTCTTCAGATAAGAGGACTTATTCAATACAATACAATGTTATCGATATAGTCGGTGAGAAATCCGTTTTTTAGGATCAATTTGATCAATGATTTTATCAGCATATAGTTTTTGACTGGCTGTAAACACTATTATTTCATACAGTTTGGACATTTCGAAAAGAAATGCCTACAGTCCAAAACGTTTTACCGTATAAATCTTGGTCACACTGCCATTAAACATAACCTAAGTTAAAATTAAATTTACCTCAGAGTCAAAGTCATACTTTTAAGGCTTGTTAAACGTTGTGTGAATAAGCGTTTCATCAAGGTCTAGAACTAACACTTTTTTAGCCTCTTTTTGCGGTGGCAGGATTGGTTTGTAGTAGTTCTTTTTATTTTTTAGACGCGAAATAACCTTAGCAAAGTTAGTATCGTCTACATTGATTTCAAATCTGTCATAGGGATAGCAAATGTGTTTCCATAGTTTTGACAGACATGTCAGATATCTTCTCAAACGTCCAAATTTGGTAGGAGATGTCGGTTATTCAATAAAAGTCTAATTTTGGGTAGTCTCAAGGTCACTGGTAGGATTGGGATCATACTACTAAGTAAGTTCTATGATGTTTCTAGGTCAAAATTTGAATACTTGAGGTTTGACTTGCGTTGTGGAGTGTTTTCAGCAGACTCTGAAGAAGTTTGCTCAATAGTTATGGTATTGTTAGCTCTGGTGGCCTTCATTAGTTTTCTTTGGAATAATATTCTAAAGTGGAATGGATAGAAATGACAAAACAGGTAATTTTCCAAACTTTGTTAAAATTTATTCAGCTATATTTATTTGTAAAAATCATATAGAACATTTTTTTGATGAGTTCGCCCTTTTGATTTGTGTTTTGGAAGCAAACTTCAGCAGTTATTTTGAATTAATATATTTTTTATAGTTTCATTTTGTTAAATACCCGAGAAAGTATCTCAGAAAAATTCCATTTAAATCTCCTTTCAGACGTTTTCAAGGTTATTCACAACAACTTTTTATACATAATGCTCTTCTTAACATCGTTTAGAAAATATTGGCTCTGGATTAGCTTTAATCATGGAATAAATTAAAAAAGGACCAATTTTTCTTTTGAAGTTTCAAATGAATATTTTATTTTTTAGGTTTCTTATTTTTATTCTTCTAATAAAAATATATCATTATCTTAAGCTTTTTACGAATTCGTTGATTACCTCTAACACTTAAGTAAGCTAGTCAGCATTTTGCACATCTAAAGCTCCAGTATTAACTGTCAAAATTTTGACATCCTTCTGTCTGCTGATCCATTCTTCATGACGGTCGTGTACTTTATGCAAATATTCCAAAGGAATAGACTCTTCTCCCTGTCTATTTCTTCTCTTAATCCTTTAATAACAAATCTCTGGATCACATTTCAAATAAATTATGGCTTTCAGAGGGCAACTAGCCATTAGAGTTTTGCAGATATTGTCGTAGATAAGGAATTCGGATGCTTCCATGTTTCCTTCTTTCCCCATGATTTAACCAAAGATATACCGATCAGCCATGGGTGATCTTTCAGAAAAATGGAGAATATTTGGCTACTATCTGAGAGTTTGTTTCCACAGCAAAGATCTTGAATGTAAAGCATTGAGTTGGAAAGTGAAGGCCCATCTTTTGGCATCATTGTAGTACCTTTCCAGAATGTTAGTACCTGCCACATTAGACCATTCTTCAACTGGTTCCTTGATTGTTTTTACTTTGAGGAAAGACAAAAGAGTACTTTTGCCTGCACCAAGGTTACCTTCTATTGAAACGATACCTGACATTTTTTGAATTGAATCTACCCGCAATAATTATGATAATTTAACTAAATTACCGACCACTTATAATAACGGCTCTCCTATAATTTGCACTTGATTCATGAATTCAAATCCCTTTAAAAGATAAAAACCCTCCTAAAAGCTGAGCTCTTCCAAAAAAGCGTTACAGTATAACTGCATTATAATTGATTGTTGATGAGAATCTAAAGGTGTTATTTCTGTTCAGGACCTGTCTATCCAGGTCATGGAGTCATGTTTGTGAGGAATGATTGTAAAACATTTAGGTTTTGTAGGCCTAAATGCCATCGCCACTTTAGAGCCAAACACAATCCTAGAAAATTCGCTTGGACTAAGGCTGCCCGCAAACTTAACAATAAAGAACTTACGAATGACACTGTGTTCGAGTTCGAAAAAAAGAGAAACTAGCCTTTGCAATACAATAGAGATCTTTACGTACAAACTGTACAAGCTATGCAAAGGATAGCTGATATCAAAAAAAGAAGAGAAGATAGGTTCTGGTAAAATAGAATGAAGTTAGCAACTGTTCAAAAACAACAGGATATCTAAAGAGAAGTTTTGGTTCATGGAGAACTTCTCTCTGACAAGAATAAAAAAGAGGAGCTTGTTTAACGCATCAAAGAAAGATAAGCTGTTCGTCAGTAATAGAAAAAAGCTCAAAGGCAAAACAGAGGCACTTTGTGTATTTAAGAGGAACTTTGATCACTTATTGAATCTATTATGTAGCAATAAATAACTTTTAGTTGCAAGAAATAGTGTGAATAATGGTATTCATGAAACCCGCTGTCAAAAAATTTAAAAATAGGGCACCAAATAATAGTAAAAATGTCTGATGAATTATGGTCAGTTCTAATACATTTGAAACGAATGTTTTTCAAAAAAAATCGTCTAATTTACATCAAGCATTAACAAAATAAAAATATCTTCATTTTAGGACAAAAGAAAGCATTTTCCGGCTTTAAGAGCAATCAATCCTTAGTAAATTTTGTGTTCACATTGCTGAAAAAAATATTTTTACAAATATATCTTTATCAACCCTATTCATCTGAATCTATTTATTTCAATCATCAAAAATAAAAACAATCAAATGCGTGATTTTTGTTTCGAACTTTTCAAATCGGAGCTTCCCGAGAATATTTTATCGTAGTGAATGCTCTTGAAAAGCTGCTTTTAGTCGAAATTAGGCTTGTTCCAGGCAGAGAGCACTGAATCATGCATTTATGATGGAGATTCAACATTTAAAGTAATGTTGCTTCTGGTCAAATGAGAAGCACTAAGTTGTCTTGAATTTGTGGAACTGTTAAGATTTGAGTTTTTTGCCTCAACAAGAGTTGACTACGTTTAACAATAATGCAGGATATCTTCCTTTGAACGAGCAACAGCACAATCACTCATATGGATGTTCAAAGTATCCTCTTAACTTTGTTTGGACTTCCCCCCATTCAAAATTTCTATGCTCTACAAGCTAGTCAGCCCAGTTTTTCTCGAAGTTTTGATTTCTTTGTCTGAGATAGGTAGGATAGGAGCAAGAATAATCTAGCATGAGGAATGTCTTTGAATGATTTCAGAGTGTTTCATATATTTCTTGGGGCCTGGGGGTGTAGAATTGTAAGCTCTAGAGGTACATTAGCTTCCCATTTTTATATTTTTAAATAAAGATAACTATTTAATTATAATAGCATTCTTCGTTTTTCTAGGTTTCAAATTGCTCAATCGATAGCTAGTTTCTTGATTAAAAGATTAATAACAGGAAAGCTTGACAGATGATAGGCTATGACTATAAAAACTGAACTAATTTTGTTTCAATCATAAGCAACTTCATGTAATCATGATATCTACCTCCTTTAGTATTTTCATTTCAACTCCTATCGAGAGATCTTGCAATGATTTTCGTCGCTATTCCAAAAAAATTTTTGAATTTTTCCCTTTTGTTTATATCAAATTGAAAAACTATAATTAGGTGATTCCTTCTCAACGTTGTAAAATGAAAATTCAATCAACGTAAGCCATATTTCTTGTTTTATTCATCTCAAGCTTCGTAATGGTTGTGACTTGTGAAAGCACCACTGAATCTAATCAAGCAACCTCATATCGCTATCTTATATTTAGTGAAGGCTGCTATCATACTTTTTTCTATGACCTCGATTTTAGAATGCCTAATGCTTGAACATAGTAAATAGCTTCTGATTTAGGCATTCGCAAAACTGTTTGGGATTATAATTATTGTAGGAGCTTTTGTATCAAGAATTCCACAAATAGTCAAAATTTTGCGGAAAAAAAGTACTGTGGGGTTGTCTTTGGAAGCAGTTGTTTTATAGGAGATCATTCAGACATCAGGAATGGCTTATAATATCTATAAACAAAATCCCTTCACACTATATGGTGAGGCAATCATGATTAACCTTCAAATGATGGTAATTCACCTACTTTTCATTGTATTCGACCATCAAAAGCGGCTGAGGTCATTGGTATTATTCCCTCCTGTGATAATTTTGTTCTTTGCTGGGTACTTTACCTAATCAGGCTTCTTTCCTGAATATA
>Ga0316217_10004928_pt1 | contig 14109 bp, 6 predicted proteins | sample 1anoAmetaG_FD_203633 | JGI IMG/M metagenome (GOLD analysis project Ga0316217, IMG submission 203633) | Freshwater microbial communities from Trout Bog Lake, Wisconsin, USA - 1anoA | ecosystem: Environmental > Aquatic > Freshwater > Lake > Hypolimnion/Profundal zone | place: USA: Wisconsin...
CGGGCGTCTCGCCCGTGTGTGGCTGGTTGGGATCGCACGGGCGGGACGCCCGTGCCACTACGCCGCCTTCCGTGGCGAAGCCCCGTTGCAGCAAACAGGCCGGACACAGCCCTTCCGGCGCATCCGGTGGCAGCGCCGTGCCGCATTGCGGACACTTGCGTGACAGAACCTCTGTGCTGGTGGCGACCGGTTGCAGTCCGGGCATACTGCCCGTGGTTTGATCCACCAGAGCCGGCTGGGTGGTTGATTTGGAAAATTTAGAAATACGGAGAACCAGATAGACAATTGCCGCCACCGTGCATGCCGGCAGTACGGCCATGACGAAGATCACCATCAGCACCATGATGATTTCCCAGCCGCCCAAGCCAAACATTGCCAACATCGGTTCAAAGTTCATGTTCATTCCACTGATTCCTTACGGAAAACTGGCGGAAGGTTACAAACGATTTACGATTTATGATATACGATTTCCGCACGAACCGACGGAAGGCGCGTAAATCGTAAATCGTAAATTTAGCCGGCCAGCGCGGCGAACAAGTTTCGCAGTTCATCCTCCACTTCCCCCGGACTGGCCACGGTTTCGGCGATTTCCGCCCGCAGCAGTTCACGATATTGTTGCCGCAGGCGATGCACTGCCACTTTTACCGCGCCCTCGGTCGTGCCCAGCCGGGTGGCCATTTCGGCGTAGCGCACTGACCGGCTCGCCTCGGTCAGGGTGGGCTTCAGTTGCTCGAATAATGTTTCCCGGCCCGTGGTCGCATATTCCTGGCGCAGCCGACGCAGCACCTGGTCGAGCAGGGTCAGGGCCCAGCGACGCTCGAATAGCTTTTCGGCGGTGGCCGGGTCGGCGGGTTCAAAATGGCACCCGGTTTCGGCGGCGACGGGGTCAATCGAAATGGGAATCTGTCCGCCGCCGCGTTTCTGCGCGCGGGCCTTCTCCCATTCGTTGGCGAGAAAGTGCTTCAGCGCCGCAAGCAGGAAGGAGCGAAAGCGGCCGCGCGCTGCGTCGGCGTCGGCGAGATAATTTTTTGCCAGGAGGCGCGCGAAGAATTCCTGGGTGAGATCCTGGGCATCGTGCGGCGAATGGCCCAGCCGCCGTACATAGGCGTGGAGCGGATGCCAGTAGGTCTGACACAGCCGCGCCAAGGCGTCGCGCGCCCGCGTGGTGTCGGCCCGTCGGGCGGCCAATACGACTGACCAATGAGTCGTGACGAAGGCCGCCGAACCGGCAGCCGGACCTGGAGCGGCCGTCGGGGTGTCGGTTTTTTCGGCGGTGCCGATGGTGCTCATGGCGGTCAAGTTACTGACCGTTGGCCGTAACCGCAAGCCAAGCGGTGAGAATGCAAAAGCCAGGGGCGCATCATGACACTGTTCTTGACTGGGGACTGGAAAGTCCCCAGAACCCGCCGACAGGAATGTCGGCGCTACGTAGCGCAGGCTTTCCAGCCTGCGGGTTCAGGCGACTTTCCAGTCGCCTGTTTCTGCGCCATCTCCCAGGCAATCAAGAACAGTGTCAAGATGCGCTCAAAAGCCAGACCGGTGTTTTCACAACAGGCGCAGGCGGTAAAAAACCTGGGGCGAATTTGTGCTGATTTGGTTGGTGCAATTCAAGCCTCCCCCCGCGCCGAACTGATTGGTCGAAAGCACCGTCCAATGGGTGGCCGGCAGCGCCAGATTGGTGCTGGCCAAAACACAGTAGCTGGCACCCGGCGTGCCATTGGTTCCGGTGAGAATCAAGCAGCCACCGGAAATGCGAACCCCGCCAATGACCGGCACGGGCGGCAGTTGCCGGACCACCAGCGCGTTCAGGTTGCCGTTATTGCTTGTGGGGAGATTCTGCTGGATAACAACATTGGTGCCCGGTGCCACAAAGGTGCCGACCACATAAACGTTGTCGCCCATCAACGCGGTTTGCGAGATGTCCGTGGCGTCGCTGGGGTCTTGGTAGTTGAATTGACGGGTGTTTTCCGAGGAGTCGGTCCGATTGTCCACCGCAAACAGTTGCACCGAATAAGCCTGGCCAGGGGTGAGGTTTTTCAAGGTGATCCGGTGCGGACCGCCGTCGTATTCAAAGCCGTTCAGCACCGTGTTAAAATTGGCATTGCCAGTGGTCTGGGTGGCAAAAGCGCCGGTGTACGTACCGTTGCCATTGCACGTAGCCACGCTGCCGTCGCCCTTGAAAACAATGTTTGTCCCGTTGGACAGCGTGACGCTGATTGAAGTGGTGGTCGCGCCAAAACTCGCCGCGCCGACAATGGCGCCGATTTGATTAAGCGTGGCATCGGCGGTGGTGATGGGGACCGGCGTCTGCCAGGCAAACAGCGACCCGCTTACCAACAGAGTGGCGACGCTGCTGGTGACCGAGCCGCTGGCATTGCTCAAGACCAACCGGTAATCGGCGGTATTGGCCACCGCCAGGTTGGTAAAGCCCAAAACAACATTCGTGGCCAGCGCGGAAACGTTGGCCGCGAGGGGGATGTTGGTGAAGCCGCCGCTGCCGACCGGGCCAGCCTGCCATTGGCAGGACAGCGGCACACCACCCGTGACGTAGGCGGACAACTGGGCGCTGTCGCCGGGACGGCAGCGGGCTGATTGCGGCTGCGTCATGAGGAGAATACTTGCGCCCGGCAGTTGCCGCACCACCAGCGCGTTCAGGTTGCCTTCATTGGACGTGGGCAGATTCTGGCGGATGACCATGTTGGTGCCGGTGGCGATGAAAGCACCCACGACATAGACATTGTTGCTCATGGCAAACGTGGCCGAAATATTGGTGGAGTTGTTGGGCGCCTGGAAATTGCAGAGCCGCGCTCCCTCCGCCGTGTTGGTGCGGTTGTCCAGCGCAAATAGTTGCACCGAATAAAGCCGGCCGACAGTGAGGTTTTTCAGTGTGATGGTGTGCGGGCCGCTGTCGTACTCGAAAGCGTTGAGCACCGTGTTGAAATTGGCGTTGCCAGTGGTGTTGGTGGCTAAAGCGCCGCTGGCGGTGCCGCTGCCGGTGCAGACGGCTACGCTGCCGTCGCCTTTGAAAACAACATTCGTGCCGTTGGTCAGCGTGACAGTGAGCGAAGAACTCGTCGCGCCGAAACACGCCGCTCCGATGATGGCGCCGGGCTGATTGAGCGTGGCGTCGGCGGTGGTGATGGGGGCAGGGGACGACCATTGGTAATTGATCACGGGCACATAGGGCGGAATCGCGCCCGCGAACATCATTTTCACGACGTAGGCGGTGGCGGTGTAAGGCTGGGCGGGCAAGGTGAATTTCAAACCCGTGTTATCCTGGCTGGGTAAAGGCAAATTGAGGTAAGTTCCGGCGGTGGCGCCCAGCAACTGGGCGTTCGTCAAGGTGTTGGGGTTGAACGCCAGCGAATTGAGCGAGGTGAGGTTGAGCTGGGAACCGGGCCAGCCCATGAAGATGGCATAGAGGGTATTCGTCGCTTGGTTGCGGGTGAAGCGAATGTCCGCGCTGGTTCCGGCCAGCGGCTTGGTGAATGAACCGCCGCCCATCGCCGTGGGGCCTTCCCCAAAAGTGGTCCAGGCGCGGGTGGCATAAATGCATTCACCAAAGCGGCCCAGCCAGTCGCCGATGCCCAGGAGAATGCCCTGTTGTGCCGCGGGAATCGTGCCGTCGGCCATCGGAGCGATGTTCAGGAGGAAATTGCCATTCTTGCTGACGCGGTCAATCAGCTCACACAGCAAGGCGTTGGTCGCATAATAACTCATGCCGGTGGTGTAACACCAACTGGACGAACTGACGCTGTCTTCGCCGAGCCAGTAGGGGGTCGTCACCTGCGAAGCGCCGCCGCGTTCATACACATAGACTTCTCCCGCGGTGTCAAATCCATCCTTGAACGTGGCGACGACGTCCTTGTTCGAGGCCAGCGCCTGGTTGTAATAGTACGCGAGGAAAGTTAGGCGATTGCTCTCGATGATTTTGCTTAAATCAAAATCCTGATAGATGATGTCGGGCTGGTAGCCATCAATGATTTCCTTCAACTTGCCCAGCCAGAGTTGGTTTTCCGCCGCCGTGCTGAGTTGGCCGAAGAGTTTTTGCAGGCTGGGATTGGTCTGGGCCGGAACATATTGATAATACCCGTTGAAATTGTAGGCGGTGTGCTGGGTCATCAAAAACTTCAGTCCTTTGGCCCGAATGGCCATGGCCCAGATGCCGGCCAGATCGAGCTGCGGCCCCTGGGCCACGGAGTTCCACTCGTTGACCGTGCTGTTCCACATCGAGAAACCATCGTGATGCTCCGACACTGGCCCGGCAAATTTCGCGCCGGCATTGGTGAACAACTGCGCCCAGGCATCCGGATCCCAATTGCCGCCTTGCGATTTCAGCACCGGGGTGAACTGCGTGAAAACACCCGCCAGATTCGTGTGTCCAGTGATGAAGTAGTTGTAGGGGAAAAATGGCGGCGGCGTGTTGCCAAAAGGATTGCCGTAGGTTGCGAGCTGATGGGGATAGGCATTGTCATTGGTATTATACATGTTGCGCGGGTACCACTCGCTCTCAAAAGCGGGCACGCTGAAGACGCCCCAGTGAAAATAGATCCCGAATTTCGCATCCTGAAACCATGCGGGCGAGGGATTGTGCTGATCCACGGAAGCCCAAGTGGGTTGATAATCGGCCCGGACCGCCGGGGGCAAAACGGAAAGCAGTACGGCGATGAAATAAAGTGCGGCGCGCTTGCCCGCCTCGCCGGGGGCTTTAAACCAAAGCGTTTGCCGAAACGGCGTTGGCCGGCGGCAAAGCGTTTTCGCAGCAGAGCGAAGGTTGGTTTCCATTGGATTCCAAGAGAAGATAAACTTGGTCCCAGCAAAATCAAGCAGCATGAAATCACGACCCGTGTCTAATCGCTTGTTTTTGTGGAAGAATCTGCATATAAGTGTCACATCATCCGTCCCGATTGGTTGAAAACGGCATGCAATTTTTATGTGTAAACGCCTTGTTCTATGCAGTTTGACCGCGCTGTTGGCCGCCTGTGCCACGCCCGCTTCCGCCGCCGACCTGGCCGGAAGCTTTGCCCTCCCACCCGACTCGGCCAAGCCCTGGGTATATTGGTTTCCGCTGAATGGCGACCTTTCCAGCAATGGCATCACCGCGGACTTGGAGGCCATGCAGCGCGTTGGCATTGGCGGTGTGCTCTACATGGAGACAGATCAAGGAGCGCCGGCGGGGCCGGCCGGATTTGCCAGTCCGTTGTGGCGCGATCTCGTCAAGCATATCTGCTCGGAAGCGCACCGCCTCGGTCTGGAAGTGAACATGAACAACGATGCCGGTTGGTGCGGAAGCGGCGGGCCGTGGATCACCCCGGAACTTTCGATGCAACAGGTGGTTTCGAGCGCGACCAATGTCAGCGGCCCGATGCGCTTCACCGGGATGCTGCCCCAGCCACCGGCCAAAATGAATTATTATCGCGACATCGCGGTGCTCGCGTTCCCCACGCCCAAAATCAATTACCAGATACCGAACATCCACGAAAAATCAGCCCAGAATTCGGGGGAGATTCCGCTGCTAACCCGTTTCGCTGCCGTGCCAGCGGAGGCCGCCATTGCGCGCCGCCGCATGGTGGAGCTCACTTCCCGTCTTGGGAGTGACGGCCGGTTGTTGTGGGATGTGCCGCCGGGGCAGTGGACGATCTTGCGGTTGGGCCATACGACTACGGGAGTGGAGAACCATCCCGCGCCAGCCGGCGGACTGGGATTGGAGAGCGACAAGCTGAGCCAGGAGGCCTCGGACGCGGCGTTTGCTGGCCTGATGAAAAAGATTATTGCGGATTCCAAGCCGCTGGCCGGGGAAGGCAAGACGCTGGTTTCGACTCATATTGACAGTTGGGAAATCGGCTCCCAGAACTGGACCCCTCGTTTCCGCGAAGAGTTCAAGCGCTTGCGCGGTTACGACCCGCTGTTGTTGCTGCCGGCCATGACCGGACGGGTGGTGGATAACTTGGAGGTTTCTGAACGGTTCCTGTGGGACGTACGCGAAACGGTGGATGAGCTGTTGTTGAAGAATTACGCCGGCCGCTTTCGCGAGTTGGCCAACCGCCACGGCTTGCGGCTTTCCATTGAGGCTTATGCGGGCGAGCCCGCCGAGGATATGGCGTATGCCGGGCGGGCGGACGAACCCATGGGGGAATTCTGGTCGTGGACCCGGTATGGCGCCGCCAGCAGTTGCACCGAGATGGCGTCCGCCGCCCACACTTATGGCAAACGCATTCTGGGTGCGGAGGCCTTCACGGCCAACAGCGACGAAAAATGGCAGGGTTACCCAGGCTCAATCAAAGAACTGGGCGACTGGGCTTTTTGCGAAGGCATCACCCGTTTCGTTTTCCACCGCTATGCGCTCCAGCCGTGGACCAATCCCGACCGATCGCCTGGCATGTCCATGGGGCCGTGGGGGCTTCATTACGAACGCACCCAGACTTGGTGGGAACAGTCCAAGGCCTGGCACGAATATCTCGCGCGGTGTCAATTCATGCTGCGGCAAGGCTGCTACGTGGCTGACCTTTGTTTTCTTGAGCCGGAATCGTCCCCGCAGGGTTTTCACTCCCCGGTTAAATCGGGCCACGACCGTCCGGGCTATGGTTTTGATGGCTGTACGCCGGAGGTGGTGCTGACGCGAATGTCCGTCAAAGGCGGACGGCTGGTGCTACCCGACGGCATGAGCTACCGGATGCTGGTTCTGCCCAAGGTGGAAACGATGACTCCGCGCTTGTTGGGCAAAATCAAACAACTGGTGGCCGCCGGTGCCACGGTGGTGGGCTCGCCGCCGTCGAAATCACCCAGTCTCAGCAATTATCCAAAGTGCGACCAGGAAGTCGGAAAACTGGCCGGGGAAATGTGGGGGCCAGGCGAGCCGCCAGCAGCTGCGACCGTGCGCCCCTTTGGCAAAGGCAAAATAATCTGGGGCGGGGATTTCCGTCCAGACCCGGAACCCGCGCCGCAAGCTGCCAGTCAACTCGCTGCCGCAAAATGGATTTGGCGCCGGGAGGGAAATCCCGCCGCGGCCGCGCCACCCGGCACCCGCTATTTCCGTCGCCTGTTAACCGTCGAGGACGGAAGCCCCATTGCTTCGGCACGTCTGGAAATGACGGCGGATAATTCCTTCCAATGTTCGGTTAATGGCAAAAATGCCGGGAAGGGAGACGACGGGAATCGGATTTATGCCATGGATCTTACCCACCTGCTCAAGCCAGGCCAGAACCAGCTCACGGTGACGGCGGTCAACACCACGGATCAGCCCAACCCAGCCGGTCTCATCGGAATGCTGACCATCAAGTATGCCGACGGCCACATCCAGCAAATCCCCACCGACCAAAGCTGGGAAGTCACCGAGAATACCAACCACCAGTGGAAATCCAATGCTGCCTCGGCAGGCTGGGCGGCCGCGATGGAACTCGGCCCATTGGGCATGTCCCCATGGCATTATCCCACTTTGAAATCTGGCAACCTGGATGCCATTCCTGATATCAATTCGCTTTGCCAGTTGCTGACCACGATGGGGGTGCCGCCGGATTTCAGCTTCGAAGCGGTGGACTCCCCGGATTGTCTCCGCCATATCCATCGCACCGACGGCGGCACGGACATCTATTTTGTCGCCAATAAAAATGCGCTCCCAGAGGACACCATTTGCTCTTTCCGGGTGCAAGGACGACGCCCGGAATTATGGCGACCCGATACCGGACGCATCGAACGCGTCGCGGTCTATGATGAACAGGGCGGCTGCATCCGTCTGCCGGTGCATTTCGATCCCAATGGCTCGGTGTTTGTGGTGTTTCGCGATGGTGCGCCGGTGGAAGGGGATCGCATTACCGCCGTCAGCCGCGACGGCGCGCCAGTATTAACCACGGTGGTTGCCAACTCTGTTCCGGCGACATCCGCCACGGTGGAGGTCACGCGCGACCCAAGCGGGCGATTGCAAATCGAAACTTCGCAATCTGGTCATTACGAACTGACTTCCGCCGACGGTCGGACCCGGCGCTTCGAATTGGCGGCCGCGCCCCAACCCTTCGAAATCACCGGATCGTGGGACGTGCGCTTCCCTTCCGGCTGGGGCGCGCCGGAACACGTCACTCTTGATCGCCTGATTTCGTGGAGTGACCATCCCGACGCGGGCGTGAAGTATTTCTCCGGCACCGCTGCCTACTGCAAGCGGATTCAATTCCCCGCCAGCCTGAGCTCGGATAATCGCCGATGGTATTTGGATCTCGGCCAGGTGGCGGTCATGGCGCAAGTCAAGCTCAACGGCCAAGACCTTGGCATCCTGTGGAAAGCACCGTATCGAGTGGATGTCACCGGTGTGCTCCAGCCCGGGGATAACGATTTGGAGGTCAAAGTCGTCAATCTATGGATCAACCGCCTCATTGGCGACGAGCAACTGCCGGAGGACAGTGAACGCAACGGCAATGGCACGCTCAAACAATGGCCGGAGTGGGTTATGCAGGGTCAGCCCAGCCCCACGGGGCGGTTCACCTTCACCAGTTGGCGTCTGTGGAAAAAGAACGATGCACTGGTCCAATCCGGCTTGCTCGGCCCGGTGATGCTGGCCCCTGCCGAGAAAGTCGTTGACGTTAAATAGCTCTTGGCTGTGTGAAATATTTCAGCGCGATCAATGGTTCACCGTGCTCCCTGATTCCGAGGGGCTGGACGCTGCGACCAAAACCAGATGAAAGAACCTTCAACGAAAGCGCCGGGTTAATCACCTGATTGAAAAGGTGTCAGCGATGAATCGTTCCGGGGAGGATTTCACATATTCCACCACCGCCTTTTCCGGCGAAACCCGCACGCGCACGTGACCGGAATTGCCGATGAAAGTTCCCTGTTTGTAACCGTAATTCTGCAAGTCCCAAATCCGGTCGTTGCCGGCAAAACTGGGTTGGGGGACCATCAAATACAGCATGCCGTCCAGTTCCTGCCGCGCATAAAAATTATCGTGCGCCTTGAATACCGCCGTGACGTGATTGTGCAGGAGAAGTTGGTGTACTGGCATGGGCCAGCCGGGGCGGTGCTGCGCGAAGCCTTCCGTGCCGTCCAGATTTTTTCCGCCCCATTCGTTGAAGCCGGCGATTTCCACGCCGCCGCGCGAGGCCTGGTCGCCACACAACAGATTGTGCAAGCAGACGAATTTGAATTTTGCATGACTGTCCGCCAGCGTTTTGGCGAGCCAATTATATTGCGGGCGGCCGAGCGACCACCCCCAGCCGTCGCCGCTGCCGTTCCGCTGGCGATGCGAATAGCGATACGGATCAAGCACGACGAAAAGCGCGTCGCCCCACTCCCACGCATAATAGTTCTCCAGCAGGCCGCTGGGCGGTTTGGGCATGACATCGCCGGTGTAAAAACCACTGGGAACCGGATTGGGGAAGTAGCGCTTTCGCCGTAAATTTGACCAGACAGCCAAACTGTCTGGGGAACCGTCATCGTAACGGCTGCTTTCGCCATCGTGGACGCCCAGCGCGAGCAACAGCGGCGCGCCGATTTGGCCAAGGTAAAACCGTTGCGCAAGATATTGCCGCGCCGCCTCGTCGCGCACGGCGTGCTTGTCGGTCATGAAAAGATTGCCGAGGTCAAGGTGGAAGTCCGGTTGGTCGGCACGGATGTTGGCGAGCGATTGCGCATACACTTCGGCACTGGTGTGTTCATCCAGATGCGCATCCGCCGTCATGGTGAAGGTGAAGGTGCTGCCGGGAAACCGCGCGGTGTGGAAGGAAAACTCCAGGTGGTTGGTAAACGGCGTCGCGCCAGGCGGCCGCGAGTGGAACTGGCAGAAATATTTTGTGTCCGGGAGCAACGGGGCGATGACGAATTCGGCCGGTGCGCCGGCTTGGAGTTGACGGGGTGCGGTTTGATTCGTGCAAATGCCGGGCTGCGTTCCGTAAGTCACAAATCCTTCCATATCACGATACGCCAGCGCGCTCAAGGTGACGGAATTTCTGGTTGGTCGCGCCAGGATGAAGTCACAGTCATGGGGCGGCACGGCCACATTGAAATAATTGGTTCCTGTTGGGGAGCGGTGACCGCGAGCCGCCCCGGCTTCGCCCGTTGGCGCTCCCAGCGCAGGCAACGAGAGCAGGCAGAGGAGCGCCAGAAACCTGCGCATTACGTCAAGCCAGTCATGGTTGACGAGAGGCGGATCGTTGAGGCGCGCACACCCGTCCGCCTCCTCACGTCGGCGGCTACCGCGCATCGGGGCTTTAGGCATGCATGGTCCTGGGCTTGATCGTGTAGCTGTGGGCCACGTCGCCAGTCTTGTTCTGCGCGGTTTCATCCTTGGGCAAAAAGCTCCGCACATAATCCACCTTCACCTGTTCGGGGGATACGGTCACGCGCAGATGGCCGGAGTTCGGCAGCTTCAAGCCGGACTGGTAGCGCTCTTCATTGTAGGCGAAATAGCCGTGGTCGGCAGGCATGGGCACTTCCTGATAAATAATGCCGTCGCGCTGCTGCACCGCATAGAGGTGGTCATGCCCCTGAAAGAAAATCGTGACCCCATGCTTGGCCATGAGTTGATGCACGGGCAATTCCCAGCCGGGCCGCCGCTCGCTGAATTCCCAGTCGCCGCGCTTGCTGTGTCCGCCCCATTCATACAAGTCGCACTCGTCAATGCCGCCGCGGCCCGACCCCATGACATGATGCGCGAAAACGAATTTATATTTCGCCCGGCTTTGCTCCAAGGTGCGTTTGAACCACTGATATTGCGCGTCGCCCAGCGTCAGCGCCCACCAGTCGCGATTTTTTCTATCGGGACCGCCTTGCCCCCCGCCCGGCCCGCCATTCGGCCCGCCCCCGTCCGGCGGACCGTCGTGGAAACCGGTGTCCACCTGCACGGGTGAATGCCAATAATTGTCCAGAATTACAAAGAGCGCGTCGCCCCATGTCCACGCGCAATAATCTTTGCGCAGGCCGATGGACGGCAGCGCCTCAGTGTCGCCGGAATAAAAATTGTCCGGCGCCGGCGTGGGATAATACTGGTTGCGCGCGTTTTGCGCGTGAACCGCCACGGCGTGCCGTTCGCCGGCCTGATTGAAATTGAACAGCGACGCCTGCTCGTGATTGCCGTTCAACAGAAAAACCGGCGCCGACTGCGCCACCAACCCGAGGAATGGACGTTGCAGCGTGTAACGCTCGGCCACCGCATCGAAGGAAACTTCGCGAATCGGCGCGACGCTGAAATCGTCACCCATGCAAATGTAAAAATCCGGTTGGTCTTTGGCCACGTTAAGCAGCGTGCGCGCATACAAGTTCGGCTCGCTCATCTGAGGACGCTCGGGATGCGAGTCGCCCTGGATGGCAAAGGTGAACGTGCTACCGGCGGCGCGCTGCGTGTGAAAACGGCATTCCGCCCGCGCGGAAAAACCGGCTTCACCCGGCTGGCGATAATTCAGCCGGTAAAAATACTGCGTGCTCGGTTGCAACTTGTCGAAAACCATCTCAACAGGTTTGTTGGCTGCAAAGGTGAGCACGCCGGTCTTGTTGGTGTAATTGCCCGGCGCAGTGCCATACTCAAAAAAAACTTCAATCGTTTCCTTCGCCATGGCGCTTACCGTGACCGATTGATCACTCACCCGACCGAGCATGAGCGACAGCCGACTGAACGCCGCCAGTTCCGGCGGCAGCGCATAATCCTGCGCATCGCGACGACCGCGACCACCACCGCCTCCGCCGCCAGGCCCGCGACGGCGCGGACGGTTGGGATCAGGATTCTGTTGCGCGATGGCGGGCAGCGACAGCCACGCCAGCGTGGAGGCGAGCGCGCCGAGAAACTTGCGGCGGTTGGTAGGGAATTTAAGGCGTTTCATTTTCTTTATGGCTTAAAAGTTGATCGCACGATTTAACACAAACTCAAGCGAGCCGCATGGCTGACGGCCACTCGAATCCTGGCGCGGGCGCAGCCGGGCTTTTGCCGGTGAAAAGCGGCACGCGCGGCGGCGTGCGATTCGACCGGAAGCGCCTGCCGCAAGGTCGCGAGGATCAACGGAATGATGCGGTGGGTCATTTTCTAGGAACCTTGATTGGCAATCCTGATTGTGCGGCGTTTCAGGTAGTGTGGTTGGCGCGGCGGGTCGCTGCCCCAGTTCTCGCTGTAGCCGTAATACAGCCAGCCGCGGGAGGATTCTTCTCCGTCCAGGATGAGAGTCGGGTGCCAGGCGACCTCGCATCCGCTGCGCGCGACGACGGGCACGCTCCAAAGTTGCTGCACCGAATCGCGCGGCCAGTGAATGCCATCTTCGGCGAACGCCACGTAGATTCCGCTGCGCTTCGCGTTACCGGCTTCGCTCCAGACGTTCAGGCAAAAGGTCATCAAAAATTGCCGCAGGGCTGGGACAAATACCACGTGGGGAAACAAGGCATCCGCTTGCGGTTGGCCACTGGTCACAATCGGCGTGTCTTTTCCGCCCAGGCCCGGTTCCGTAAAGCCGCCGGCATAAAATTTTTTCCACGCACCGGGCTCCACTGCATCAGCCACACGACACCGGGCCATGCAAATCTGCACGCCGCGACCCTCCACGCGCTCGTGGGACGTGTAGTAGGCGTATAGAAATTCCCCCTTCGGTTCCCTCAACACCCACGGCTCGCCCACCCCCTGATCGCCAGGGCCATTTGAGTCTTTTGGCAACTGGCCCGTCAGGATCGGGCCGCGCTTCGCGAAGGTCGCACCCTCATCACGCGACACGGCCAGCGCCACCGAGCAATAGAACCCCGGTATGCCATTGCCGACGGTCTTCATGCCCTCCTGATCCTCGGCATGGTAAAAGGCCAGCAGTTCTCCGGACGGGGATCGCGCCACCGCGTTGATGCCCGCGTAACCGTTGTCAAATTCGCCCGGCTTGCCCTGGTCGAGAACCTTCATAGCCTTGGTGAACTGGCCCAAGGCGGGTCCTTCCAATAGGAACGAGGAGACGCCTGCAGCGAGGATCACGCGACAATCGGGTTTGGTTCGCACCACCGCCAGCCGTCCATCCGGAAAATAACGCAGTCCAAGAGCCTTGTCCGGGAGGACTGTCCCCGGCGGCCCAAGCTCGATCCGCTTGAAACCATCCTCGGCGCCCACCCCGACCCACCGGGCCAACAGCAGAACAGCAAGAAATGTTAACGCGTGTTTCATGGCTGGATCATTATTCTGCCGCGCAGCAATAGGCGTGTTTTTTTTGGCGTGCTCATTTGTCGCGCTGGTCATCGCGCGGCGGACGATTGTCCGCATCACCACCGCCATCGCGCGGACCGCCGCGACCGCGACCGCCCTGACCTGGCGACCGGTCTCCAGATGGACGCGGCTTCGGGCGCGGAGGTTGCGCAAAAGCTTCGGTGATGGTACCGAGCGGTTTCAAGTCCCGATTTTTGAACGCAGGAAAATCCGGGCCGAAGCGGAACGCGCGGAAAACACTGTTTGCCATCGGGAGCGCATCGGACAGCACCTTCACCGTGCCGAAATCGCGCGTCACTGGATTGAGGTACTCCCACACGAGCTTGCCGCCGGCGGTGACTTCAAAGAAGTGTCCTTCGGTGTCCGAGCAAATGAAGGTGTTGCCGTTCGGCAACCGCTGTGCGCTGCCGCCGATGTGACTGAAAAAGCCGTGGCTGTTTTGCGGGCGATAGCTCCAGACAATTTGCTTCGAGATATTGCGCGGCGCGTTGTGCGTGTCTTTATCGTAAGTCTCGCGCCGATAGCCGGTTGCGGGCGGGTTCACATAGGTGCCGGTATCGCGGCCATCCGCGTCCAGGAACGGATTGATTTCCAGAATCGAAGAACCCGGCGTGCGCTGATAAAGATATTGCCCGTTATTGAACACGAGCAGATGGCCCGCGCCCGGCAGGCCCGGCGGAATCCACGAGACATGATGCGAGCCGCCCATCTGCTTGTCACCAGTTGTCGCGTTGTCCCAGTTCTCCAAAATCTTCGGCGGCTCGCCCTGGCCGTAGCGGGCTGGATCGCCGAAGCGGTAGAGAAAATCGCCCGCCGCGCTCGCGGCCTTCGCGAGGCTGGCCTTGGGATCGCCGGCGACAAAAGTATGGTCGTGGTCAATGACGTACAATTCGCCCTGGACGGAATTGATGACGAGATGGCCCGAAGTCGCGTTGTAATCCAGCGAATTGCAATGCAGCCAATCG
>Ga0316217_10004929_pt1 | contig 14107 bp, 12 predicted proteins | sample 1anoAmetaG_FD_203633 | JGI IMG/M metagenome (GOLD analysis project Ga0316217, IMG submission 203633) | Freshwater microbial communities from Trout Bog Lake, Wisconsin, USA - 1anoA | ecosystem: Environmental > Aquatic > Freshwater > Lake > Hypolimnion/Profundal zone | place: USA: Wisconsin...
TGCGCGTCCAACCAATCGGACACCGCTTCGTGTTTTGAAAAGGCTTCGTATATACTCATCTGGTGCGTGTGTTTTGTGCGCATTTTGGAACCCCGGTGCTTTTGTTTATTTTTTACAATCAATGGCTAGAAGGTAATTATACCCATTTCCACCGGGTTCTTCCACTGCAAAATCACACTTTATACAATAAAGTCAAATTGTTACGTTTATGGATGAGAACTAGCGAGTAAAACAAGCAGTAACTAAAACATGAATTCAGGCTTGACCCTTGCCCCTGTTTTTTGTACCTTGCCCCCTGCCCCTTGAATCTGACTTTAACTTACTCCGGCTTTATATATATCCATTCGGGTTCATAGACTGCCAGCGCCAGGAATCCTGACACATACGGTCGATACCCAATTCTGCCGACCAGCCCAGCAGTTGTTTGGCCAGCTCAGGATCCGCATAGCAGCAGGCGATATCACCCGCACGACGCGCAACGATTTCATAAGCAATTTCCCGCTCACTGGCCAGCGCAAAAGCCTTCACCATATCCAGCACGCTGTAGCCTTGACCTGTGCCCAGATTCACCGTAAACAGTCCTTCGTTGTTTGCCAGATAACTCAGCGCCGCGACATGCCCCTTCGCCAGATCCACCACGTGGATGTAATCGCGTACTCCGGTGCCGTCTGGTGTCGGATAATCTTCGCCGAACACCCGCAGAAACTCGCGACGACCTACCGCCACCTGAGCAATGAAAGGCATCAGGTTATTGGGAATACCGTTGGGATCTTCGCCGATCAGACCGCTTTCATGCGCGCCCACCGGATTGAAATAGCGCAGAATGCCGATACGCCAGTTGTGATCCGAGATGTGCAAGTCGCGCAATATCTGCTCTGCCATCAGCTTGCTGGTGCCATAGGGATTCGTCGTCCCGCCGACCGGGAAGTTTTCATGTATCGGCACCGCGTGCGGGTCGCCATAAACGGTAGCCGATGAACTGAAGACGATATTACGCACGCCGAACTCCGCCATCACTTCACAGAGAGCCACCGTGCTGCAAACATTGTTATCGTAATAACGCAATGGCTGTTCGACCGATTCACCGACCGATTTCAGACCGGCGAAATGAATCACGCTGTCGATGGCATGTGCACGAAAAACTTCGCGCAAGGCATCTCGATCACGTACATCAACTTCATGAAATGACAATTTTTTGCCTGAAATATGTTGCACGCGTTCCAGTGCCACCGGCTTGCTGTTACTGTAATTATCCACCACCACCAGTTCATAACCTGCCGCGAGCAGTTCAACGCAGGTATGCGAACCAATATATCCGGCACCGCCGGTCACAAGAATAGCCATTATTGACTCCACAAATACGAAGCATTCTACACATAAATTGTTAAACAACAAATACTGGCATGTGATGCGCCCGTGCTATTGCAAATCATGATTAGTCTCTGTATCGTTGCATAAGAGTGAATCAACCTTACTGAAATGATAGACATCCTGCCGAAGCACAATCCTGCAACATGTATCAATTTAAGGAAATAACAATGAAAATCGCAATTGCCGGTACAGGCTATGTGGGTCTGTCCAATGCTGTTCTGCTCTCACAACACAACGAAGTCGTCGCAATCGACATCATTCCTGAAAAAGTCGAGATGCTCAACCGTCGTCAATCGCCTATCGAAGATGTCGAAATAGAAGATTATCTGACGCACAAAAACCTGAACTTCCGTGCGACATTAGACAAGACTGATGCCTATACCGGCGCGGATTACGTGATCATTGCCACGCCGACCGACTACGATCCTGAGACAAATTACTTCAATACCCGCTCAATTGAATCTGTGATTCAGGATGTGATGACCATCAATCCGCAGGCTGTGATGATCATTAAATCCACCGTACCGGTAGGTTATACGGCCAAGCTGCGCGAAAAATTCAATTGCGACAACCTGATCTTTTCACCAGAATTCTTGCGTGAAGGCCGCGCACTGCACGACAATCTTCACCCGTCGCGCATCATTGTCGGCGAAAAATCCCCGCGCGCCGAAATATTTGCCAATCTGCTCAAACAAGGTGCCGTCAAGCAGAATATCGCGGTGCTGTTCACAGACTCGACCGAGGCTGAAGCCATCAAACTGTTTGCCAACACCTATCTTGCGATGCGCGTGGCTTACTTCAACGAACTGGATACCTACGCCGCCACGCACGGACTGGACACTAAACAGATCATTCAGGGCGTCAGTCTGGATCCGCGCATTGGCGATCATTACAACAACCCTTCCTTCGGTTACGGCGGCTACTGCCTGCCCAAGGACACTAAACAACTGCTCGCCAACTATCAGGATGTGCCGCAAAATCTGGTGAACGCCATCGTTGAGTCCAATACCACGCGCAAGGATTACATCGCTGCCAGCATTTTAAAGCGCAAACCGAAAATCGTCGGCGTACATCGTTTAGTGATGAAAAGCGGCTCGGATAATTTCAGATCCTCCAGCATTCAGGGCATCATGAAACGCATCAAAGCCAAGGGTGTTGAGGTTATCGTCTATGAACCGGCACTGACAGAGTCTGAGTTCTATCACTCCAGAGTCATCAACGATCTGGCTCAGTTCAAGCTGGAAGCCGATGTCATTATCGCCAACCGCATGAGTGAAGACTTGTCGGACGTAGCAGACAAAGTCTTTACGCGAGATCTGTTCGGCAGCGATTAACTTGCACATACGGGGGCTTGAAAGTATCCGGTTCTGAGCAGATATGCTAAATACGAAGAAATTCAGTAAAGCTTACTTTCTCATACCGTTTACATTCAACCCCCTCACAAAAGAATTTTTCCAGCAAAGCTCACCTGTCCTGTAATATTAAATTATCATTAATTTCACGAAAGACTCTATGATCTATCCCGTTATTCTGTCAGGCGGTTCGGGTACACGTTTGTGGCCATTATCGCGCGCAGCGTTGCCAAAGCAGTTTTTGCCGCTGGTCTCGGAACATACCCTGTTCCAGGAAACGCTGTTGCGTCTTGAGGGGTTCCCGGAAATGGCAGCACCCCTCGTTGTCTGCAATACTCATCATCGTTTTTTGGCGGCTGAACAATTACATGCTATTAACAGCATACCCTTGCTGCAAGTCCTTGAGCCTATTGGCCGCAATACTGCGCCGGCGGTTGCTGTTGCAGCATTCGCCGCACAGAAAAAAGATGCCGATGCAATTCTACTGGTACTTCCGGCAGATCATCTGATTCAGGATATTGCCGGCTTTCACCGCGCCATTCATTCAGCCGTTGAACTGGCTGAACAGGATAAACTGGTGACTTTTGGTATCACGCCCGATGAACCTGCGACCGGATTCGGCTATATCGAACGCGGTGCAGCACTGGGCGCGAAGGACACGGCCTTTTCTGTAGCACGTTTTGTGGAAAAACCGGATCTGGATACTGCCAAAACATTTCTGGCTTCAGGCAACTTCTTCTGGAACAGCGGCATGTTTGTCTTCAAAGCCTCCGTCTACTTGAGCGAATTGCTGATTCATCGTCCGGACATCCATCAGGCCGCCCTGCAATCCTGGCTGCACAGCACGCATGATCTGGATTTTTGCCGACTGGAAGAAAAGGATTTTGCGGCCTGTCCGTCAGAGTCAATTGACTATGCGGTGATGGAACATACGCAGGCCGCCGCCATGGTCACGGTCGATATCGGTTGGAATGATATCGGTTCATGGGCATCGCTGGCTGAAGTTAGTGCACTTGATGCGCAGGGCAATGCGGTACGCGGCGATGTATATATGGCTGAAACGGTCAATACTTATATACGAGCCGAGAGCCGGATGGTAGCAGCGATTGGCGTTAAGGATCTGGTGATCGTGGAAACGGCCGATGCAGTGCTGGTGATGCATAAGGATATGGCACAGAACGTAAAAGATGCGGTAGAATTCCTTAAGCAGGCTGAGCGCACCGAACACCTGATCCATCGCCGCGCTTACCGCCCTTGGGGCTATTATGAAGGCATTGATATCGGCGAACGCTTTCAGGTGAAACGTATCATGGTCAAGCCGGGTGCTAAACTCTCCTTGCAGATGCACTATCATCGTGCTGAGCATTGGATCATTGTCTCTGGCACCGCAAAAGTTACCTGCGGCGACAAAGTCGAGTTGCTGCACGAAAATCAATCCACTTATATCCCGATCGGTCAGACGCACCGGCTTGAAAACGTCGGGCGCTTGCCGCTGTTCATGATCGAGGTGCAGTCCGGCAGCTATCTGGGTGAAGATGATATCGTGCGCTTCGAAGACGATTACAAACGCAACTGATCGTACAATGAGCCAACAATAAAGGCGGCAAGGGCGATCATCCGGTTTGAGCCGGATTGCCCTGCCGCTTTGCCACAATGACGAAAACCGGAATAACAAGCTGTATTTATTCTATGCTCGCAATGAAAACAGCGCACATCCATTGCCTCGCGACATGATATAGCACTCCTGTGCACTTAATACCGGGCGGCCTTGCCTTCCAAATGTATCAATGCAGTCCTCCCACCCTGCAAGTGATGCTTGCCGCCAAACACGCTCATGCTGCCACCTGCGGCAACAAAAGTTGATCGTGCAAACATTTCCGCCAGACGAAAAAAACCCGCTTGCGCGGGCTTTATTCACAAGATTTCCAGACTGTTTATTTCAGCTTCGTTTCCTTATACATTACATGCTTGCGTACCACTGGATCGTATTTTTTCATTTCGATTTTCCCCGGCGTGGTACGTTTATTCTTGTCTGTAGTGTAAAAATGGCCGGTGCCAGCACTCGATTCAAGTTTGATTTTTTCGCGCATTTTTTAACTCCTTAGATTTTATCGCCACGTGCGCGCATATCAGACAAGACGGACTCGATACCATTCTTGTCGATGGTACGCAATCCGGCATTGGTCAAACGCAAGCTAACCCAGCGATTTTCCGCTTCGACCCAAAAACGACGACGTTGCAGATTAGGCAAGAAGCGACGCTTGGTTCTGTTATTCGCATGTGATACGTTGTTACCACTCATCGGGCCTTTGCCCGTCACTTGACATACTCGCGCCATGCTTCTACTCCAACCGATTTTCAAAAGAGCGCGGATTTTACAGGCGGAATCAAAAAAACTCAACCTTAATTTTATTTATCTGCTGAGTTGCTAATGATTCCACCACATACAATCTTGCTTCGCAGTTTAAATTTACTTGTAAAAGTCCCGACCAATTAAGCTAAAATCGCGGCAAATTCACGAATGGGCTGAATCATGCAGGAAAATGATAAAAACCAAGATCAGATTACCGCTCAAAAAAACCTGTGGCAGGTAAACAGATTACTGCAAAAACACAAGCTAATTGAAACATTGGCGCACAAACAAAATCTGGTCGAGTTACAGTCCCGACTAAAAAAGCATGATGTTCAGGCTGTCGCGCAAATTCTGGAAGCGGTGCCCCAGGACGACCGCGACGTCATCTGGCAGCTGATCAACGAAGAACGAAAAGAAGAAATCCTGCTGGTCATTTCGGATGATGTACGTGCCCAACTTGTCAGCGACAGCAAAACACCGGATCACAGCACGACGCTCAGAGCCTTTGACCTGTTTGAGGGACGTCTGCGTCAGATTCCAATCACCTGCCGCGAGGATCTTGCCCGCGCTCATCCCATCTGGATTGATTTGGTCGCCCCTGACGAAGATCAAATTGCCTGGGCGCGTGAACTGTTCGAGGTCGATTTGCCTAATCCAAAGGATCTGACCGATCTTGAAACCAGCGCCAGATTCTATGTTGAAGAAGGTGATGAGGTGCATCTGCACTCCGATTTTCTGCTTGATCGTGAAGACGCATCCCGCAATGTGGCGGTCGCCTTTATTCTGCACAAGAGCACCTTGTTTTCAGTACGCAGTGAAGAGTTGCCTGTATTTCGCCTGCAGCGCCTGCGAGCACGTGCTCAATCCGGTTACGTATCCGAAGCCAAGGATGTGCTGCTCGACCTGTATGCTGCAGATGTGGAATATTCAGCCAATGCACTGGAAGATGTCTATGTGGAACTGGGCGTGGTGGGCAAACAGGTACTCAGATCACACATCACCGACGATGAAGCCGCCGTCATCCTGACCTCCATTGCTGAAGAGGAAGACCTCAACGGGCGCATCCGCCGCAATGTACTCGATACCCGGCGCGCACTATCCTTTCTGATGCGCGCCAAATTCTTATCGGAAGCACAGCATGAAAATGTACGCGAAATCTTGCGCGACATCGAATCACTGGACGGACACACCGCTTTCCTGTTCAATAAAATCAACTTTTTGATGGATGCGACTGATAGTTCGATCAATATCAATCAGAACAAGGATATCAAGCGCCTGACCATCATCAGCGTGGTTTTCATGCCGCTTAATCTGCTAGCCGGGGTAGGCGGCATGTCCGAGTACTCATTAATGACGGAAGGCATTGGCATGCCAAAATCCGTTTCCTATACGGCTTTCATGATGGGTTTGATCATCGTGGGCTGGATAACCTTTCTCGGCTTACGCTTCACCGAGCGGCGCACCGTAAGAAAGAAAATGGCTGCCATCCATAAAACACCCGACTAAAACAGCTATTTCCGTAAACTTACCTCTGTGTAACAATTTTGTCATAAATAGTAATTATTATTAGGCTAGCTTCGAATAACAACCTTGCATTGATTACAACGCAGTTTTATGAATTTCAAAGCAACTACTAAACAGGAGAAAATATGAATAGCAAGCTCAAGCAAGTTCTTATCGCCATTACAGCTGCATCTTCGTTCGCATACGCGGGCGCCAGCTTTGCAACGGACATCACCGGCGCAGGCGCCACCTTCCCTTACCCTGTTTACGCAAAATGGGCTGAAGCTTATAAAGCTCAATCCGGCACCAGCATGAACTATCAGTCCATCGGTTCAGGCGGCGGCATCAAGCAAATCATTGCCAAGACCGTTGATTTTGGCGCATCCGACATGCCTTTGAAACCGGAACTGCTTGAAAAAGATGGTTTGATACAGTTTCCTACCGTGATCGGCGGCGTGGTGCCTGTTGTGAATATCGAAGGCGTTGCCAATGGCAAATTGCACCTGGATGGCGCTGTACTGGCTGACATTTATCTGGGCAAAATCACCAAGTGGAATGATCCTGCAATCGTCGCATTGAACAAGGGCGTAAAACTGTCAGATGACATCATCACCGTAGTACATCGTTCCGATGGTTCCGGCACCAGCTTCATCTTTACAAACTACCTGTCAAAAGTCAGCCCTGAATGGAAGACGGCGGTAGGCGAAGGCACTGCGGTTTCCTGGAAAGCCGGTACCGGCGGCAAGGGTAACGAAGGCGTTGCTTCCTACGTTCAGCGCATCAAAGGTTCTATCGGCTATGTAGAATACGCATACGCGCTGCAAAATAAGATGGTCGCAGTGCAAATGAAAAATCACGATGGTCAGTATGTCCAGCCTAGCATTGAATCATTCCAGGGCGCTGCTGCCGGTGCTGACTGGAAACATGCACCCGGATTTTACGAAATTCTGACTAACGAAGCGGGTAAAACCAGTTGGCCTATCAGCGGAGCGACCTTTATTTTGATGCACAAGTCGCAAGACAAGCCTGAATCGGCAGAAGCAGTGCTGAAGTTCTTTGACTGGGCTTATACTAACGGCGACAAACTAGCTGCCGAACTGGACTACATCACGCTGCCAGCAAGCGTAAAAGGTTTGATTCATGACGCATGGAAAGCACAGATCAAGGATGCAAGCGGCAAGGCAATCTGGAAATAAGTAAACTCGTAGTGGCTTAAACTAACCACGGGGAGCTCAAGCTCCCCGTGTCTTGGCAGCAAAAATTTAAATTATTACAAAACAACTATTATGCACATGCCTCTACATAATGCGCGTCTTCAACGACAAACGCTCTACGATACGATTTTCCGTAACCTGACGCGTGTAGCCGCATTCGGCGTACTCGCCCTGCTTGCAGCCATCTTAGGCTCGCTGGTAATGGGCAGCATGCCTGCAATTCATGCTTTTGGCTTCGGCTTTCTGACCAACCCGGAATGGGACCCGGTCAACGATCATTTTGGCGCACTGGTACCTATAGTCGGCACCATTGTTACTTCTGTCATCGCACTCATTATTGCGATTCCGGTCAGCTTCGGTATCGCATTGTTTCTGACTGAACTCTCACCGCGCGTATTACGCCGGCCACTTGGCGTTGCAATTGAATTACTGGCAGGCATACCCAGCATTATTTACGGCATGTGGGGCTTATTCATTTTTGCACCGCTTTTTGCCGATAATGTCGAGCCTTGGCTTAATCAACATATCGGCACCTTGCCGTATATCGGTCCATTTTTCTCCGGCCCGCCGATGGGCATCGGCATCATGACGGCCTCCATCATTCTGGCCATCATGGTGATCCCTTTTATCTCTTCCGTAATGCGCGACGTCTTCGAAGTCGTACCGACCATGATCAAGGAATCCGCTTACGGCCTGGGTTCGACCACCTGGGAGGTCATGTTGTCTATCGTACTGCCTTACACCAAGGTAGGCGTAGCCGGCGGCATCATGTTGGGACTGGGGCGCGCACTGGGTGAAACCATGGCAGTGACCTTCGTGATTGGTAATTCACACGAATTGGGTAAATCTTTGCTCAATCCGGGCAACAGCATCTCCTCTGCGCTGGCTAACGAGTTCACCGAAGCCGTGGGTGATCTGTATACCTCCTCATTGATCGAACTCGGCCTGATACTTTTCTTCATCACTTTTGTCGTATTATCAATCGCACGCTACATGCTTCACAAGCTTGGACAACGTGAAGGAAAGGTGTCCTAATCATGATCGATCTCTACTCAAGACGCCGCAACGCCAACAGGGCGGGACTGACCCTATCAATACTGGCAATGAGTTTTGGCCTGTTCTGGCTGGTCTGGATTTTATGGACCCTGCTGGTCAATGGACTACCCTATCTGACCTCCACCGTATTCATCCAGATGACGCCTCCACCAGGCAGCTCAGGGGGCTTGTTCAATGCTGTCTTCGGCAGCTTGCTGATGACGGTATTTGGCACATTGATCGGCACGCCTATCGGAATTCTGGCAGGCACCTATCTGGCTGAATTCGGTCAGCGCGGCTGGCTGGCTCCGGTGACACGCTTTATCAACGACATTTTGTTATCAGCCCCCTCCATCGTGATCGGTCTGTTTGTTTACGAAGTTTATGTCGTACAGGTCAAACACTTCTCCGGCTGGGCCGGCACACTGACACTAGCCATCATTGTGATTCCCATTGTGATCCGCACCACCGAAAATATGTTGCGTCTGGTGCCAGGCACCTTGAGAGAAGCCGCTGCAGCCCTTGGCGCACCACAATGGAAAGTCATCAATTATGTGACACTAAAAGCTGCACGTGCAGGGATTATCACCGGCGTGATGCTAGCTATCGCGCGCATCAGCGGAGAAACAGCGCCGCTATTGTTTACGGCACTGAATAATCAGTTCTGGAGCGACAACATGAATAAACCGATGGCTAACCTGCCGGTAGTCATCTTCCAGTTCGCCATGAGTCCCTATTCAGATTGGCAACATCTGGCCTGGGCCGGAGCACTGCTGATTACCTTTAGTGTACTGGCGCTGAATATTCTTGCGCGTATCCTGTTCCGTCAAAGTGCTACAACACATTAACAAGGCATGAAAATGAAAGCTGAAAACAACGAAAAACCAAGAATCTCCGTTAAAAACCTTAATTTCTTTTACGGCAAGACCCGGGCGCTTAAGGATATTAATCTGGATATCGCAGAGAAAAAGGTCACAGCCTTCATCGGCCCTTCAGGTTGTGGTAAATCAACGTTATTGCGCACCTTTAACCGCATGTACCAGCTCTATCCAAATCAAACCGCTACCGGTGCCATCATGCTGGACGGGGAAAATATTCTGGATAAAGGGCAGGATCTGAATAAACTTCGAGCAAAAATCGGTATGGTTTTTCAAAAGCCCACGCCTTTCCCGATGTCTATTTATGACAACATTACTTTCGGCGTGAAGCTTTACGAAAGTCTGTCCAAAAATGACATGAATGAACGGGTTGAATGGGCATTGCAAAAGGCGGCGCTGTGGACTGAAGTCAAGGATAAGATGAATCAAAGCGGCATGAGCTTATCCGGCGGTCAGCAACAACGTCTGTGCATCGCACGCGCGATCGCTGTTAAACCTGAAGTCTTATTGCTGGATGAACCGACTTCGGCGCTGGATCCGATTTCAACCGCCCATATTGAAAAACTGATCGACGAACTGAAAGAAGATTTCACCATCGCCATCGTCACGCACAACATGCAGCAGGCCGCACGCGTCTCCGATTTTACCGCCTACATGTACCTGGGTGATTTGATCGAATTTGGCGAAACCAGCACCGTATTTACCAACCCGAAACGCAAAGAAACTGAAGATTATATTACTGGCAGATTCGGTTAATCTGACCGTGATGTAACCGTGAAGCAAGCGCCATAAATAAGCTGAAGTATTACATTACAGGTCGCTTTGGCTAAGCTCGGCGTCTTTGCGAGGCCGCAGGCCGGCAATCTAGTTTTTGACATCCTTCCCGCCCTAAAGAAAGGGGATTCCTACGGGTTCACGCGATAAAAAATCTCTGGATTGCCCAGCCTCCCCGCTTTTTTGAGCCTCGCAACGACGCATCCTGCCATAACAGACAGGGGAATGATTCGACTTCCGGGCGACATCCTTGGTGTCCCTCTTAGTCTCCAGCAAACGCTGCATGGGTTCCTCAGCCGGGTTATGCCGCACACACACCACAAAATCGGGAGAAAAATAATTGTCATGCTCGGCGCGAACCACCCGCACGGCATAAGGCGTGTTACGCGGATTGCGATGCCACCACAGCACATATTCCGCGCTGTCCAAGGCGCGTGAAAACACATTTTCCAGATTATTGCCAAACCAGGTCCCCTCATACGGCCCGTGACTGTATTCGCCATCCGCAAAGGCGTAAGTCTATCAGCCAGCCATAGGCGATCATCCGCTCGCATTTCCAGCGGCATGCGCGCGCCATCTTCACGACGGGGCGGTAACACGCCATAGATATTTTTGGCAGACAGCTCCAGCATAATATGTTGCGGAAATACCATAATATCCGGCAGCGGTTTGGCGTCGATCACCCTGGCATACCGGGCAATTTCACTGAACATGGCCTCGCGCAACGCCTGTTCACTTTTAAGGATCACCCAATGTGCGGCATCCCTGGTCAATCGGGCGCGCTCCAGCTTATCGGGTTGTGATGCGTCAGCCATATTCTCAACCTCATCGTTAATGGCGGCTTGCAAACGACTGGCCAGCACTTGCACGATGAGTTGGTAATCCTCTTCTTCGGCTTGCGGCAATTTGCGCAGCGCGGCCATCGCCTCGCGCGTCAGGACACTGCGGTCGGTGAAAACCGGAATTTCTGCGCTGTAACCTTCGCCCGTGGTTATTTCCGTGTGCGTCTCAGTGGCCTTGATGCGATTCAATGCCGCCTTGACGGCCATCGCGGACAAGCTATCTGAGATCAGCAACCGGGAGATTTCAGACATATCTTCCAGCTCCGGTTTTTCTTCTGTTTTCAGACTGCAAGCCAACCTGTCCAGATTAAGTTTACGCGGATAGACCCGCAAGCCCCGCTATCCCAATTCGACCAGCAGTTCAGCGCGATTTTGCAACGCGTTGCTACGCGCCTTAGGAAAAGCCCAATATAAAATTATCGGAGCGCCAATCACCGCGAGGGTCATTGTCCGGATTACCGTACATCTCATATGGTAAAACCGTTAAAGTTAAAGCCCGGGTTGCCATAAACCAGCACATGTTCATGATCTACGCTCAAGAAGCAAGACTGGTCAGCGTTGGAACCTTGCCGTGTGCGCCAGGTTATCGTGCCCGGTCGTCGTCCCGGAAATACCTCGTTCATCAGCAAGCCCAGCCGGTCACGGTTTTCATTATTGATCGACACCCGTATTACGCCGTCACCGGTTAACAGTTCCCGCGCCAGGGTCAGGCGCTGATACAAAAACGCCAGCCATTGACTGTGCCGCCAGCGATCGTTCGCGCCAACAAACTTGTCGTTATCAACCCAGTCCTTGTTGCCGGTGTTGTAGGGCGGATCAATATAAATCACGCGCATCTTGCCCGCACAGGTGGCGCGCAGCAGGCGCAGACTGTCGAAATTATCACCTCCGATCCTCAGGTTGCGGTGTTCAGTGACGCCCTCCGGCATATGGCTGAATTCAAGCCGCAGTCCTGGCAAACCGCGAATTAGCTGTCAAGTTTGAGGATGGACTCAGCGGGGTTCTACACATTGACTTGTCATTTTGCGGCGGCATGTTTGAATGCTTGCGAGACGATCAGATGGTAGGATGCGCGCAGGCAAATAACGGGGGGCTTGTCTGGCCGAATGGACTCGATTTGGCACCGGATACGATATATCGTGAAATAAAAAACAGCCCTGATCGCAGATATACGCTTTTTCGCTAGTATCCGCGTTAATCAATTGCACCGCTTCCGGTCGGGATGTCCTATCGTCGCGCCTGCGGCATGGCATGAAGACTCTCCGGCGCCAGTCTCCATGCCTCCCGCTCCGGTCTGACCGCCTTAGGCGCCGGTCTCAGTGCCTAAGGCTCCGGTCTTCATGCCTCCCGCTTGGGTCTGACCGCCTAAGGCGCCGGTCTCAGTGCCTTAGGCGCCAGTCTCAGTGTCCCCGGTGTGGGTCTCAGTGCCTTAGGCGCCAGTCTCCATGCCTCCGGTGTGGGTCTGACCGCCTTAGGCGCCGGTCTCAGCGCCTCCGGTTCCGGTCTCAGCGCCTCCGGTTCCGGTCTCAGTGCCTTAGGCGCCAGTCTCAGTGCCTTAGGCGCGGGTCGCCGACTCTTAGGCGCCACTCACCGCGCCCGCCGTGCCAGTCCCGCCGCCTGCACCGGGAGTCTGTATTTCCCGCTGTCAGTCTCAGCGCACGCACCGTGACTGTGACCGGAGGCACCAGGACCCGCGCCGGGGGCGGTCAGACCCACACCGGAGGCGGTCAGACCCACACCGGAGGCGCTGAGACCGGCGCCTAAGGCGGTCAGACCGGAGCCTTAGGCACGGTGACTGGCGCCTAAGAGTCGATGACCCGCGCCGCAGTGGCTATTTCAGTCCCTGTCCCTCGCCGCCGGTGAAATCGCCAGACTAATCGCGGCATGTGCTGTCAGCTTTTCGGACGATTTTGCCGTATAGGCCAAAAGGCATAGAGCAAAATGCATAGGCCATTTAGCCTATTGCGGACGAGTGCCGCGATGCCGTAAAGTGCCGCTGTAGCCGAACACAAGATGTTTCATTAATCCGTTTTATATACCCACAACCAGGAGATAAATCATGGCACATCGCAGTTATTTACCCGCAAGTGAATCCGCCCTTATCATTTTTCTGGGGCTGCTGGCCGCCAAACTGGCACTGCATGCAATGGCCATCGGCGTGACAGTCGAGCAGCTTAAATTAACCCAACGCGATATTGCTTATTGCCTGTGGATCATGCAGTACTGGAATCCGGCCATCCAACAATATGCGCTGGAGGCGACCATTTACAAGAACATGATCATGAATGGCGCCGATCCGCTGACTCATCCGCTACCCGTGCCGCCGAACTTTGATCTGGCACCCGAAGCATGTCCGCCCGGCGCGTTAACCCGGCTGGCCAACCTGATTCAGCGTATCAAATTAAGCGACGGCTACACCGATGCCATCGGACAGGATCTGGGTATTATCAGCACTGAGGACACAACAGTGCGTCCGGTCACGCAACTGACCATTGCCGTAGAACGCAATCAAGGTCTGGAACGGGTCAAGGTACTGTTTACCAAGTATGAGCACCATGGTATTTCGCTCGAATCGCGCCGCAATAATGGCGCTTGGGAATTTCTCTGCATTGCGATGACGAAGCCCTGCTATGACGAGCGCCCCCTGCTGGATGGGGCCACACCGGAAGTACGCGAATATCGCGCGACCTGGTGGGATAACGGCAGTGCGCATGGCGACTTTTGTCCGGTGCAAAGAATCACTGTCGGGCCTTAACGCAGCCTGGCAACTGATGTTACGCAGTCA
>Ga0316217_10004930_pt1 | contig 14106 bp, 14 predicted proteins | sample 1anoAmetaG_FD_203633 | JGI IMG/M metagenome (GOLD analysis project Ga0316217, IMG submission 203633) | Freshwater microbial communities from Trout Bog Lake, Wisconsin, USA - 1anoA | ecosystem: Environmental > Aquatic > Freshwater > Lake > Hypolimnion/Profundal zone | place: USA: Wisconsin...
CAGTTTCGCCACCAACTCCTCATGCAGGTACTGCAGACAAATTGCTGCAAGGCACCTTGTGACGGGGGTGTGGGGCCGATCCTTGGCAGCGATAGTCATTACTGACATCAGATGATCCAGTACCTGCTGACCGATCGCCCTCGAATCGGTGTTGCATGAATCTTTATAAACAGTTATTGAAGTCTTGTCATTTGAGGCCAGCGCCATGTTGATGGAGAGGCAGATGCTATCTGCTGGAAACAGCTTGATCACCGCACGCCTGGAGCGCGCAGAAATCGCATGGGAGATCCGGGGAAAATCCAGCGTAGGGTCCCAGGAAATGTTGTGATAAATATATATATCGAGATGGCTCATTGCGCGCTCCTGTTCTCATCGGTGCACCCTTCGGTCTCCTCGGCCTTGGCGGGAGCGCATGGTATCCGTGCTAGGGTGTCCAAGTACGTCTGGATGTCTGCAGGGGAATACCGGACCAGTCGCGTGCCCAACGTAACGTACCGTGGACCCTGACCTTGACCCCGCCACCGCTTAAGCAAGGACTCGCTGACCCCGAGCCGTTCGGCTACTTCATGTGTGGTTAAGAATGAATAACAGATGTGTTTCATGTGGTCTCCATGGACCTCAAGGTCCAGGGATGGATACACACGAACTTATTGAGCTCAGGTGGGGGCGAGAAGTGCTTTGTGAAGGCACCCTCTGCAGGGCGCACCCATGAAACAATTGATAGATGTCCTTTATTTTTAAATATTTAACTTGAAACAATGGAAAATGGTTAAATTAACCAAATTTAAATAATTTTAGGTTAATAATTAGTAACCGAATTAATTCAAAAACTGGTTAAGCATAGCTAACCATTAAAAAATATTAACAGGTTAGTTTCTTCGTACTATCACGATAAATGGTAAAACTAACCAATTTTAAAATAATTTAGGTTAATCATTGGTAACCGAAAAATTAATTAAATTGGTTAATGTTCGTTAACCAACAAAAATTATTAACAGGTTAGTTGCTTTGCTCTACCATGATGATCAAAGCTCTATCAACTGGCTATGAAAAAATTAACCTACAATCGGCTCTCCCTGAGACCTATCACTTCCCTTCAGGTGCCTTCTATGCAATACCGCATGAAGTTTACGACAATGCCAAAATGGTCAATGGACCTTATTCTTGAATTTATTTCTATTAATTATTCAACTAACAAACGATCAAAATTGTCGATTCCCAAGCTGGACAGCCCTGAGGAGTTCGGTTCCTGGGTCAGAAAAAACTTTCCAACGGATTTGACAGTCACCGAGAAGGACATGGCTGCAGTCAGAGAATTGAAAGCGGCCCTCTTCCGCCTTACCTGCGCAAAGATTGCTGTCGAACCCCTCGCGGAGGAAGACTGCAACTTTCTTAACGAACAGGCCGCCATGCCACGCCTGCTTCCTGCCCTTAAAGTCAATGGCATCACCTGGAAATGCCCAAGCATGAGCGAGGTCCTTGCCCAGATTGCATATCTTGGCGTGCGTCTTCTAGGAGAATTGAGACAGGGTCAAATTCGCAAATGCGCAGGTGAAAACTGCAACATTTTTTTCTATGACACCACCGGCAATGGCCACCGCCGCTGGTGTTCTATGGCCTTATGCGGTAACCGAACCAAGGTGGGGACCTACAACCGGCGCAAGCGTGGTGAGAAGGCTGAGGATTGAGTGGTCCATGCGGTCTGGTTCAACTCGCTGAAGTCTGCCATGGGCTGGAATTCCGCTCAACATCCCCGTAGGAGGCCACAGGAGCCTTTCAGGTGTATCGGAGTGCCATCGGGCAGACGGGAAGGCCTCCATGGATGCCCGGCGGTACCGCTAATGCAGGAATTACGGAGAAAATCAGGCCAAGTCGCTAGGCTTAAGGCCCAGAAGACACAGTCGGTCCAGTCCCTGGAGCTTTGGGCTCTGCTGCGGTGCCAGTGCCACTATGGAGCCTATTGCCACCAAGCGCGAAGCTCATCACGGTGGTATTCGATCCTCCGCCTGAGATCCTGCTGATGCCCGGCGTCCCATGAGAATGGACTGCGAAACTGGTCCAGAAGGCCCGCAATCTGGGCTTCTTCGTCTGCCACCCGTCTGCGGATGGCTTCGGATGTAAACACTACGATTTCAGGTTCTTCATGCTCAGGGTCAATCTGGAACCGGACCCCCAGCAACTCGTCCAGGTCCTCATCCACCTCTATAGTCTCAAATGGAGGGATTACCCGCAGCGGTTCCGGCTCAAAGTGGGTGCATGCAACCTGGGGAACCGGCAGCTCCTGGGACTTCCGGGGTTTACCGATGAAAGGTGTGTCGCCCATCAAGAATCGGGCCTTGGAAATGGCGTGTTTGCGGATGCCGGGGTTGGTGTGGCGCAAGAAGATGGTCACTCCCTTAGCCTCAAGGCTGGCCTCACCATATATGTGCCGCCGAGTTTTGGGTTTAGAAAGGCTGGTGTGTAGCATGGGTGATCCAAGGGGCCAGCCTGGATGCCGGAGCGCCTCGCCAAGGTCCGGTGGGCGCACCGGGAGCAGGGGGAGGGTGGGACCATCCAGCGGCAGGAGTTGATCGTCCGACTCAAGATCACATTCCAGGCAGGCTAGGTCGAATAATATATTCATCGGACCACCTTCTTCATGCTGCCTTCCACAGCCGCCAATACTTCCGCCCACCGATGCCGGGTCTGCTGGCTGAGGGTGGACCTGTAGCCTGGGAGCTTCCCGCGCACCACCAGATCATCCCAGAGCCGCCTGCCGAATCCATGGCCCATGTAAAGGCGCAGCAGATGCTGGCAGTCTTCGTAAGTCAACCACTCGGGGTGGCTCTCCAGGGTCATTTCCTTCCGCCGATCCGCTGCGGTCTTCTCTACCTTCGGCCTTGCCATAAAAAGTTCACCCAAAAAAAGGGCAGTAGCGGAAATCGCCCCTGCCCTCTTCAATACAGATAAACTTTTTCAACCCCCGGAAACTACTCTCCGAAGGCCCTGACCTGGGCATCGCGGAGATCCCCATCCACCATCTCCACATATTTCTCCACGGTCTCCATCCGCTTCCACCGGCCAAACTTTCTGATGGCAAACGCACTGACTCCATCGCGGGCCATGATGGTGGCGCAGCTTCCTCGCATCTTGTGCGGGGTCAGGCCCGGGAGTCCGATCGCTACAGCCGCTCGTTTGATAGCCTTTGTAGTGATCTGCTGCCGGTGTGGCTGACCGTCCTCTGCAGGGCAGACCCACTCACACTCCTCAGGGACTTCTTCCCGGAGCAGGTTCAGCAGGGTGCGGAGATCCGACTTCACCGGCAGGTTCACGATGGTCCCGGTCTTGGTATCCCATGGCTGGTAGAAGGTGCGATCCGCATTGAAGGTGCGCCAGCGCAATTGCCGTGCTTCATCTTCACGCAGGGCGAGATACAGCATCGCCCTGACCATTACCATCACATGCAGGTTGCGGCTCCGGTCGATTTCTTCAAGATATGATTCAACTTGCTGCTTAGTTATGTAGGTCTTTGGGGCTTGCTGCTCCACCAGCGGTGCCAGTGGAACGTAGGGCAGTTCCTTGAGCCTTGAGGTCTTTACGGCCCACCCGAAGACCAAATTAATGTTTGTCACTAATTTATTGGCACCATTGTTGTTATGCGGCTTCGGCTTGATCACCCGCTGATTCTTGGACATCTGCTCCTGGTAGTGGAGGTTGCGGAGACTGGTCCCGTGGAGATAGACGGTGCGGATCTCTTCGATGTCGCCAGCGGTTACTTCCTTCGCCAGCTTGGCCTGAAAGGTGGAAGGAACATGCAGCCGCCAGTCCCGGCTCACCCTGGTCAGGTTGGAACCGGTATGGTGCCGCTTCCAGTCTTCCAGGAGTTCCTTCACGGTATCGTTTCGGATCCCCTTGGCGGCATCGTCCACCTTGTTCTCGGTCTCCGTCCTGAAGTTCCGCAGCCATGCTTCCGCCTGCCCCTTGGCGGTACAGCCGGTGCTACCTGTGTACCTGGTCCCCTTGTACCTGAATTGGAAGTTCCAGACCTTCGATCCTGGAAACCGCAATAGCCCACCAGCCATGGATCACCTCCACATCACATGGTAATACAGTTACAGGATTTCTACAGGATCAGATAATATACTCAAAAATATTCAAATTTTTCAATGTTTTTTTCAATAGACCTAACTCCTCATAATCCCTAGGTCTGCGGTTCGAGTCCGCATCCAGCCACCACCTAAAAGCCCCTGAAACCAAAGGTTTCAGGGGCTTTCTTCTTCGGGGTTCCCCGGGGGGCAACTGCCCGGAAGTGGCCAAAATTCCCCCCAAAATGCCCTGGGGTCACTTTCCAGTGACGCCTTCCAGCCTCACTCTCCTTGGTCAAGGGCGCGGATACCCGCCGCTGTGGCCCGGTACTGCTGGAGACGGCTGTTGGGCTTTTCGGGGATCGTCATCTCGATAAGGCCTGCCTCCAGAGCAGGCTGAAGGTATGCTTCACGGAAATGTTTGACATCCTTTAGATTGAGAAGGATTTGAAGTTCACCACGACTCCGGGGCCATCGGCAGTGGGCAAGTAGGCCAAGGACTTCGGGAGCGACTTGAGGGGTGACTTGGGGGGTGACTTGGGGGGTGACTTGAGGGGTGACTTGGGGGGTCGCCTGGAGACTGGGCAACACGAGTCGCAGACCATTCGGCTCATTCTCCCAAGCAGGCACTGGCCGGCCGTATGCCCGGCAGACTTCGATCATCCGCAAGGTGCCTGATCCCCAACTCTCGATGATCCCGGCTCGGTAGAAAACCCCGGCGATAAGGGGATTCCATGGGCTGGACACATGAGGGGCCATCAACGCTTCAGGAGTCAAACCAAAGTGAAGGCCACCCGGATTAGTGACCTCCAGGCGATCATCGTACATGGCCACGCTCAGGCTACCACTGGCTTGGGCATAGTCACGGTGGCACAGGGCGTTGGCTAGGGCCTCGCGGGTAACCTCGGGCAGGTAGGCTGGCAGGTCTTCCCGCTCCCGCTTAGGCAGAATCCTGCTGGCGATCTGGACGTGATCCAGAAGGAAGCTTTCAGCCCGATGCAGGAGTTGGAAGGCATGGCCCCAATAGCGGCGGTTGTCCTCGAAGGGGGCGAGTTTGTCCAAGCCCCGGAATCGTCCTAGGCGGAGGCTGAACTGGGGATAAAGTCCCTCGAGTTGATCAGCATTTCCGAAGAGCGCAACAGCCGCCTGGAGCAGGACTCCGTCCCTGATCAGCCCGAACCCTCGAAGAATTGCTGGTACGTCCTGCTCCAAGGGCTGCTCCATCCGGCCACGCTGGATGGCAGCGTTGAGGACTCGCCGAATCTCATCATGATCAAGGTCCTTCAGCCCCACCCCCGGAGGTACGGGATCGTTCTCCCAGCGGCGTGTGGCATGAAGCCGTTCTAGCAGAAGGTCTTCGTATCGGTTCCGCGGCATGACCAGAGTCTGGGGACCCTGCCGGAGATAGGGCCGGCCATCGAAAGTGAAGGGGCCCTGGGTGCCGGCGGTGACCTTGAGAACGATGACGCTGTGGTCCCCATGCACGAGCACGACCTCAATGACCGGGAAGGCCGGGGGCTCAAGGCGGCGAAGTTCCCGATCCACCTCCTCCTGGGTGTGGGCCGTCACCAACTGGCCTTTCAGGTCACCCCGGTCGTTCACCCCGAACAGGACGTGTCCTCCCTGGCCGTTGAGCATTGCGCAGACGGCCTTGGCCCCCTCTGTACGCTGACCCGTGGTCGCCTTGAATTCCAGGCATTCGGATTCCCCGTGGGAGATAAGGGCTTTGAGATCGTCGATGGTCATGCGCGAAAACCCAGTTGTAGAAAAGACGTTTCCACCATCGCATGGGCGCCAGCAAGACGAAAACCGAAAACATTAAATCCTGAACCAGCAATGGGAAATGGCGGGGCCACAGTCAGGCACTGCACCCGGTCATCATTCTCAGAGTCGGGAAGAAGGCCAACAACCCCGAGTCCAATCCCCTCGAATTCAAGGGAATTGGAAAAGTCACTCCCGATCAGGCCAGGTCGCGGCCATGGTCCGCAAACCTAACGCCGGCGAGGATCGGCACCGACCCGCCCTACGCACTCATAATCCCTGGGTCTGCGGTTCGTGTCCGCATCCAGCCACCACCTAAAGGCCCCTGAAACCAAAGGTTTCAGGGGCTTCATCTTGCCCCGGCGGCGCGGGCGGTGTATCTTCGCTGGCAAATCCTCACCACCGTATTTTCCGCCGGGTGCCCCATGCGCCATCCTGGGACCGATGCACTGTACGATCTGGCCGCGGCCATCCAGGGACAGGTGCTGGACGAGGACCGCGTGGCCATCCAGGCGCCGGGACGGGATGACCTCAGCTATGCGCAGTTGTGGAGCACCACCTCCGGCCTGGCCGCCCTTCTCGCGGCCCGGGGGCTCCGGCGGGGCGACGCGGTCGCCGCGGTGCTGCCGGACGGGCCGGAGCAGCTGACGACGATGCTGGCGGTGTCGCAGGCCGCAGTGTGCGCGCCGCTCAACCCGGCCTTCACCGAGCCGGAATTCGCCTTCTTCCTGGCCGACCTCCGGGCCCGGGCCCTGATCGTCCAGGGCGGGTGCTGTCCCGCGGCGGAGGCGGCGGCGCACGGACTGGGCATCCAGGTCCTGGCGGTGCGGCCCGGCGCGGGAGCTCCCGCGGGTGTCCTGGACTTCGCCGGCCTGGGCGAACTGGCCGCGGACGGCCCGCCCGAATATCCCATCGAGACCGCGCTGCTGCTGCACACCTCGGCCACCACGGGGCAGCCCAAGCTGGTGCCGCTGACCCACCGCCAGCTGATCGACATGGTGATCGTCCTGGGCCACGCCTCCCCGGGCTACCAGCCCGGGCGATGCCTGATGCTCACCCCGCAGTTCCACCTGCACGCCATCCTCGCCATGGTGGCGGAACTGATCATCGGCGGCGTGATCATCTGCACCGGCGGGTTCCGCCCGGAGCACCTGGCGCCCTGGCTGCGCACCTACCGGCCGACCCACTACACCGGGACGCCGGCGCTGCACCGCGCCGTGCTTGCCGTGGCGCAGGCCGGCGACCTGTCCTCGCTGCGCTTCGTGACCTCCCTGGGCGCGGCGCTGCCCGAGGCGCTGCAGGCTGAACTGGAAAGCCGCATCGGCGCTCCGGTCATCGATGGCTACGGCCTGACCGAGGCCGGACGGGTCACCCAGACCCCCAGGGATCCGGGCCTGCGCAAACCCGGGTCGGTGGGGCTCTGCGTGGGCCCCGAGGTGGCCATCCTGGATGGCCGGAGCTTCAAAGGCCCCGGCCGGGCCGGCGAGATCCTGCTCAAGGGGGCGACGGTCATCACCGGCTACGCCCACAATCCCGAGGCGAACCGGGAGGCCTTCCTGGACGGCTGGTTCCGGACCGGCGATTTGGGTTTCCTGGACGCCGATGGGCACCTGTTCATCACCGGCCGGCTGAAGGAGATGATCAACCGCGGCGGCGAGAAGATCCTGCCCTACGAGGTTGAAACCGTACTCTCCCGCCACCCGGCGGTGCTGGAGGCGGCGGTGTTCGCCTTTCCGCACCCGCGCCTGGGCGAGGACATCGCCGCGGCGGTGGTGGCGCGGCCCGGATCCGCGATGGACGCCCTGGGCCTGCGCCGCTTCGCCGCCGAGTCCCTGGCCGCCTTCAAGGTGCCGCGGCGCATCCTGTTCCTGGCCGAGATCCCCAGGAGCAGGACCGGCAAGTACCAGCGCGCGACCCTGGCGGCCACGCTGGGGGTGGCCGGTCCGGAGCGGTCCCTGCCGGGCGAGTGGCTGGACCCCCAGGAGGCTCTGCTGGCCGGCATCTGGTGCCGGCTGCTGGACGTGCCGGCGCTTTCCGAGTCGGACGACTTCTTCGCCCTGGGCGGCGATTCCACCCTGGCCCTGTCCATGCTCCTGGAGGCCGAGGCGGTGTGCGGCCGCCCCCTGGGCACAGGGCTGCTGGCGGAATCCGGCGCCTTCGGCGACTTTCTCGCGGCCATCCGGGCTCCAGGCGGGCCGCCGGGGGTGGTGGCGCTGAAGACCGGCGGCCCCGGCGAACCGGTCTTCCTGGTCCACGGATTGCTGGGTTTCCGCGGCCTGGCGCAGCTACTGGGCGGCCGCGGGCCGGTCTACGCCCTGGACAACAAGTGGGTCCAGGGCGACCGGGTGCCGCCGAGCCTCGAAGCCCTGGCCGGCGAGTATCTGGACGATCTCTGCGCCTTCCGGCCGCGGGGGCCCTACCTGCTCGGCGGCTATTCCGTGGGCGGGCTGATCGCCTTCGCCATGGCCCGGCTGCTGGTGTCGCGGGGGGAGACGGTCACGGCGGTGCTCCTGCTGGACACCCGGTGCATCAGCTGGCTGCCGCGCCCCGGGCGGCTCAACTTCTGGTTCCGGGCCCGGCTCCTGGCCCGGCAGATGGACCGGAAGCTGCGGGCTTTCCGGGACCAGGCGCTGGGCCGCTGGTCGGAGAAGTCCCGGGCCAGGCATGCGGCCCGCTGCGCCAGCACCCCCTTCGCGCGCGCCATCGGGCGGCTCGCCTTCGACTACCGGCCGCCCCCGCTCCCGGTGCCGGTCCTGCTGCTCTGCTGCCGCCGGGCCGGGCCCGGACGGCGCCGCCAGCTGCAGCGCCAGTGGGCCACCAGGGCCGTGGGCCGGCTGGTCGTGAGGGAGATTCCGGGCCAGCACGAGACCATCCTGGGCGAACCCCACGCCGCCCAGGTCGCGGCCGAGATCCTGGACTTCCTCCATCAGGTGCGACCGGACGCCGGCGTTGTTCCCAGCCGCGCGCTGGCGGGAACCGCGGTGCGCCTGCAGGGATCCGGCTTCGGCGGCACCACCCGGGTCTTGTTCGGCCGCCTGCCGGCGGAGCCTTCCAGGGTGACGGACGGAGAAATCGAGGTGGTCGTGCCCCCCGGCGCGAAGACCGACCACATCCATCTGGCGGGCTCCGGGGGCGCCACCGTCGACACCGGGGCTGTCTTCACGGTCCTTCCGGGCACCATCACCCTTTCCCGCATTCAACCCGAATGCGCCCAGATCGGGGAAGAAATCACCATCCGCGGCACCCGCCTGGAGGACGTGACGGAAGTATGGTTCGGGGCGATCCAGGCCGAAGCGTTCACGGTGGCAGAGGACGGAGGCTCCATCAGGGTGGCCGTCCCGCCGCGGGCGACCTCCGGCGAGGTTTCCATCAGGACCCAGGGGGGGCCGGCCAGGGTCGCCCCGACGCGCCTGACCATCCTCCAGGCAAATCCTCCAGCTCCGGCTCCCGGCCCCGCCTGGACATCAACCGCCTCATCCCCGAGCCCGTGACCGATGCCCAATGGACTGCCATGACCACAGCGTTGCTGAACACCCATCAGGCCGACAACCACCGCCTGCAGCATGTGTTCGACAAGATCGAGGGGTCCGGCGACGTCCGCCCCGGCATCCGCAAGCGGATCAAGCGGATCTGAATTCCCCACCATGATCGTCCAGACCCTGGGGCAGAGCATGCTCTACTCCCTCGGGCTCAGGGGCGGGTTCGAGAAGCTGGCCTATCCGCGCTTCGGGTTCGCGGGCGAGTCCCAGTTCGACCCCAAGCACGTCATGCGCCGCTTCCTGCTGGGCGAGACGGGGGTGCACATCCCCGGACTCCACCCCGCGCATAGGGTCGACTTCGAGCCCTACACCGTGGACAAGATGATCGACCTCCTGCAGGCGGCACGCGCCCACTCCATGCGGCGGAAACGGACCGGGCAGTACGAGCATTACGTCGGCAGCCCGGCTTCGCGGCTGAGCAACGAACTGATCACCAAGGAACTGGTCAACCCCGCCGACTACTCGCCCATCGACCCGGTTCTCGGTCCCAAACTGTATGAATTTGAGGTCGACAATGGGGCGGCGACAGGCAATGAATATTTCGAGCCGGCCCTGAATCCAAGCCACCCCAATGACTATCGGCTGACCCGGGAGTTCTGGCTCTGCATGTTGAGGAAGTACAACTACATCATCCCGTGATGACACCAGTGCCAACCCCTTTTTTTGGGTGGCAATCCGCACCATGACACCCCAAATGGCTGCCCGTTCGTGCGCCGTGCTCCAGGTTTTTGACAACATCGAAACGAATTGATCGCACTTTTTACCTATTGACATCCATCGAGGCTGAAAGCAATCTTGACGCTGCGAACGGAGTCACAGCCTCGGTCGCAACGCCAAGCTCTCCGGGACGGCCCTGCCCCGTCCCCAGGATCCCCATGCTACTTCGGAGACTCCCATGAACCGTACCTTCCGCATGGCCACCCTCATCGCCCTGGCGGGCTTCGCCTCCCACGCCCAGGCCGTCATCCCGGACGGAACACCTTCCCAGCCCGGCGTCATCGCCGGCGGCTTCACCCCCGCCCCGGCCGACGCGCCCCTGGTGCAGGATGCGAAGAACTTCGCCCAGAGCCGCATGCCGTCCCTGACCCTGGTGGATGTGAACGTGGCCTACACCCAGGTCGTCAACGGCACGAACATCAAGCTGGTCGCCACGGGGGTGGAGGATGGCCGCCAGGTGACGTGGAAGTTCGTCGTCTACCAGAAGCTCGATGGCGAGATGTCCCTGTCGCTGGCGGAGCGGCTGTAGAGCTCGTCCGCGGGACCGGCGTGGAGGGCTGGAACAGGGGCGGCGCGGGCGGCATCAGATGAGGATCCATGGCCGATCCCACGCTGAACTTCCCGAACGCGCAATGGCCCTACGAGCGCGTCCTGATGCGGCTGGGGCTGGCGCTCTGCATCGGCCTGCTGGTGGGCCTGGAGCGGGAGCGCCGGGCCAAGGAGATGGGCATGCGGCCGTTCGCCTTCGCCGCCCTGCTGGGCTGCCTGGGCGCGCTGCTGGGGCCGGGCTTCGCCCTGGCCGCCCTGGGGATGCTCACCACCCTGGTGGCGCTGGTGGCCGTGGACCGGCTGCGCCAGGGCCAGGCCATCGAGCCCACTACCTCCATCGCCACGCTGGTCATGGGCTTCGGCGGCATCCTGTGCGGCCTGGGGCACACCCTCACCCCGGTGGCGGTGGCGGTGATCACCACCGCCCTGCTGGCCTGGAAGACCCCGCTCACCGGCTTCAGCCTGGGCCTGACCGAGACCGAACTGCGCTCGACGATCCTGTTCGCCCTGCTGGCCTTCGTCATCTACCCGGCCCTGCCGGAGGGGGCGGTGGGGCCCTGGGGCGCGCTGGAACCCCGGGCGGCCTGGCTGACGGTGCTGCTGCTGGCCGGCATCAGCTTCGTGAACTATGTCCTGTGGAAGATCTACGGCGCCCAGGGGGTGGAATTCACCGGCTTCCTCGGCGGCCTGGTGAACAGCACGGTCACCGTCAGCGAAATGGCCGCCAAGGTCCGGGCCACCGACGGCCGCCTGGCCGACCAGGCGGACCGGGGCATCATGCTGGCCACCTCTGCGATGCTGATGCGCAATCTGCTGCTGCTGGCCCTGGTCGCGCCGGCGTTGGTGTCCCCGGCGCTGGTGCCCCTGGGGCTGATGCTGGGCGCCAGCGCCGGCGCCAGCTGGCACCGGCACCGGGACTGCCTGGCCGAATCCGGGCCGCGGATGGAGCTGGGCTCGCCGTTCTCGCTGCTGGACGCCCTGCGCTTCGGCCTGATCTTCCTGGTGCTGCAGGTGGCCGGGGTGGTGGCCCAGCGGTTGCTGGGCCAGCCGGGGGTCTACGCCACCGCGCTGCTGGGCGGCCTGGTGTCCAGCGCCAGCGCCGTGGCGGCCGTGGCGGCCATGGCCGGCAAGGGCCTGGTCAGCCCCCGGCTGGGCGCCAGCGCCGCCATGCTCGCCTGTCTGGCCAGCACCCTGGCGAACGTGCCGTTCCTGGTCCGCTCCCGCCACCGGGCCTTCATCCGCAAGGCAGGCGCCCACACCCTCCTGGTGCTGGCCCTTGGACTGGCGGGGATCCTGGTCCAGAACCTCCTGGCCGGCCGTCCGTTCACGGTACTGCGCCCTCACTGACTCGTGCTTCCAGGGCCGCTCGGTTCCAGCAGGGCCGTGAGCCGCTCCACCTGCCGCTGCAGGTCCCGGATGGCGAGCCTGGCCTGGTCCTGGGCCGCGCGCAGATCAGTGATATCCATGGCCACCATCTGGAGGACCTTGCCATCGGCTGAGGCGGAGGCCTGCAGCCGCACCGGGATTCCCCCGGGCTGGCCTCCCGGCAGGGACACTTCGCAGGGCGGATTATCCTGGCGTTCCAGCCCCCGCCAGAGGAAGGCCGTGAAGACGGCCTGGTCGGCCACGCAGAGGAAGCTCGGGAAATGCCGGCCGGTCAGGACCGACCGGTCCGCCCCCAGCAGACGCGCACCGGCGAGGTTCAGCTCCAGGATCCTGCCCTTGGCGTCCACTGAGTAGTAGCCGGCCGGAGCGGAGTCGAAGAACTCCTGGAAACGTTCCCATCCGGCCTCCGCCACCTGGCGCGCCTCGACCAGGGCCTCGTTCTGCATTTCCAGCTCGACCTGGTGCACGCGCAACTCGTGCACCACCGCACGCGGATCGGCATCGCCCAGGTCCCCGGAATCCTCCGGCCCGAGCTGTTGCTCCGCCAGGCGGCGCCATTCACCGGGTTCGAGGGGCAGCCCAGGACCGTTCACACAACCTCCCCGCTTCTGCGCAAGGCCGGCAGGGCCTTGATTCTGGCAACGTGGGGCCACGCCCGGCAAAAGTTCCCACCTCCGGCGCCCCGGCGGAGGGACCTTCCAACTGTTGATTGAAAAATCAGACCTGCTTGCTGCGTTCCTTGATGAAGGCGTCCGCCATCTGGAACGCGACCGCGCACATCTTCTCCTGGTTGGCCTGGGGATTGGCAGCATCCTGCAGGTGCCACATGGCCCCCAGATTTCCCGTGCTATCACTCATAGATGCAATGATTCCGGAGAGAATTCGCAGGGCGATCGCCTCGCGGCTTTGCACAGTCTCCTCCATGGCAGCCTCCTGAAAATGTTTATGGAATACCCCCCACCATACCTGAAATTGTCACAGAGGTCCGGAAACTCGGTCCGAGCGTCGCGGCGAGATCCTGGAGACCCCGGAAGTCCCTGGACTGGATGCTGGCTTACAGTGAGCCCACCGTCTCCACGGTCACGGCGTAGTCATCGTTGCCGTGGCCCGCGTCCACGGCCTTCTGGTAGACCTGCTCGATCGCCTTCAGGGCCGGCAGTTCGACCTGGACCTCCCGGGCCGCGTCCAGCGCCAGGTGGATGTCCTTGTGCATCAGGCGCAGCGGGAAGTTCGCGGTCCAGTCCCGGTTCAGCACGAACTTCGCCTTGTAGTCGGTGACGCCGCTGCGGATCATCGAGGACTCGATCAGTTCCACCAGTATCTCCTGGGGCACGCCCAGCTTCCCGGTGAGCGCCAGGGCCTCGGCGAAGCCCTCGAAGATGGCGGCGATCATCAGGTTCATGCCGATCTTGGCGCTCTCCCCGGCGCCGGTCTCGCCCACCCGGATCACCTTCTTGCCCAGGGTCATGAACAGCGGGTCGAGCTCGGCCACGGTGCGCTCGGAGCCGCCCACGATGAAAAGCAGCTGCCCGCTTTGGGCGGCGATCTTGGAGCCGGTCATGGGCGCGTCCACGAACTCGGCGCCCAGGGCCCGCACCCGGGCCGCGAAGGCCCGGGTGGCCTCGGGCGCGATGGTGCTGGAATCCACGATGATGACGCCGGGCCGCAGCACCTCGGATACCCCGCCGGCGCCGAACAGCACGGACTCCACGGCCCGGGTGTCGGCCACGCAGATCCACACCACGTCGGCGTCCCGGGCGGCGTCGGCCGGGCTGGCCGCGGTGCGGGCGCCCTCGACGGCTTTCGCGGTCCGGTTCCAGACCGACACCTCATGGCCGGCCTTGACCAGATTGACGGCCATGGGCCGCCCCATGATCCCCAACCCCAAGTAGGCGATTTTCATCCGATCCTCCGTATCAAGCAAAGTCTTGAGTGCATGATACCTAGCATTCGGACGAGAAAGCCTCCCGCTTGTGGGCCCCGGCCGGAAATCGGCGCCTGGACCCGGTCAGGGCGCGAGGCGCCGGAGTCCGGCCCGGCCCCCGCCGATGCCAGGAAAGCTCCTGCTCTCCAGCCACAGGGCGAAGCCG
>Ga0316217_10004931_pt1 | contig 14106 bp, 11 predicted proteins | sample 1anoAmetaG_FD_203633 | JGI IMG/M metagenome (GOLD analysis project Ga0316217, IMG submission 203633) | Freshwater microbial communities from Trout Bog Lake, Wisconsin, USA - 1anoA | ecosystem: Environmental > Aquatic > Freshwater > Lake > Hypolimnion/Profundal zone | place: USA: Wisconsin...
AGATAGGGGCCCGAGGCCAGCGTCAGCGGCACCACGCCGGGGCCACCATAGCTCTCGGTCCAGAAGGCGGCGGAGCGGCCAGTGGCGTGATAGCCGGGCTGGGCCTCGGCCTCGCACATTATGACGCGCGGGGCGGCCGCGCCTTCGGTCAAGCCGCCACCGGGCCCGCCCGCCACCAACATCGCGGCGAGCGAGGCCCCCGCCATGCCGGCGCCGATAATGGCGATGTCATAGGTCATCGCCCCAGGCCCGACATCCGGCGTTCTGGGCGTGCCATCGGCACCACTCGGCCCAGAAAGCGGTCGATCGCGGCAAGGCAGGCATCGCGGATGGCGTCCTGCTCGCGCAGCAGCTCATGCGCGGCCTCGCGGCCAAAGCTGACCAGCTCGCCCTGCGGTAGGCGCGCCACCTCGCGGGCAATCGCGGCATAGCTGACCAGCCGGTCGGCGCGGGTGGCGATGATCTGCACCGGCGTGGTGATATGCTCCAGCATCCCCGGCGTCTGCAACCGGCAGATAGAGGCCAGTGCGCGTTCCACCCAGCCCCAGCTTGCCGGGCCCATCATCAGCTCGGGCCGTTGTTGCAGCCACCATTGTTCATCCGCATAGCGGCCACTGTCATGGGTCAGCAGCATGATTCGCCTCTCGGCCGGCGAGCCCGGTTTTTCGCTGACCCGCCAGGCCCGGCGTTGCGGCCGGCCCAGCGCCACGATGCCGCGCGCGATGCGGTGCAAGGCGGCGGAGGGCAGCCCCAGCCCGTGCATCCCCAGCAAGGGTGCGCTCAACACCAGGGCCTGCGGGTCCACCACACCTTCGGCCAGGGCGCGCAGCACCAGATGCCCGCCCATCGAATGGCCCACCAGCACATGCGGCCCCGGCATGGTGGCGCAAAAATCGCGCCACAGCACCGCAAGGTCGGCCACCCAGGTGGCAAAATCATCGATATGGCCGGTGTGCTGGTCATCACCCAGCCGGCCAGAGCCCGCTTGCCCCCGCCAGTCTGAACTGGCAATATTCCAGCCTGCCAGATGCCAGTGGGCCAGCGTTTCCAGATATTTCTCGTAGAAATCCCCGCGCCCTGGCAGAAACAGCAACGACCCGCGCGAGGGTATGCCCGCGGGCACCTTCCAGCACAGCCGGCGGATCCGGGTGCCATCGGTCGCGGTCCAGCGGCTCTCGATGACGTGGGGCGGAATGGCGCGCCGATATGGCTTGGTGGCGGTAGCCGCGCTGTTTGCCGTCATAGGCCTGACCCTGCTTTCAACCGCTTGGTTACTTTTTGGTAAGCCCTGTGGGCTATAGATGTCCCCTGTTTGAACAGGGCTTATCCATGCACAGCGCATATTTCACCTACGGCCTGCTTGGCGCATTGGCAATCGCGCTGGTCTTCGCGGCATTTACCGACATTCGTCGCCGCCAGATCGACAACTGGCTGAACGCCGGTATCGTTGCTGTGGCGCCGCTGTTCTGGTGGGCCTGCGGGCTCAGCCTGATCGACATCGGCTGGCAAATGGCGCTGGCGCTGGTGACTTTGCTGGCGCTGGCGGTGCTGTTCGCGCTGCGGGCAATGGGTGGCGGCGATGTCAAATTGCTGACGGCACTGGCGCTGTGGATACGCCCGCTGCTTTTTGTGAAGCTGCTGACGATTATGGCGGTTGCCGGCGGTGTGCTGACCCTGGCTTTTGCCCTTTGGTATATCGCGCGGCGCAACCGTGACAGAATCGCCATTCCCTATGGCATTGCCATAGCATTCGCCGGGCTTTGGGTGCTCGCGGTCGATTATTTTCCGCTTGGATTTTCAAGCGGCACTATCGGGTGACTATTATTTAACTATTGAACGCTATTCAGACACTTCAACTGTGAATTTGCCTTAGGGGGCTTTAAGAGCCATGGACCAAAAAAAGATCATATTGACGGCAGGCCTGCTGGTCACGGCAGGTGCCATGGCGCTGGGCGCCAAAAACATGTTGTCGGGCGCTGCGGCGCCTGCCGTTCGGGCGGTTATGGCGGCACCCAAGGGGCCCCGTGTGCTGGTGGCGCAACGGGCATTGCCGGTCGGTACGATCATCACGGCCGATGCCATCGGGTTTCAGGAATGGCCCAAGAACATGGTGCAAGACGCTTACTTCGTCGATGGCAAGACCGTCGACATGAGCAAGCTGCTTGGCACCGTGGTGCGCTATCCGATCACTGCTGGCCAGCCACTGACACAAGGCGCGCTGGTGGCTCCGGGTGATCGCGGCTTTCTTGCCGCCGCGCTGGGGCCGGGTATGCGGGCGATCACCATCCCCGTTTCCGACAAGAGCGCTGTCGCCGGTTTCGTGTTTCCGGGGGACCATGTGGACCTGATGCTGACGCAAAAGGTGCAGAGCAACAGCCCAGACGCCGGGCAACCGTTGAACGTCACCGAAACCATCTTGCGGAACCTGCGCGTTTTGGCGACGGACCAGTCCCCCAGCCATGAATCGACACCTGATGGCAAGACCGTCGTCCATACCTTCCGCATGGTAACGCTGGAGGTGACCCCGCGTATCGCCGAGAAGATCGAGGTGGCGCAGTCATTTGGCGCGCTTGACATGACGCTGCGCTCCATTGCCGACAGCCAGGCCGATTATGACAAGGCGCTGGCCACAGGTGTGCCTGGCGGAGCACAAGCGCCCGCTGGCGCCGACAAGACAGGCGATACCCGCCTGCTGAATGACGCGATAAACCACCCGGTTGAAGGTGCGACCAGCTTCTCCACCGGCGGAGATGTCTCGCGCTTTCAACGCCACACCCAGCCCGCACAGGGCTCTAGGCCAGCAAATGGCGTAAGCGGCGGCGCTTCGGGCCATGCCAGCCACAGCATTGGCATAAGCGTGGTGCGCGGCAACGCGGTAAGTGAAAATTCCGTTGGCGGTTCAGGCATGGCCAGCGCGGCCAGCAATATGACGAACAATGCGGCAAACGGCAGCAAAAATGCCGCTTCCGCACCTGACACAACCACCGCACCTGGCACAACCGCACCTAACACAACCGCACCTGCTACACCGGGGATAATGTAATATGAACAAGCGGCCTTTCCCTTATCGCACTTCGCTGGCGCTTGCCGGTGTCGCGCTTGCCGCCCTGGGCGCGCCAAGCTCTGCCGCGGCGCAAAGCTCACATAGCCACGCAACGACCAAGGCCTGGGCGGCCTCGGGCACCCGCGCCCAGGTGGCCCAGCCCCCTGCCGGGATCGAGAAGGCGGCGCGGCAGCTCTTCCTCTCGATTGGTGAGGGCGAGATCATCAACCTGCCCGCCGGCGTCACCAGCGTGTGGGTATCGAACACCGATGCGGCCGATGTCTATGTGAACAACAACCATCAGATCCACCTGTTTGGCAAGGCTTTTGGTGCGGCAACGGTCTTCGCCACCGCTGCCGGCGGGGCGGTGGTCTATTCGGCCAATATCATGGTCGCGCAGAATTCCACCTCGCTCGATCCGATGCTGAAAGCCGCCTTTCCCAGTGCCGACATCCATGTGATGATGGCCGGCCAGATGGCGGTGCTGACCGGCACGGTGGCCAGCCCGCTCGAAAGCCAGCAGGTTGAATCACTCATCAAAAGCGCGTTGAACCCCGGCACGAAGGCTGGCAGCGAGGAAGCGCTAAAGGTGATGGTGATCAACCGCCTGAAGACCGCCACCCCGCTGCAAGTGCACCTGCGCGTGCGCATTGCCGAGGTCAGCCGCTCGTGGGCGCGTCAGGTGGGGACAAACCTCGCCTCCTCCATGTCATCGAATGGCTTCCAATATGGCATTGGCCAGGGCAGTTTTCTCAACAACACCTCGAACTTTACCACGGGTGCGCTGGGTGTGGGCGTGACCCCCAACGTCTATGTCCCCAACCCGATGAACGTCACCCCGACCAACCCGCAGGGCCTGACGCAGATGCCTGGCATCAGCATCACCCCGCCCTCCACCGCGACAACGCTGGCCTCGGCGTTCAAGCTGGGCCCGCTCAGCATCATCGGCGCGCTCGATCTGGGTGAGCAGGTGGGCCTGGTGAACACACTGGCCGAGCCGGACCTGACGGCGCTTTCGGGCGAAACCGCCGATTTTCTGGCGGGCGGTGAATTCCCGATCCCCGTTTCCTCGGGGCTGGGCGCTGTGTCGGTTGAATTCAAGTCTTATGGTGTCAGCCTCAGCTTCACGCCCACGGTGTTGGCCAATGGTAATATTGCCTTGCATGTCCGCCCCGAAGTGTCGGAGCTTGATACCAGCCGCGCCGTCACCCTCAATGGCATTTCGGTGCCGGGCCTGACCACCCGCCATGCCGAAACCACGCTGGAGATGGGCTCTGGCCAAAGCATGATGCTCGCCGGGCTACTCTCGAACAACGCGACGCACACCATCCAGCAACTGCCCGGCGCGGGGGATATTCCCGTGCTTGGCAACTTGTTCAAATCGACCAACTTCCAGAAGGGCGAGACCGAGCTGGTGATTGTGGTCACGCCCTATCTCGTCAACCCGGTGAACGATGGCGACATCAAACTGCCGACCGACGCGCTGAACAACCCCAACGAAGTGCAGCGCCTGATGGGCAACATGCTGACCGACGGCAAGACCGGTGGTGTACGCCCCGGCCCAACCTCGGCCGATGCCCCCGCCACACCGCCGGCCAATGCCAGCGCATCTGGCGGCAAGCCCAAGCACGCCGCCGCCAACGACAGCCAGGCCCAGCCCGGCTTCTCGCTCAACTGAGCCACGGGATAGCACAAGGTGACCATCATGCCCTTTTCCAAATTCCGCCCCGACCTTTCTGGCGCCACCCTGTCTTCGGGCAGGCATATGGGGTCTGCCGCAATTGCCCTGGGGCTGGCGCTGGCGTTGGCCGGATGCGGTGGTATTCCCGGCAATCGGTCGATGTATAGCGTGCATCAGCCGGTCGTTGCCCACACCAGCTATTCGCTGGATGTGACGGCGGACAGCAATGGTCTGTCGCCAGATGAAAACCGGCGCCTAGCCGATTGGCTTGGCGCAATGGACCTGCGCTATGGCGACAAGGTCAGCCTGGAAGACCCGCTTGCCAGCGAGGCGACCCGGGCCCAGGTGGCCTCTGCGGTTTCGCACTTTGGCCTGCTGCTTCGGGCTGAGTCTGGCGCAACCGCGGGCTATGTCAACGCGGGTACCGCGCGGGTTGTCATCGTGCGCGCCAGCGCCACTGTGCCGCATTGCCCCGATTGGTCGGCCAACAATCAGGCCAACCCGAAGAACGCGCTCTCCAGCAATTATGGCTGTGCGGTCAACAGCAACCTCGCCGCGATGATCGCTAACCCCGATGACCTGCTAAGCGGTGCCACGAGCAATGGCGAAACCTCGGTGCAGCGCGCCAGCCGCGCCATCAACGCTTATAACGCCACACCCGTCAGCGGTACGGGTGGCAGCCTGAAAGTCAATTCTACGAAGGGCGGGAACTGAACCATGAATGCACCCTGGAAATCTGGCCTGGCGGGCGGTCGTGATACGTTCGCCGCATTCCTTTGTGACGAAGCCTCGCTCGATGTGCTGCGCACCGCCGTGGCCGAGCTGGGCTGGGCGCCAGGAAAGTGCCACAAGGGCGGCCTGCGCAATGCGGTGCAATCGCTCTCGATCACCTCTTCGCCCAACATCCTGATGGTGGACTTGTCCGAGAGTGGCGACCCGCTCAACGACATCCACTCCCTCGCCGAGGTGTGCGAGCCGGGTACGGTGGTGCTGGCCATCGGCCAGATCAATGATGTTCGCCTCTATCGTGATTTGGTGGCCAGCGGCATTCATGATTACCTGCTGAAACCCTTGTCGCCCACCCTTGTCCGTGATGCGCTGATGCATGCGCACAACACCTTCGCATCCCCCAAGCAGGCCGATGGCAACACAACGAAGCCGCACATCTCGACGGCGGTGATCGGCACGCGCGGCGGGGTGGGCGCCTCGACTCTGGCCACTTCGCTTGCCTGGGCGTTTTCCTCCTATCATCACAAGCCGACCGCGCTGCTTGACCTCGACATCCACTTTGGCACCGGCGCGCTGACGCTCGACCTCGAGCCAGGCCGGGGCCTTTCTGATGCGGTGGAGAGCCCCGGCCGCATCGATAGCCTGTTTATCGAGCGCGCGATGATCCGCGCGAACGACAACCTGGCCATTCTTTCGGCCGAGGCGCCGATCGGCCAGCCGCTGATCACCGACGGCGGGGCCTTCCTCCAGTTGCAGGCAGAGTTTCACAACAACTTCGAAATGACGGTGATTGACCTGCCGCGAAACATGGTGATCAATTTCCCGCATCTTTTGAACAGTGTGAACGTCGTGGTGGTGGCCACCGAATTGACACTGGCCGGGGCGCGGGATGCCATTCGTATTGTTTCCTGGCTGAAAGCCAACATCAACCATGCGCATGTGATGGTGGTGGCCAACAAGGTCCACCCAGCCAACGCCGAAATCAGCCGTGCCGATTTCGAGGCCTCGATTGAGAACAAGGTCGACTTTGTCGTGCCTTTCGACCTGAAGGCGGCCAGTCATGCCGCCAAACTGGGTCAGACCTTTATCGAGGCGAACCGCGCTGGCAAACCCGCCGCTGTTATCGGTAAAATCGCCGAGGCGGTGTGCGCCACCGGCGGGGTGGAACCCAACGCCAAGGCCAACGGCGACACCAAGAAATCGCTGCTGGGCAGCTTCGACCTCAAGGGGCTGTTATCCAAAAAGGAACCGAAAAAGGCGACAGCCTCTGCCGGAGCCAGGTGATTTTACCGCCCTTATTTATCTGTCCGCCGTCGATGATACGTGGACGCCACAAGCTGATCAGAAAGGCATAATGTGTCGACAAGCCAGATCCTTATGCTTTTAGGAGGGCTCGGCTTTTTGCTGCTGGGGGGGATGTTTGTCTTTGCGGGCCCCAATGCCGGCAAGCAAGCAGCGCGGCGCATGCAGGCCGTAAGGGTTCGCCATTCAGACAGCGCGCTCGACCGTGTCGAGGCGCAAATGCGCAAGGCGGTGGCCATGCGCAAACCCAGGGCGCATCGCATTGCCGGCTCTGAATCGCGGATCGTTGCGCTGGAATTACGGCTTCATCGCACCGGCAAAGGCTGGACTCTGGCGCAATACATCCAGGTTTCGGTGGGGATCGCGGTGGCTATTGCCGTGCTTGTTTTTCTCAAGACGGGCGCCTTGCTTCTAGGGTTGGGGATAGGAGTGCTATGCGGTGCCGGGCTGCCGCATATGGTTGTCGGCTGGCACATCAACCGGCGCTATAACCAATTTACCACAAAGTTTCCCGATGCCATCGAGCTGTTGGTGCGGGGGCTTCGTTCCGGCCTTCCTGTAAGCGAGACGCTGGTTGTGGTGGGGCACGAGGTTCCTGGCCCGGTGGGAGAGGAATTCAAGATGGTTACCGAGCGGGTCAAGATCGGCCGCACCATGGAAGATGCCCTGCAAGATACCGCGGATCGGCTTAATATGGCCGAATTCAACTTCTTTTGCATCACCCTTGCCATTCAGCGCGAGACTGGTGGCAACCTTGCCGAAACGCTGGCCAACCTTGCGAAGGTTTTGCGTGATCGCGCGCAGATGAAGCTCAAGGTCAAGGCTATGAGTTCTGAGGCCAAAGCTTCAGCCTGGATCCTCGGTTCCTTGCCCTTCATTGTTTTCGCTTTGATTGATGTGCAAGACGCTGATTACCTCAAGGGGTTTTTCGAAGGTGGGTTGCTGACGGTCATCGGGCTGGGAGGCATTTGTTGGATGGGCATTGGTATATTCATCATGGCCCAGATGATCAACTTCGAGATTTGATGTGGGGCACGCATAATGGTTTCCAATATACATCCCCACATCATGGGCTTCGACGTGATCATGATTGGCACGCTGATGGCTTTCGGCGCGGCGCTGGCGGTATTTTATGCCATCTATACCGCGATCACCATCTACGATCCCATGGACAAGCGCGTCAAGGCGTTGAACGAACGCCGCGAGCAGCTCAAAGCCGATATCATGGCGTCTGGCGCACCCAAAAAGCGCGCCTCGCTCGTACGTAAAAACGAGACTACTGACCTACTCACCGGCTGGCTGTCGAAACTGAAGGTGCTGCAAGATAGCCAGCTTCTTGTTGTTCAGCAAAAGCTGGCGCAGGCCGGCATCCGTCAGAAGGAATATGGCGTCGCCATCATTTTTGGCCGCATGGTATTGCCAATCGTGCTGGGCTTGGCGGTTGCCTATCTGGTCTATTGGTCGGGCGCCTACCCTGAATGGGGCAGCACCAAGCGCTTCATGGCCTTCGCCGCGGCGGTGATTTTGGGCTATAAGGCGCCAGACCTTTATATTGACAATCTTGTAACCAAGCGCACCGCACTGATCCGTAAGGGTCTGCCTGATGCACTCGATCTGCTGGTGATTTGTGCCGAAGCCGGCCTTACCGTCGATGCGGCGTTCAACCGCGTGGCGCGCGAGCTGGGCCGTGCCTACCCGGAGCTGGGTGATGAATTCACCCTCACCGCTATCGAGCTGTCGTTCCTTACCCAGCGCCGGCAGGCCTTTGAAAACCTGGCCTATCGCGTCAAGCTCGATTCGGTGAAGGGCGTGGTCACCACCATGATCCAGACCGAGCGTTATGGCACGCCATTGGCCTCCGCCTTGCGGGTGCTTTCGGCCGAATTTCGTAACGAGCGCATGATGCGTGCCGAGGAAAAGGCAGCGCGCCTGCCCGCGATTATGACAGTGCCGCTGATTCTGTTCATTCTGCCAGTGCTGTTTGTCTTCATCCTCGGCCCTGCCGCCTGTTCGATCTCCGATGTTTTCAGCCCCCACGGGCCGGTGAAGGGCGGGCACTAAAGCGTTTGCGAGCCAGGTGAAATCACCCGGCGCCTTGCGGAACCTCAGGTCAGCGAAGCTGAAAACGCGGAAAAACAAGAAATGAGGGCGGCGGTTCTGATTAAATCAGAACCGCCGCCCTCATACCAAGGTGCGTTGATGCTGTCGCATCGCAGCTTGGTGACGCGTGGGGCGCCATGCAGGCTATACCAATGCGCGATGAGCCAAAACTATCGCGTTTTGGTATAAGGGGGCACTGCTGGGCGCAGTCCGCTTATGCAAGCTTCTCTTCACACAGCTTGAACGCGACTATCTTCCCTGCAAACCCTCAATCATAATAAGGCCTGAGGTGGGCATTGAGGCCAGCAAGCTCTTTAACCAAGGCGCCAACCCCCAGCAAACACTTGGTGGCCGGCAGGTTTAGGCTCAGCGGGTGAGGGCCTTTTCCCCCTAAGGCGTGGCGGAAGGCCGGCAAGGCTTCCCCGCCCCTAGTTAAGCGCCTCGGCGTTTTGCGGAACGGGCAGCGGCGCCTTGCCCTGCTGGGCCTGGCGGGCGAACACGTCGCGCATCAGCTCCAGCGAGAAGAGATGCGCGAAGATCAGCGGCAGCAGGCCGCTCTGGTTCCAGCCGCGCAGCACATCGCCGCGCACTTCGCGCAGCTTGGCCTGGTCCACCATCTGAAACCCGCGATAGACGAAGGGCTGATCATGCCCTTCCTGCTGGATGGCCACCTCGCCGTCCATCAGCAGCTCGTGCTTTTGCAGTTCGGCGATGAAGTTGCCGGTGCGCGCCCCGGCTTGCTCAAACTGTTCGCAAAAGCCCAGCATGTTCTTGGTGGTATCAGTGGGCTCGGTGCCCTCGAACAGCGCGGCGCCCTCGGGGAAATCGCCCACCAGGTCGCTCGTGGGGTCAAAGCACAGCGACAGTTCGCTTGCCTCGGGGGTCAGCTTGGCCAGCATGAAGGGATAGCGGCGGGCATAGGCCGGCACATAGACGTTCTCGGTCAGCTTGCCCTCGGCATCGACGAAGACGTTCACACCCTCGTTCAGCCCCATCAGCGCCAGCGGCACCGGGGCTTCCCCCACCGAAAAGACGATGGGAAAGTTGCGTTGCGCCTGCGGAAACTCCTCCACCGTCAGCGGCACGGCATGTTGACCCACCAGCCAGGGGGCGCGGTCGGTGGTCTTGCTTTTCCAGCCAGAATGATCGCGGCTGTTGAGCGGCATGAGGTCTTGATAAAACAAGGGCAGGTTGGTGGCTTGTGGCGCGCTGGCCATGGCTGGTATCTCCCGAACAAAATCGCCAAATGATGTAGGCGGTGGCTGGGGCGAAGGCAAGAGGGCAGACGACTATGACGGGAGTCAGCCTTGCGCTGGCACCAACTTGCCGGGGTTGAGCAGGGCGGCCGGGTCCAGCGCCATTTTCACCGTGCGCATCAGGCGCAGCGCCACCGGGTCGGCCAGCCGTGCCAGTTCGTCCAGCTTCATCTGGCCGATGCCGTGCTCGGCGCTGATCGTGCCGCCCCATTGCGTCACCATGTCATGCACGGCGCGGCTGATCGCCTTGGCCTCGCCGGCCTCCCATGCCGCGCGGCCGATGCGCGCGATGGTTGCGGGCGCGGCCAGCACATGGAAATGGACATTGCCATCGCCCAAATGGCCAAAGGCGACGGTGCGCGTGCCAGGGAACCGGGCGGGGATGGCGGCGCTGATCGCCTCGACAAAAGCCGGCATCGCGGCCACCGGCACCGCGATATCGTGCTGCACCGCCGGGCCCGCCGCGCGTTCGGCGGGCGAGACACTCTCGCGCAGCGCCCAGAAGGCTTCGGCCTGTGCCTCGTTGGCGGCGATCACCGCGTCTGCCACCAGCCCGGCGTCAAAAGCCCCGGCCAGCGCTGCTTCCACCCGCTCGCCCAGCGTTTCCGCTTCGGCCTGGCCCGCCACCACCTCGATCAGCACATGCCAGGCGTGTTCGCCCTGCAATGGCGCACGGGCATCGGGCAAATAGGCCAGCACGGCGGCCAGGCTGGAGGCCGGGAGCACCTCGAACCCCTCCACCGCGCCGCCCAAGGCCCCCTCGACATGCAGCAGCAGCGCGCGCGCGGTGTGCAGGCTGGGCACCCCGGCCCACACCACCCGCCGCCCGGCCAGCGCCGGCACCAGCCGCAGCGTGGCGGCGGTGACGATGCCCAGCGTGCCTTCAGAGCCGATGAACATCTGCTTGAGGTCAAACCCCCGGTTGTCCTTTTTCAGCGGGGTCAGCGCGGAATAGACCGCGCCATCGGCCAGCACCACCTCCAGCCCCAGCACGAGATTGCGCATCACCCCGTGGCGCAGCACCTGTGTGCCGCCGGCATTGGTGGCGACCAGCCCGCCCACCGTCGCCGAACCCTTGCCACCCAGCGACAGGGCAAAGCGCATCCCCGCCGCCTCGGCCGCCATGTGCAGGTTTTGCAGCACCACCCCGGCGCCGCAGGTGATCTGCCCCGCCCCGGCATCCACCGCGCCGATCTGGCTGAGCCGGCGGAGCGAGAGCAGCAACGCCGTGCCGCTGGCATCGGGCGTCGCCCCGCCCGACATGCCGCTGTTGCCGCCCTGCGGCACGATGGCAACGCCATGCGCCGCGCACAGTTGCACCAGCGCCGCCACCTCGGCCGTGCTGGCCGGCGCGGCCATGGCCAGGGCGCGGCCGGTATAGCGCCCGCGCCAGTCGGTCAGCCAGGGGGCGGTGAGGTCGGCATCGGTGGTGAGGCCACGCGGGCCGAGCAGGGCGAGCGCTTCGGTGAGAAAGGCCTGGGCGGAGCGGGTTTGGCGCATACTGTGACTATGCCACAGGCGCCCCCCGCCGCGCCAGCCCCCCCCGCCGCGCCAATGCCCCCGCCGCGCCAATGCCCCCGCCGTGCCAATGCCCCGCGCCGCGCCAATGCCCCGTGCCAATGCCCCCCATGCGGCGGTAATTTCGGCGGTGGTTTTGCCGCGCCAGTTCAGCGGTGGTTCAACCTGTGCCTCTATGCAAGGGTTCCAAATACCACATTAAGGGACAACAGGGTGCCTATGCGGTGGCCCGATTTGCGCAGATGACCCGCCTCAGCCTCCTTCTTGCGCTTTTGGCGCTTTTCGCCGTAGGCGCGGCTGCATCTGCCGGGGCTCTTCCGGCCAGTGCCGTGCCTGACGATGGCGGCCTGCCGCAAGCGGTGCTGGCGCGAATGGCGGCGGCGCTGCGCCCGGCGGTGGCGGGGCAGGTGCGCATCGTGCAGCATTTCTCGGTCCGCATTACCCCCGGCGGGCCGATGGTGCCACCCGATGTGGTGATCGAGCTGGAGCAGGAGGAAACCCCGCCGCGCTTCCGCGAGCGGCCGATGGGAAAATGCGTCGAATGGGGCGGTATAGAGGCGGTGCGCGGCGCGGCGGGCAACCGGCTGCTGCTGTTTCTGCATGATTCGCGGGTGGTCAGCGTCGAGCTGGACAAGGCCTGCGAGGCGCGCGCCTTCGATTCGGGCTTTCTCTTCGCCCGCACCACCGATAGCAAGATCTGCGTCAACCGCGATGTTTTGCAGGCGCGCAGTGGCGTCCACTGCCAGATGAAACGTCTGCGCGCGCTGGTGCCCACCCCGGCGCGGCGTGGGCCCTAGGCGACGTGTCGCCTGCTAGCCGCGCCACCATCCGCCAGTTTTCTTGACTTTGGGTGCCAATCAGGCCTAACCAGCGGCGCGCAAGGCCGGGCGCAACCCTGGCGCGTGGCAGGTCCGCCTTATGCTCAGGCCTTTTGCCCCGCCTGATATTTCCCGCCAACGGCTTCCGATGCCCACCATCCCTTCACGAAAAGCCCCAGCCTCATGAAATTTGCCGATCTCGGCCTGTCAGACGAACTGCTCGCCTCGGTCACCACGGCCGGCTATGACGAGCCAACCCCCATTCAGGCGCAGGCCATCCCCAGCGTGCTGATGATGCGCGACATCATCGGCATCGCGCAGACCGGCACCGGCAAGACCGCCAGCTTTGTCCTGCCGATGATCGACATCCTCGCCCATGGCCGCCGCCGCGCGCTGATGCCGCGCAGCCTGATTCTGGAGCCAACGCGCGAACTGGCGGCCCAGGTGGCCGAAAACTTCGAGAAATACGGCAAGAACCACGACCTCAAGATGGCGCTGCTGATCGGCGGGGTGCAGATGGGTGACCAGCTCAAGGCGCTCACCGCCGGGGTCGATGTGCTGATCGCCACGCCGGGCCGCTTGATGGACCTGTTCGATCGCGGCAAGATCATGCTCAACGGCTGCGACCTTTTGGTGATCGACGAGGCCGACCGTATGCTCGACATGGGCTTCATCCCCGATATCGAGACGATCTGCGCCAAGCTGCCCACCACCCGCCAGACGCTGCTGTTTTCCGCCACCATGCCGCCGCCGATCAAGAAGCTGGCCGACAAATTCCTGACGAACCCCAAATATATCGAGGTGGCACGCCCGGCCAGCGCCAACCTCAACATCACCCAGTTCAAGGTGAAGACCACCCCACGGGGCAAGCGCGAGTTGCTGCGCCATCTGCTGCGTAGCGATAATGTCGGCACCGCCATCGTCTTTTGCAACCGCAAGACGACGGTGCGCGAGCTGGCCAAAAGCCTGAAACAGAGTGGCTTTTCCGCCGGCGAAATCCATGGCGACATGGACCAGGCGAGCCGCATCGCCGAGCTTGACCGCTTCAAGGATGGCGGCATCAACATTCTGGTGGCCAGCGATGTCGCGGCGCGCGGGCTGGATGTGAAGGGCGTTTCCCACGTCTTCAACTATGACACGCCCTGGCACCCCGATGACTATGTGCACCGCATCGGCCGCACCGGGCGCGCGGGGGCACTGGGCCGCGCCTTCACCTTCATCACCGAGGACGACGCCGAGGCTATCGCCAATGTGGAAAAGCTGACCGGCGGGGCGATTCCGCTGTTCGAAGATGGCGCTGGCGGCCGGGATGCAGGCAGCGAGGATGCGGATGCCATCCCCCGTGTGGTGCGTGGTGATCGCCGCGCCCCGGCAAGGCAGGGCGGCGCGCGGCAGGTTGGTGCGCAGCAAGCTGATGCGAAACGCCCCGCCGAGGCACGGATGGCTGAAAAACGCCCCCGGCGTGGGGATAAGGTTGCGGCAGATGGCCGGGCTGGGGCGCGGGTGGAGGCGGAGGATGGTGTGCGGGCAGAGGCCTTTGCCGCGCCCGCCGCGCGCAGACCCGCCCGCGTATCCGTCACCGACAAGCCCCGCGCCGCACAACCCGCCGCGCCTGATGCAGCCCCCCCGCGCCCCGAACGCCGCCCCCGCGCCGCCGCA
>Ga0316217_10004932_pt1 | contig 14099 bp, 12 predicted proteins | sample 1anoAmetaG_FD_203633 | JGI IMG/M metagenome (GOLD analysis project Ga0316217, IMG submission 203633) | Freshwater microbial communities from Trout Bog Lake, Wisconsin, USA - 1anoA | ecosystem: Environmental > Aquatic > Freshwater > Lake > Hypolimnion/Profundal zone | place: USA: Wisconsin...
GCAAATAAACTCGCTTTCAAACGTCCGCCCTCACCCCTGCCCTCTCCCCCCAAGAGAGGGAGACATGGTTGCCGCGTCTTGGCCGAGAGATCGCGCCGGATTGATATGGGTACAGGTTTTCAAGATTGGAGCGTGTGGCCCACCGGTACGGCCGGAGGGCAGTCGTTCGAATCGTCTCGGTGGGAGCCTGCGAGCCGGGCCGGAGGCCGGCGCTCCAATTTGAAAAAGGGCGGCGCGCTGGTGCCAGCGCGCCGCTTTGGCTTATTCTTATCGCCGCACTTCACTCAATTCTGCTTGCCCGCGGTCTGGCCGCTGGTCTGGTTGCGCAGCATCAGGCCGAGCAAACCGTCCACCAGGCCGGTGCTGCTGTTCTGACCGCTCACGGCCACGTCCGGCACGATGCGCACGTTGCGTTCGCCGACGATTTGCATGAGCTGCATCACGGTGTAACCTTGGGCGCCGAGCGATTCCACGCCCACGCGGTATGCCTCGGCCTTGGCCTGACCGGTGGCGCGAATGGCCTGCGCCTCGCCCAACGCCCGGAGGCGCGTGGCCTCGGCTTCGCCGGTGGCCTGTTTGACGGTCGCATTGGCCTTCAATTCGGCGATGTTCACGCCCTGCTCCGCGCCGACGACCTGCTGCTGGATGTCGGCGATGGCGGTCTGCCGCACGAGTTGCTGCCGTTGTTTCTGCGCAGCCTCTTGCACCCCGAACGTCAAGCGCTGCTCCTCGGCAAGCTTCCGGTCGGTCTGCGTGGTCATTAGTTCGGCCGGCGGATTGATGTCACCGATCAGGGTGTCAATGGCCTGCACATCATAGGCTCCAATGGCCTGACGAATGTGCCCGGCGGCCTCGATTTGCCGCTGGCTGCGGGCGCTCAAGAAATCCAGCACCGTGCAGCCCTGCGCCGAGTTGCGGAAATAATTTCCCACAATCGGCTGCAGCACATGATCCACCAGGTTCTGCATCGAGCCCACGCGGCTGATCACTTTCGGCGCGTCGAGCGCGCCGACGTGAATGATCTGCGCCACGTCCAGGTTGAACGCAAAGCCGTCCTTGGACCGCACCGTGATGGACGAGAGTTTCTCGTCATACCGATGCGACTCGGAGCGGCTGGCCCAGTTCAACACAATGTTCGTGGAGGGCACCAGCTCGACTTTCATCACGCGCGTATTGATCGGGTGTTTGCCCGGATACAACGGCGTCACCCAGACGCCCTTGTGGCCCGCATCCACCAGATCGCCATGCTTGAACTCGACACCGCTCACATCCACATGGGCCGCGCCCACGAAGGAGATGACGACGCCGACGTAGCCGATGGGAATCTGCACCATCGGCACCTGCTCCACCTGCACGAACCACGGATTCAGGTTCCAGGTGCCGGACAACAGAATTTGTTCCTGCAATCCGCGCCGGCCGCCGCCGTCCAGAAACGCCTGCGCACTCTGGAAGTTGTCGTGGTCGGCAATGGTGGGGCCGGCGATTTCGCCCGCCTTGATGGCCTGGCCGTCGAGGGTGGTGACGATGCCGACCATGTCGTTGTTCACGCGCGTCAATTCCAACTGCGCGCCGCCCATGCCATGGAACTCCGCCGTTTCCGACGTGATGACGGTGAAGAGCGCGGTGTTGAGCCGGTACGTGCCCGCCGTGAGAATCCCGAGCTGACGGCCTTTCTCGCCGCCATTGGCCAGAAATTTCCGCGCGTTCTGGAAGTTGTCGCAATCAACGATTTTTCCGAGAATGCGCCCGGCGGGAATCGCATCGCCATCCGCCGCCAGCACCAGGGCAATCTCACCCTGCGGCACCACCGTGACCGGCGCCTTGAGGACGCGATATTGCCACGGCCAATAACCGAAATGCAGACCCGGCGCGAGCGTATCCGCTTGGAAACCGGCCTCGCCCGCCAGCGCCACCAAGCGCCCAGGGGCAAGAGATTTCCCTGCGAAACGTTTCACCACGACGCCCACCTGCCGTTCGCGAATGAGCACGAAGCCGGACGCAACCACCAAGGCTGCAAACGCCAGTGCATACCAATACCACGCGAACCCCAACCCGCCTGCCGCCAACATGATGTTCATTGTCATAACCCATCTCCGATGTGGTTGTGCCACGAGCGCGGGTTATCGCCGCGTCAAGGCACAACGCGTTTCGCTGGGGAGACCGTGGTGTCCCGCACACGCGGGGACTAGAGGATCGCCCTTCCAGATGCCGACGAGGTTAGCTGACGGGCTCGGTCCTGAAAGTGACCGCGCCGGTGGTTCGCCACCGACGTTCGCCCCGTCCCGGTGTTACCCGGGATTTGGTTCCCCCGCGCTGGCTTGCAGGAAGGCAAGACAGCTTAGGCTGCTGACAAAACGATCATCGTATGGTAATGGCAACTTGTCAATGGCTTGTGATGTAAGTTGCTCATCATCAATTCACTTTGTTTCTTAGTTCCTTTGTTGTTCAATTCTAAGCATGAAACCATTAGCGGACTGCCAGCTTTATACTTTCGTGGACACAGCCTATTTGCATGGGCGCGCGCCGGAAACCGTCGCGCAGCAGCTCTGCGATGGCGGCAGCGATTTGATCCAGCTCCGCGCGAAGAATTCTCCGCCGGCAGAAATCCGAGCCATGGCGGAGAAACTCCTGCCCATCACGCGCCGCGCCGGGGTGGGGCTGGTCATCAACGATCACTTGGAGATCGCCCGAGCTGTCGGCGCGGACTTCTGCCATCTCGGCCAGGAGGATTTTTTTGACGCAGGTTTTCAGCATGTTTCCGCGCTCCGCACTCCGCACTCCGCGCTCCGCATTGGCCTCTCCACCCATGCGCCGGATCAGGCGCAACGGGCGCTGGCCGCCGGGGCGGATTACGTGGCCATCGGGCCGGTCTATGCCACCGGCACCAAGCCGACGGCCAAGCCGGTGACACTGGAATATGTCCGCTGGGCGGCGGCCCACGCGACCGTGCCGTGGTTTGCCATCGGCGGCATCAACTTACAGACGCTCGAGGCTGTGCTGGCCGCCGGCGCGACGCGCATTTGCGTGGTGTCCGCCATTCTCAACGCGCCGGATATCGTGAAAGCGTGTGAGGAGTTTAAGCACGGGCTGAAGTGATCGCGAAGTTCGAAAGCGGTCGCGGTCCGAAGCCGGCGGACATGGCGCGAATTTTTGCGGCGACGAACACCCAGCCATCTTTCAGATACTCCGCAATTACGGGTCTCGCGTCGGGGGAAGGGCATATTCGTTGTCGCGCAGCCAATTTTCGAGCTCTCTTGCATCATGGGCGGCGAGCGTCACCGTTTCGAAGATGCCAACCACCCTCCTATCCAAAATGGAAACGCTTTCACCGGGGGCGGTGCTGATTCCTGCTGATTTCGAGGCGGACAACGCAGGCAACAACAACCCGGCGAAGAGCAAAAGCAACAAGCAAAAAACACAATGCCAAAGGCAGACCATACTGATAGGACAAAGTGGAACGAGACCTTAACCACAGATGAACACAGATGGACACAGATCAGATGGCAGGCGAATGGGGGCAGACGAATGAGCAGGGACCAGATATAAGGCAGGGACGCGGAGAACGCAGAGAAACGCAAAGACCTTCCTCGGCAACACTCCGTTCTCCGCGTCCCTGCGTTAATTTGGAACTGCTTCTGCCCGCTGCTTATCTGTGTCCATCTGCGGCTGAACTGGATCGTGCCGCCTACGGAATGACCTCGCGGCGCTCCTTGAGCAGCATTTCCTGTTCGCGGCGCTTGTAGTCGAGCGCATGGTCGCCGGCGGCTTCCAGCACGCGCAGGAGATCGGCCGCTTCGAGCAGGCGCGGCGCGGTAACGTAGCTGGCGCCCGCCGCGTACAACGCGGGCAGATCCTCCAACCGCTCGGCATGGACGATGATTTGCGCGCGCGGATTCAAGTCCCGCACTTGGCGGAGGATCTTCAAATTGTTGGCCCCCTTGAGCACCGTGTTCGGCAGTGAACAGACGATGATCTCGGCGTGCGACACGCCGGCATGATGCAACACGTCGCGCGCGGTGATGTCGCCATAGACGGTCTGGACCTGGTGGCGCTTGAGTTCTTCGTGCACGACGGGATTGAAATCAATGACGCAGATTTCGGGCAAGAGCTCGGGCCGGGTGCGCTCGATCTCAGCGAGCAGCGAGCTGGCGGTCCAGAAGAAACCGAGCAGACAGATGCGGCGCGGCGCGGCGTCCGCGCGCTGGAGGAATGCGGTGCGATCCAGGTCGTGCAAGCCCAGTTTGCTGAGCAGCGGGGCGGTTTTCTTAAATATTGAATCGTTGCCGAGAATGGCGTAGGTGGAGCCGATGGCGAGAAAGGAGAAGGCAAACGCGGCAATGCCGACAACGTTGCCCGAAACGTCGCCATTGTTCTGGCCCAGCGCCAGCAGGACCAGCGACAGTTCGCTCATCTGACATAGATTGATTGCCGGCAGCAGGCTGACGCGGTGACCCTGGCGCAGGGAGTATAGCACCGGAAAAACCGTGACGAGGCGGCTGGCGATGAGCACCAGGCAGACGAACAGGGTCCAGAGCAGGCAGTTTATTGTCGGCATGGGAATATTCATGCCGAGGCCGACAAAAAACAGGGTCACGAAGAAATCGCGGAGGCTGGTGACCTTGGCTGCGACATCGAGTGTATAGGGAAACGTGGAAATCATCACCCCGGCGATAAGCGCGCCCATGGCCGTCGAGAGCTTGAGGTAATCGGCGAACCCCGCCAGGGCGAAACACCATGCCAGGGCGCCGACGAGGACAAGTTCCGGCAGGCGCGCGATGAACTTGAAGACGGGCGGCAGCAGAAACCGGCTGGCCAAGAGCGCCACCGACAGCAGCAGCAGGACATGCCAAAGGGCGGTCAGCAGCACCCCGGCGGAGGGATTTTTAAGGTTCGGCTGAACGGCGAGGAACAGAATGGCGGCGATGTCCTGCAAGACTAATACGCCCAGGGTGACGCGGCCCACCAAGGTCTCCAATTCGCGTTTATCGTAAAGGATTTTGACGATGATGACCGTGCTGCTCATCGCCCCCGCCACCGCCAGGTACAGGGCCTCCAGATGGCTTTGCGCCGGTCCCACCCAGGCAAACAGCAGCCAGCCCAGCATCACACAACCCAGAATCTGCGCGCCGGCCGTCAGCGTGATGACCCGGCCTGCGCTCAACATGTTCTTCAAGTCAATTTCCAATCCGATCATGAACAACAGTAGCGACAGGCCGATTTCGGAAATGGTCTGGATGTTTTCCGGGCTGGTAACGAGATGGCCATTGGCGCCGAGGGGCAAACCATGCGGGCCGACGGCGAACCCTGCCACGAGGTACGCAAGCAGCAACGGCTGACGTGCCACCTGCGACGCCACCGCCACGACCCATGCGGCGATGATGCAAATGGCGATGTCGGAGACCAGACTATGCTCCATGCCGGAAAACTAGCTGGAATAGCCGGAAGAAGAAATGATGAAATGCAAAGGGGCGCGATCATCGTGGCGCAGACGTTCTTGTCTGCGGGTTCACGGGACTTTCCAGTCCCGTGTTCCCGTCCAGGAACTGGCGACTGGAAAGTCGCCAGAACCCGCAGACACGAATGTCTGCGCTACGGCGTGCGCAAAACGATGGCGGCGTCCAGCGCGACGGGATGGTCTATCAGGCTATTCTTGGGGCGTCCGCGTTTCATGGCTAGGAATGGTTGTTCGACCAGGTTCCAATTTAACCACGCGCAGGAGAGAGTGATTGGACTGGCGAGCATGAAGATCATCCAAGGATGCCGCAGCGCAACCGCGGTCGCCAGCAGTTGTTGCACCGGAAAGGCATATAGATATGTGCCGTAAGAGAGATCCGTTTTTTCCGCCCAGCTTGAAAACCACAACCGAGGTCCATAACCCAGCCACAGGAGGCAGTAGCCGCCGGCGACCGGGAATACCACGGAAAACCACGGCGCAAAGCGGCTCGCGGCCAACAAAACCACCAGGCAGCCACCGGCCAGCCAACGGGAAAACGGCAGTTTGTCCTGCCATAGCCATGCGACCGCCCCCGCCGCAAAGCAAATGAAGAACTGGTCATACCGATTGTTGCCATGAAACAATTTCAACGCACAACTCACGTAGCCGGCCACCGCCATCACCAACAGCCAGCGGCGCCGCTTGAACAGACCCACCACCCCAAGTATCAAGACCGAGAAATAACAACTGAATTCGATGGAGATGGTCCATAGCGATCCATTAGCCGCCTGCGGCACTGGGTTCCCGGCAAAAACCCCGGGCTGGGAAATGCTGTTTGCGTTCAACAATAGCAAGTCACGCATCCACTGCCACAACCAATCTGCCGGCCGGCCGGCCGCCGTCCTGAATTCAGGGCAAACCGCCCATACCAGCGCTGCGGAAAATCCCATCGCCGCGATGAATCCCGGATAAATCCTTAGGACCCGTTTGAGAAAGTAATCCGGCAAGGACTTGGAGTGCAGCCAACTGGCAGTGATGAGGAATCCACTGATAAAAAAAAAGCAGTTTACCGCCATGGTCCCGAACGATACCTGCAAGTGAGTCCATCGGTTGAATGGATCAGGATCTTCGCCCGCTGGACCATTGCCGAGCGCCAAGGGAAATGAATGGGAAAAAATCACCAGCCAAGCCAGCAGCAACCGGATAATATTCAAATTATTGTGCGGTCGGTTGGTGATTTGGGTTCCGAGGCTGGTCATGGTACTTGGATTCCCATTATTCACCGTACGTTAATGGGACACAACTGTCATCCGGTTGATGGATGCCGATTGCCTTAAACGCTTGAAAATGAATAGGTTGCATAGCCAATGCGCGCCGGGCGATGGCGGCTTCGTTTTAGCGTGATTTTAAAGCAAAGGCGGTGCCAAACGAGGCGCGTCCGTATGATCGCGAACGCCACCTGCTGGGGGAAATTGCTGAGAGTCTCAGACTCGCTCTCCGAAGGCTAAGGCGCGGCGCGGCAGGCGCGGCGCGGCTTGACGGTGCGGTGCCCGGACGATTAAGCTCGCTGGCGTCATGCAAATCAAGGGACAACCGGGTTGATGTACAGATGAACATAGATAAGCCAAGACCACGGACCACAGATCGCGAGACCTCCAGTTCCGTGATCCCGTCGCCGGTAGCCCCGTCGTCTCTTTTCCGTATATGTGTCCATCTGTGTGCATCTGTGGTTAAAGTCTTTTTGAACCACCTGATTTCGACGAAAGCTGTATCGGTCATCGTTGCAGCACTACTGCTGGCGCCTGCTGGCGTCCGGGCGCAGACAAACCCACCGCCGTCCCTGGAGCAAATTACCGGCGCGATGGGCAAAGCGCGGACGGTGTTCACGCGGTTCGTTCAGGAACGGCATCTTTCGCTGTTTGACGAGCCGCTACGTTCAGAGGGATTTCTTTGTTTTCAAGAACCGGGACGCCTACGCTGGGAAACCACGGCGCCATACAAATCCATTCTCGTTTCGGACGGCACCGGCGTGGCGCAGTTCGAGTGGTCGGAGGAAAAATGGAAGAAACTCGACCTCGGTCTGGGCGGCGCGCTGCAAAACGTGGTGTCGCAAATCGCCGGCGTGATGGACGGAAGATTCGCGCGCGACCAGCGCGGCTACAAGGCCACCGTGACTCGCGACGCGGATGAACTGGTCATCACGCTTGTCCCGCAAAACGAGTCCATGCGCAAAATGATGGCGGCCATCGAGGTTCACCTGGCCGCCGATTTACAGGCGACGCGGCGCGTGGTGCTGCGCGAGACCGACGGCGACCACACGGACATCACCTTCACGGAACAAGTCGTGAATTTTGTGCCGCCGCCCAAAACGTTTGACCGCGCCGCGCCGGCCGCCCTGGCGGAAATCCAGGCTGCCGCCCACACCAAACCGTGAGTCTCATGCGGTTGGCCCTCCTCCTCCCCTGTCTGCTCGCCGCGCTGCTCACCGCCGCCGGCGGTTGCGCCACACGCAACCAGCTAACGGCGTGCGCCGTGCTGCCGGACGATGGCCGCCATCCAGCGGCGGTGCAACACGCGCAACAGACCATCGCGCGGCTGTTTCCGGAGCGGTATCGCGCCACCCAGCGCGCCATCATCACGGCCATCGGGAAACAGTTCACCTGTGACGGGTTACTGACGGTTTCGCCCACGGACGGACATCACCTCGCGCTGGTCAGCAGTTTCGGCGCGGTCACGGATTTGCGGGTGCGGGCGGACGGCGCCACGGAACTGCTCAAAGTGACGCCGCTGTTCCGCGCAGACTGGAGCCGGGAATTCGTAGCGCGCGATTTGCGGCGGCTCTTCCTGCCGCCGGATCAGCTTCAGTCCGCCGGGCGGCTGGCCGATGGCCGGCTGGCATTGCGAACCGCGCCGGACGCGGGCGGGGTGGTGGCAGAATATGTTTTCGCGGCCGATGGCTCGCGCTGGGAGGAACTGTATTTGGCGACGGGCGGGACAACATTTTATCGCGCGGAGGCCAGGCACTACTTAAAGTTCCCGGCGATGACTACGGAAGTACCGGATGAATTTGAAGTCAGCGCGGAATCCTACCGCCTGGAGCTGCGCATTACGGCGCTGCAACCGGAGGGGCCGCCATGAGCCGCTGGCGTAAATGGCGTCGCCGGCTGCTCTGGCTCGGCGTCGGGTTGGTGGCGGCGGTGCTGTTGCTATGGGCCGGAATGCTGGCGCTAATGTACCATTGGGTCGCCCGGGAACCGGCGCTGGCCGCGCCGCCGGCCATTCTCTCGCTCACCCCGGAGCCGCGCGGGGACCGGGTATATCTCGGCCGGAACTGGTTTGGTCACCGCGAGGGCCTGCCCGTGCTCTATCTGACGGGCACGCCGTTTGAAATGGGTTACGCGAACGGCGTATTGACGCAACAGCAGATTCACCGGCAGGAAGATTCCGTGGTGGCGCTGCTGCATCAGGTCGCCCCCTATCGCTGGATTCGGTTCCTGCTGGAATTTTTCGTGACCTGCAAGAACCGGCACATGCTGGAGAACATACCGCCGGATCTGCAAATGGAACTACTCGGGCTGGCGCGCGGCTGCCCGGACACGCACCCGGAACTGGGGCCGCTCTACAACCGCGTCGTGAATTATCATGCCGCGCAGGACATTTCGTACATGCTGATGAACAGTCCGCTGATCCGGCGCGGCTGCACGGCCTTCGGCGCCTGGGGCGCGGCTACGACGGAAAATCACCTGCTTTGCGGGCGCAATTTCGACTGGGAAGCCGACCCCGTGTTTGACCAGGAGCGCATCCTCATTTTCTGCGAGCCGGCCAACGGAATTGCGTTCGTTTCGCTGGCGTGGGCGGGCATGGCGGGCTGTGTTTCCGGCCTGAATCGCGCGGGTGTTTCCATCGCGGTCAACGGCGCGCCCTCGGACCTGCCGGCGGCCGGGGCGGCGCCCACGTGCCTGGTGGCGCGCGAAGTCATGGAACACGCGCACAATCTTGCCGAGGCGGTGGCCATCATCCGCCAGCGCCGTACGTTCGTATCGGCGATGTTCCTGGTGGGCAGCCGGGCGGACGGAAAATTCATCGTGGTGGAAAAGACGCCGTTTCAAGCGTCCGTGCGGGAACCGGATCCGGCCGGTGACATGCTGGTGTGCGCCAATCATTACCTCACGCCAGAGTTCAAGGATACGCCCCTCAATGAAAAGTACAAACACGCCGACACTTCGGTGTCGCGGTTCGACCGGCTGACCGAACTGCTGCGCGGTGAAACCAACCGGCTTGACGCGCCTGCCTGCGCGGCGCTGCTGCGTGACCGGCGATTGCCCGGCGGGCAGTTCGCCGGCAACGGCCATCGCGGCGCGCTCAATCCGCTCATTGCCACGCACGCGGCGGTGATGGATTTGACGGCGGGCATATTCTGGGCCGCCACTCCGCCGCATCAGTTGGGCCGGTTCGTCGCCTTCGCGGTGGCGGATCCGGAAAAGCTGCTTCCCGGATTGGTGGTGGCTGAAGATCCGCTGCTCGGCTGCGATTATACCAATTATCTGGCCGCCAAAACCGCCTTGAGCGAGGGCTTTCGCGCCGTGAAACGCGGGCAATTCGACCAAGCGCTGGCCGACGCACAGCGGGCTGCGAAGGACAATCCGGGCTATTACGCGAATGCGTGGCTGCAAGCCGAAGTCTGGTTTAAACAGGGCAGATACACGGAAGCCGCTGCTGCCTGCCGTCAGGCACTGGACGGCCAGCCCGCCCTGGGCGGCGAACGGCGGCGGATCGAACAACTCCTCCGCGAGGCGCAAACGCATCCATGAAAGCGGACGGCGGAATGCCCTATCCTTTGAAAGTCGCGGTGGGCTGTCTTGGCTACGCCAGCTATTTCTTGTCCAAGACGGTGTTCGTCGCGCTGATGTTTCCGGTGTTTGTGGTTCTGCTGCCGTTTCCACGGCGGCAGCAGTGGTTGCTGCAAGTGGTGATTCACCGCTACCTCGGCTTCTTTTCGCGCCGCTGGCTGCCCTTTCTGGGCGTGTATCGGGTGGCCGAAATTTCCGGCTTGGAACGGGCGCTGGCCGCGCGCCCGGCCGTGCTGGTGGCGAACCACCGCAGCCTGATGGATGCCCCGATGCTCTTCGGGCTGCTGCCGCGCACCGGAGCGTTGATCAAATCGCGCGATACGCGGAAAATCATGAACGGCCTGCTTGCGCGGTATTTCGATCTGGTGACCACAGACCGGCACTCGCTGGAAACCCTGGCGGCCATGCTGGAAAAAAGCCGGCGGTTGCTGGGCGACGGCAAGAATCTGCTGGTCTTTCCCGAAGGCGGGCGGGCGCGCAGCGGCCGCTTGCAGCATTTCAACCGCGCGGCCTTCGAACTGGCGCTGCTCGCCCGGGTGCCGGTGGTGCCGGTGATCATGCACACGCCGCTGGCCTTCATGGCCAAACTGCCGGGCAGCATTTTTCCCCGCCGCCGAAACGATTACCGCATCCGGTTTCTGGAGCCGGAATTGCCGCGCGATGATGATGACGCCGGCTCGCTCTGCGACCGGGTGTATGTGCGGATGGCACGCGAATTGAAACAACTGGATGCCGGCACGATTTGGGAAATCCAAGGGGGTAGAATCCCGCGGGGACCGAAGGCAAGCGAATCGTCCTTGTCGTCGTCCTCGTGATCGAAAACTGGAACCATCAAGAGTGAGGACCAGGACGAGGATGATAACACTATGAACAAACAACCACCGTTTGAATTGCCTGACCTGCTGCCGGTGCTGCCGCATCGTCCGCCGTTTCTGTTTGTGGATCGGGTGACGAAGCTCAAGCCGGGCGCCTTCATCCTAGCCGAACGGCGGCTGCGGGCTGACGAGCCGCAGTTCACCGGCCATTTTCCGGGCCGGCCCATCATGCCGGGCGTCTTGGTGGCCGAGGCGCTGGCCCAAACCAGTGGGTTATTGCTGGGCTTGAGCGAATGGGTCACCGCCCGGGTGTTGCCGGAAAAGCCGAAGGCGTTTTTTCTGGGCGCCACCAATCTCAAATTCACGCATCCGGCCGTGCCCGGGGACCTGCTGATCCTGCGGGCCGAGGGCGATCGGAGTTTCAGCGGACTGTTCCGCTTCCAGGTGGAGGCCACGGTCGGCCGCAACCTCATCGCCAGCGGAACGCTTACGCTGGCGCTGGTGGGCGGGGCGTAGCGTAAAACGGCACGCCAATCTGCCAGGACATTTCCGCCTGCGCCCGGTCGAGAATGGGACGGACGCCGGGAAGGGCGGCGTGGATTTCGGCCATGGTGGCGTGCAGCAGGCCGTAGGTGACCGCGCCGGCCTGCACATTCTGACCGGTGGGCTTCAGGCCGACCCGCAAATGGAGGTTGCGAATTTCCTTCCGGCCCATGGCCACGATGTGCCCGCCTCCGCGCTCTTCGCTCCAGCGAAAGGCGGCAAACATCAGCGCCGATGCCAGCAGGCGGCGGCGGGACTCCTGCGGCACGGTCAGCACCCGGATTTCGTACAAGGTATCGTCCACGGCAAACGGCAAATCCGCGCGCTTGAAGTATTTGTCAATGCCGTAGCTGGGTCCGCCCGGGGGCGTGATGGAAACAAAGCCCGCGAGCTGGTCGCCCTCCGCCACCACCACGTAGTGGTTAAAGGCGTCCAGCGCATCGGTGAGGCGTCCGGTGGCATTGACGGTGTACTGGCCGAGTTCGGCGGCGTACACCGCGTGGCGCAGGCGGTAGATCGCCTCGCGATCGCTTGCATCGGCCATGCGCACGATCAACGGGCGAACCGTTGGCGGTTCGCCATCGGCAGCCATGCCGGCGGCGCTGGCGGACGCGGCGGATTCTGATTTCATGCCGGCAACTCTAGCCAACGCGCGTGGCAAATTCAACCCCGCGCAGGTTGTTGACCGGGAAAATCTTCGTCGTCTCCCCAAAGCCGTTGGCCCGCGCCAAACCCGCCAGCACGCGGCCCGGTCCCACTTCGTACCAGGACCCGGAGGCTCCGTCCCGCAGCCGTTCCAGCGCGGCACGCCAGCGCACCGGCTCCACCAGGTTACGCGCCACCAACTGGCGCATCTCTTGCGGGCGGTTTTCGGCGGCGCCGGTCACGTTAAAGATCATCGGCACCCGGGGCGGCTGGAACGCCGCCGTTTCCAGCCAGGCGGCGAAGGCCTGCCGCGCCGGTTCCATCAGCGGACTATGCCACGGCCCGGCCACGGCGAGGCGGCGGCACTGGCCGAGTTTCCCTGCCGTGATCCACTGCGCGGCCTGCTCCAGGGCGGCCAGGTCGCCGGAGAGTACGAACTGGCCGGGCGCGTTGTCGTTGGCCAGCACGATTTTCGCGGGGGAGAAATTTTGCGTGAGCCATCCCAATATTTTTTCCCGCTCATGGGAAATCACGGCGGTCATGCCGCCCGGACTGCGCGCGGCGGCAGCCTCCATCAATTCGCCGCGCTTGGCCGCCAGGTCCACGGCGGTCTCCAGACTGATGGCGCCCGCCGCCGCCAGCGCGGCGATTTCACCCAGCGAATGGCCCAGCACCTGGTCCGCGTGAATCCCCTTGCCCTCCAGATGGCTTAAATAGCCTAGCGAAACGCAAGTCAGCAAGGGCTGGAGATTGCGGGTGCGCGTCAACTCGCGTTCCGGCCCGCGCAGGCAGATTTTTTCCAAATCCGTCCCGGTGCGTTCGCTGGCGCGCTGGACGAGTCCGCGAAAAGCGGCATCGGCTTTGAACAAGTCCGCCGCCATGCCGATTTCCTGCGCACCCTGGCCGGGAAAAAGAAAGACGTTCATCGCCATTCAAACCGGAACCGTGCTCGTTACTACGCCGCGGTGGCGGTCAAGCCGCCGTCCACCACGATGGACTGGCCCATGATGTAGGCGGCGCCATCGGAGGCGAGAAAGGTGACGACCGACGCGACTTCCTCCGGCTTGCCGAAACGTTTGAGCACGATGTGCTCCAGATTCTTTTGTTTGATCTGGCGCGGGACGCGGGCCGACATGTCCGTTTCGATGAAGCCGGGCACGACGGAATTGACGCGGATATTCTTGCCGCCCAGTTCCGCCGCCAGCGCGCGGGTGAACGCCAGCAGCGCGCCCTTGGACGCCGCATAATTGGTCTGCCCCATCACGCCCACCAGGCCGGCGATGGACGCCAGATTGATGATCACGCCGCGCCGCGCGCCGAGCATGGGCCGCGTCACGGCTTTGCACCAGCGAAAGACGCCGTTCAGATTTGTATCCAGCACGCGGTTCCAATCCTCCGCCGGCATGAGCATGAGAAACATGTCGGCGGTGATGCCGGCATTGTTCACGAGCACGTCAATCTTGCCGGCGGCGGCCACGATTTTTTCCACCGTGGCGTTGATGGCGTCGGCATCGGTCTGCGAACACTGGATGGCTTCGGCGCCGGTGGCGGCGGCCACCTGCGCGGCGGCTTCCGCGTTCTGGTGCCAGGTGAAGTACACCCGCGCGCCCAGCGCGGCAAAGCGTTCCACGATGGCGCGGCCAATGCCGCGCGAACCGCCGGTGACCACGACGACCTGGCCTGCAAATTCTTGGTTCATTGTTTGGGAAGTTTATTTCGTGGGAGGCGGGGTGACGAGGCGCAATTTTGCGAGATTGGAGCGCCGGTCTCCAGACCCGGCTCGATGGCGCGTATTTTGAAACGAGCCGGGTC
>Ga0316217_10004933_pt1 | contig 14099 bp, 11 predicted proteins | sample 1anoAmetaG_FD_203633 | JGI IMG/M metagenome (GOLD analysis project Ga0316217, IMG submission 203633) | Freshwater microbial communities from Trout Bog Lake, Wisconsin, USA - 1anoA | ecosystem: Environmental > Aquatic > Freshwater > Lake > Hypolimnion/Profundal zone | place: USA: Wisconsin...
TTCCTCGAGCGTCATTTTGGCCAGCAACTCTTTGGCGGGGGCGTCGAACGCCAGGAACATCTTCTGCTGAGATTCGGCGTGGATGCGTGCGGGCATGGCCAGCAACCCTCCGGTAAGAACGGCCGTGGTTATTAAAGTCGTGCGGGATAAGGATGGGATCATGCGGGGAGTCCTTCTAAAAGCAGGGGGTGGCAGCGGGCGACATGCCACGAGCGCCACCCATGGCGGATATACTAATCGCTGGGCGGTCACAGGGGTAGTGGTGGGGCGGGATGTGTGGGGCGGCGGTGACTTCAGTCTCATGCTTAACGGGGGAACGGGCACGCCCCCATTGCGGGTCGCCGAGCATAGTTATTGTCTTTGTGGTTAGGATGTGGTAGTGTATAGGGACCAACGAACCGATCATGGGCACCGTGGGGTGGACCAGACTGGCAGCAGTGGAGCGCCTTGCACTGCACACAGCGCATGTTCTTGGGAGAGGTCATGATCAAAAACCATCGCTCAGCTTTCACGCTGGTGGAGTTGCTGGTGGTCGTGGTGATCATCTTCATTCTTCTAACTATTGTTTTGGGTGGTCTGGGGGCGGTGCGTAATTACGCCAACCGCTCATTGTGCATCAGCAACCAGCGGCAAATTATGCTTGCTACGCGGAACTATTCGGTGAACTACGCGGGGTATCTGCCGTTTAATAACTGGGCCGGCCTTACCGGGACCACCGGCCTGACGCCCGGCTGGGCCTACATGCCCAATGCATATCCCATGATCGCCGCCTACTCCGACAGCCTCTACCCCCAGATTCTCGAAAGCAGTGCGTTGTGGCCCTTTTTGAGTACGGAGCGGACCACTTCCATCAATCCGGCCACCGGGGTGATTACCTCCCTGACGTCAACGGTGCCCCGAGCATCAGCGGTTTACCGTTGCCCGGCGGACCCGCCGCCATGGGATGCCGATATTGTGTCTGCCGGTGATCGCGGCGGCACGCACCGGTTCACCAGTTACATCATGAACGGTGCGTCTTGTGCCTATGGCGGCCATACCATGTACCGGCTTTATCAAATGCGTTTCGCCGGCGATGGGGTCGCCATGTGGGAGGCCGATTCGACGCCCTTGGTCGACCAACTGAATTCCTACGGCCGGGGTGGCGGCAATGGGGGGCTATTCAACGATGGCTGTAGTTTTCCTGGCGAGGGTCTGAGTCAGCGCCATATTATTGGCGCTCCGGTCGGTTGCTACGATGGGCATGCCGAATACATATTATTTGCGGACTATTACAACATGGCCGCCGCCTCGGGCTACAACCGACTCTGGTGCCAGCCTTGAACCAACTTGTGGAATATATCATGGAACGGCGCAAGTTGTTTGGGGGCCTGCTGCTCGCCGGCATCGTGTTGCTGGCCAGTTACCTCCTGGGTTTTTTTACGCAGACCGATCCGACGCGCCGGCCGTTTCATCCGCCGGTGCTGTTTATGGATGAAGAAACCGGGGCAATGAGTCCACGTTCCTGGAATGATGTTCCGCCCCTGCCGGGTAAGAGCGCCCGGCCCACACTGGTGCGGACCCGTTATGGTGTGGGGGCCGATGGCCAGCGGCAACTGCTGTTTCTGGAGAAATACACGCCCGCAGCCAAAGCGCTTGTGGAACGAGTCTTACGGGGGGGCACGCTGACCAGCGCGGAGCAAGCCGCCGTCCAGGCGGGGTATCTGGTGCGCCAGCCCGCGCCGGGTTCTCCCTGGGTGTCCGGGACGTCGCCCGAGGGCGGCAAGATTGTCCAGCCGTTTCCCGGGGTACGCGTGGAAAATCCTAATCCGTAATATAAAAAAAAGTGGGCCCGTCAGGGGAGGCAATCCTGACGAGCCCCGATCCAGGGCAGATCGTACCGGCGGGGGTTGTATACGGCCCTCCACAACACCTGCCGGGTTTTTTACCTCCTCATGCGGAAACCGCATGAGGTCTTGTACGGTTCGCCGCCCTTTCGACACCCGCCTCCGCGACCACCGCGAGGCCTTGGTGTCGTCGTACGCGACAAACGACAACTATGATTTATGATTGAATTCCCTCCCGGTCAAAATTTTTATGGAATATTTTTTTTGTGGAGGGGTGGCGGGGGCGCGGGGGCCTATAACGTACACGCCGACGGAGCGCCGTCCAGCGACGGGGGGCATGCCCGAAATAACTTCTGGACAGGACGAACGTTCAACGTCCAACGCTCAACGTCCAACATCCAATGAAACGACTTCGTTCAACGTTGAAAGTTGGATCCCGGCGCGGCCGGGATTGGACGTTTCCTCGAAATTGGGGAAGTCAATTCGATCTCATCCCTGGGCCAATCAGGCCGTGACATCCAATTGACCGCCCAGGCCCGTGGCGCGGGCGACCAGCGAATCGCCGGCCAGGGAGGTATCGGCGCCCGCAGAATCCCCGGAATCCGCAGCGGCGGCGGAATCCAGAAGTTGCACCGCCGCCGCCCCTTCCTGCCGCGCGACCGCAAAGGCCTTGGCGGTCACCGCCGTCGCAATGGCGTTGGGGGTCGCCAGGGCGCTCAGATAGCTTTGGATGAGGTTGTTTTGTGCCGGTGAAACCATCGATACATTTATCGGCTCTCTGGCGGGTCCTTCTTAAATTCTGCCGTCGCATGGGGTCCGAAGCCTCTGACCCCTTGGGGCGGCAGAATCTACGCTATAATTACCGGTAATGCCGGACCATCCGTTACATGATGTTGCGCAGGAATCATCCCCCGCCGCCGACGCGGCGGAAGATCGTCCGCTGGAACTGCGCCCGGGCGAAGTAACCCTGCCGCGCCCGACCGAGCCCGATAGCATTCGCCTCTCGCGTCTGCGCGACAAGGCCAAGACTCTACCGGCAACGCCCGGGGTCTACCTGATGAAAGATATCCGCGGCGTGGTGATATACGTCGGCAAGTCGCGGGCTCTGCGCGACCGGGTGGGCAGTTACTTTGTGCCCTCCACCGATCTGGGCTTCGCCAAGGAGCCGCTGCTGGACTATGTGGCCGATTTCGACACGCTGGAATGTGAAACCGAAGTTGAAGCGCTGCTGGTGGAGAATCGGCTGATCAAGGACATTCAGCCGCGGTTCAACGCCTGGCTGAAGGATGACAAGAGCTTCCCGTACCTCGAAATCCGGTCGCACGACGATTTTCCGGGCGTGTTCATCACCCGGCAACCGGCAGCCAGCGGTACGCGGCTCTATGGCCCGTTTATCAGCGGCGGCGCGCTCAAGGAAGCCATGACGCTGCTCCAGCGGGTGTTCAAATTCCGCACCTGCCACCTGGAGATTCGGGACGATGATCCGCGCCGGCGGTTTTTTCGTCCGTGCCTGCTCTATGCCATCCGCCAATGCACCGCGCCGTGTGCCGCCCGGATCAGCCGGGACGCCTATCGCGTTGATATCGAGCGGCTCAAGGATTTCCTGGATTCCAAGCGCAGCACCGTGCTGCGGGAAATGGTCCGGGAGATGGAAGCCGCCAGCGAACGGCGGGACTATGAAAAGGCCGCGGCCTTGCGCGATCAGATCAAGGCGCTGCGCAGCCTGGGCGAGCGCGGGGAGCGGGGGCAGAATTTCCAGCCGGAGGTGTTCTTTCAGGATCACCAGGCCGGCCTGAAGCAGTTGCAGGAGATCCTGGAGTTGCCCGAGCCGGTGCGCAGCGTCGAGGGCATTGATATCGCCCATTTCCAGGGGACCGCCACGGTGGGATCCCTGGTCTGTTTCATCGATGGCCGCCCGTTCAAGAACGGCTACAAGCGTTTCCGCATCAAGAGCGTTACGGGGATTGATGATTACAAGTGCATCCAGGAAGTGGTGACCCGGCGCTACCGCGATGCCGGTGCGAGCCAGGAACTCTTCCCCGATGTGATCCTGATCGACGGCGGCCTGGGGCAATTGCATGCCGCCCAGGAAATCTTTGCCGGCATGAATGTGCGGCCCCCCATGGTCATCAGCCTGGCCAAGCGCGAGGAAGTGGTGTTTATCCAGAATCGGGCGGGCCCCATTAAGATGTCGCGCACCGCGCCGGCACTCAAACTGCTCCAGCACATCCGGGACGAGGCTCATCGGTTTGCCCAAAGCTACCATCACCTGCTGATTGCGCGCCAGCAGTTTGGCGCTCCACCGGCAGCCGGCAAAACGCCGCCCAAGGCGCGCGGGGCCCGGCGGGCACGCCGCGCCAATCCCGCCGTGCCGCGTTCGGAGCAGGATGCCTCCGACATCGCCCCGCCAGATGCCCCAGCCACGCCGTAGCGCGTCGGCGCTGACGTAGTTTCTTATAGCCGTCGCCGTAGCGGCGACGTGTCGGCGGGCGTGGGATCAGGTGTGTTGCGTAATGATTGCGGTAGCGGGAGTACACAACGTGCTGCGCTTGTGTTCCCCGGGTGCCGAGAATGCACTGGCTCTCAAGTACCGCACCGCGCGATTCTGATATTGCGATGGTCGTTGACGGACTGCCCGACGCGCTGCCGCTACGGCAGCGGCTATAGGAACATTTCGTGCGGGCGTTCAATCCAGTTCAAGGTAGCGGAGGGGGCGTTTGATGGTCAACAGGCCGTGTTGTGCGGCCAGGGCAAAGAAGCGTTCAATCGCCTGGCGCCCGGCCGGCGTAACATCGAAACGCAAATACTCCTGGAAATAGCGCCGGGCCAGATCCCGCGGCCAGCCGGTGGCGGTGGCGTAGCGGTCCAGGAGTTCCTCGGTCATCTGTGCGCCCTGGATGCGGGCCTGATGCAGCCGTCGGGCCAGTGGCCGGTTGATGGCATCGGCGCGCATCATCCACAGGGCAAAAATGAAGGGCAGGCCCGTAAGCTTCTTCCACTGCTCGCCCAGATCCAATTGGAACGGATAGCGGTCGGCCGGCGGGGCCGCCGTCACCACTTTGTCCCCAATGAGCAGCAGGGCTTCGGGGCGGGCGGCCTCTGCGGCCGGCGGGCCTTCGGGCAGCGGCAGCAGCGTCGGCGCGGTGCGGTAAAGTTCGCGCAGCACCAGTTGTCCCAGGATCACGCTGGTGTGGCTGTCGGTATCGCCGTGCAGCCGGGTGATCCTGGCCGGCGGCACCCGGGAAAAGATGCGCACGGTCAACGTGGTGCCGTCGGAGCCAATGGCACCGGCCGGCACCAGCAGCAGATCGTGCATGCTCTGCTGGTAATCCACCAGGGAAAGCAGGGCAGTTGATACAGTGCCGGCTTCCACCAGTTCAAGTAGTGCCGAGGGCACGGCGAAATGGACCGCGATATCCGGCCGGTCCAGCAGCGCTGCAATCAGCGGCTTGGAGTTCAGAAACGACACGCACCCGATACGGCAGGGTGGCGCTGGTATTTTATTTTGGGGGGTCTGGTTGTCAGGCATATCCGGCATTCCTAGTATCAACAAGAGGCGCGGCGGCGCTGGGGTGCATTGTAGTGCCGCTGATGACCAGGGGGGAAGGGAGAAGATTGGCGAGGGGGAGAGAAGATGAACGCCTCGTGATCCACGAGGCCCGGGAGGGTGGATTATCGCTCCCCAGCCGGCTGGCGTTGGCCCGCAGCACGGCCATGCTCCCCGCCCCATAATTACTTGTTGCGCAGTCCTGTTAAGTGGCAGGGCCGAATGGCCGAAGTCTATAGCACCTTGAAATACTGAGGGGGTTGGTATGAAAAGATTGGTCCTCGTCGGATTGTTTTGTCTGGCCTTGACCGGTTTGACGGGATGTGCGGCATTGCGGGCCCCGGTGGCCGATGAACCCACCTGGGACATGCTCTCGGCCAACGGTACCAAGGATGCCAGCTTGCAGTGGCAGGCCGAGGCCCGGAAGCGCTTTGCCGCCCCGGTAGTCGTGGCGGTGCACGGCCACGTGGTCGATGGCGAGTGGTACTGCTTCCCGCGGCGCGGGCACGATCCAATGCCGGTGGAAATGCTGGCCCGCACCATGCATGCCCTGTACCCGGAAAACGACGTGGTGCTGATCTGCTGCAACGAGGAAGGCCACGAGATTCATGTGCCGCACGTCTGGTATGCGCGCTCCAAGGTATGGATTCGCCCCACCGGCGCCGTGACCCCCACCGAACGGTACGCCCGTGCTACCAGCAAAAACGTCGGCGACATCTGGAAATTTGTGAATTGAACAACGTAGCGCAAGTAGCTCCACGTAGCTCCGGGCGGAAGCCCGGGGCTTGACTGCGTACCAGGCCTGTGCCGCGCGCCCAGGAAACTCCGTCCATCCCCGCGGCTATCCCACTTCCATCATCTCCGCTTCGGCTGGTGCCGCCTCTTCGACCGGTGGCGGACGCTTGACGCGCCGGTTCGGGCCAATGGTCAGGACCTGCGCCGCGCCGAAGAGTTCGCCCAGGGCCGGCAGGCCGCCGTTTTGAATGTTGATACCGCTGCCCAGTTGCACCTGCACCCGCACCGGTGTGGCCAGGGCCAGGTCGCAGAGTTCCAGTTTCACCGGGGTGCTGCCCTTGTGCGTCTTAAGCAGTTCCGCCAGGCGCACCAGCGTGGTTTCGTCAAGCTTGATGCTGCTGGCCTGGATCAGCACCTCCCGGGTCAGTTTTTTCTGCGCTGCCTCCAGCGTGAACATTTCGGTGGCTTTAAAGGAGGGTTCCTCGCGCATGCGGTCCACGCGGCCGCGCATCAGGATCACCGCATCGGGCTTGATGAGTTCCGCGTACTTCTGGTATTCGTTGGAATAGAGCACCACTTCAATCGAGCCCACCAAGTCCTCGATGAGCAGGATGGCCCACTTGCTGCCGGCATTGGGGCCGGATTTGGTGACCATCATGCGGATCTTGGAAATCAGTCCGCCCATGAGCCCTTCCTGTTTGTCCTGCGCGGTGCGGATGCTCTGCGTATCGAGCGTGACATAGCTTTGAAACACCTGCTCGACATCGCGTAGCGGGTGATTGGTGACGTAGAAGCCCAGCACGGATTTCTCCAGGGCCATGCGCTCGCCCTTGGGCCATTCCGGAATCGCCGGCACTTTCATTTCCGCCTGCGGCAGCGCCGCGCCGCCGGATGCCGGGGCGCCAAAGAGGGAATTCTGGCCCGAGCGGGCGGCTTCCTGTGTCTGCTGGCCCATGCGCGTGGCGTTTTCGACCGCCGCCATGGTTGCGGCGCGCACCGGGTGGAGCGCGTCGAAGGCGCCGCACTTGATCAGGGCCTCGATGACGGATTTGTTGACCACGCGCAGGTCCACGCGCTCGCAGAAATCGTAAATGGATTTAAAGGGCTGGAGCGTCGCCGTCGCCACCGCCGGATCCTTTTTCTGGCGGGCCGCGATGATCGCCTCAACGGCCTTTTCGCCCACCCCTTTAACGGCCGCCAGGCCAAAGCGGATGGTCTGGCCGGCCACCGTGAAGTCGGCATCCGACCCGTTGATATCCGGCGGCAGAATAGCAATGCCCACCTTGCCGTCGGGCAGGGTCAGGTAGCGGCATTCATCGATGTACTCGACAACCTTGGCCTGGTCGACCATTTCAAACGTCAGCAGGGCCGCCATATATTGCAGCGGGTAATACGTCTTAAGCCACGCGGTTTGGAAGGCCACGATGGCGTAGCGCGTGGAGTGCGATTTGTTGAAGCCGTAGCCGGCAAATTTTTCGATCAGGGCAAAGAGTTCCTCGGCCTGTTTTTCCGTGATGCCGTTGTTGACCGCCCCGGCAATAAAGCCCTTCTTTTCGGCCGCGATTACTTCGACGTTCTTCTTGGAGATCGCCTTGATGATCTTGTAGGCGTTGGCCAGCGGAATGCCGCCCAGCCGGTTGAAGATGCGCATCACCTGTTCCTGGTAGACCATGATGCCGAAGGTCTCGGCCAGCACCGGGTCGGCCAGTTCGTGAATCGAGGGTACCTTCTGCCGCCCGTGCTTGCGGGCGCAGTAATCCGGGATCAGTTCCATCGGGCCCGGGCGATACAGCGCGTTGGCGGCAATGAGGTCTTCAATGCGGTCGGGCTTCATCTTCATCAGCAGGTCTTTCATCCCGCCGGATTCAAACTGGAACACGCCCTTGGTCTGCCCGCGCTGGAAGATCTGCTGGTAGACCTTCTGGTCGCCCATGTCGATCTTTTCCAGATCGATGCGCTTCCCGGTCTCCTTTTCAATCAGGTCCAGGGCCCGTTGCACGATCGTGAGGGTGCGCAGGCCCAGGAAGTCCATTTTCAGCAGGCCGACTTTTTCGCATGTCGGGCCGTCCCACTGGGTCATGATGTCATCGCCATTTTTGTACAGGGGGATGACTTCATCGAGCGGCTTGTCGCAGACGATTACGCCCGCGGCATGCATGCCGGCATTGCGGCACAGGCCTTCGAGTCGCTTGGCGATCTCAAAAAGCCGCGCCACCTGGGGCTGCTCGTCGATCATCCGCTTGATGTCGGGAATCTTAACCGACCCGGCCAGGTCGACATTGGGCCCGCCCGGGATCAGCTTGGTGATCTTGTCGACGTCGGCCAGGGGCATGCCCAGCACGCGGCCGCAATCCTTGATCGCCGCCTTGGCCGCCAGGGTGTTGAACGTGATGATCTGGCTGACGTTGCCGTATTTCTTGCGCACGTATTCAATGACCTTGCCGCGGCCAATCTGGCAGATGTCGATGTCGATATCAGGCATCTCTTTGCGGTTGGGATCCATGAACCGCTCGAAGAGCAGGTCGTAACGCAGCGGATCGACATTGCACAGCGAGAGCACATAGCCCACCAGGGTGCCGACACCGGAGCCTCTGGCCCCGACGGGAATGCCGTGGAGCTTGGCGTAATTGCAGAAATCCCACACGATCAGGAAGTAGCTGGAAAAACCCTTGCCCTGGATGACCTTAAGTTCCAGTTCCATGCGTTCCTGGATGGCCGGGGTCATTTCCCCGTACTTCTCTTTGACACCGTCAATGCACAATTGGCGCAGGTATTCGTCGGCCGTGGGTTGCACACCCGCTTCGTTCTTGGGCGGCACGTAGACCGGGGCGTGGCGTTTGGAAAAATCGAGCTTGAGATCGCAGGCCTCGGCGATCTTAAGCGTGTTGTCGCAGGCTTCGGGGTAATCCTTGAAAATGGCCCGCATTTCGGCGGGGCTCTTGAGGTACAGTTCCCGCGAATATTTCAGGCGCGTCTCATCGCTGAGTTGTTTGCCCATGCTGATGCAGCAGAGCACCTCGTGGGCATCAAAATCTTCCTTGAGCAGGTAATGGTGGTCGTTGGTGGCCACGATCGGGCAGCCGGATCTTTTGGCCACTTCCAGCAGGCGCGGAATCATGGCCAGCTGTTCGGGGGAGTGGTGGTTCTGCAGTTCGACGTAAAAATCATCGCCGAAGATGTCTTTGTATTGGCCCGCGCAACCAATGGCGCCGGCCAAGTCGTTTTTCTCCAGCAGGGCGGAGATTTCGGTGCCGAAATGGCCGTTGATGACCACCAGTCCTTCGTGATACTTGGCGAGCGTTTCTTTGTCGACGCGGGGGCGGTAATAAAACCCCTCGGTAAACGCCAGACTGGCCAGCTTCAGAATGTTCTTGTAGCCGGTTTCGTTCTTCACCAGCACCACCAGGTGGTAGGCGGCTTCGGAAATGCCGTGGGCTTCCTTCTCGAAGCGCGAGCCGGGGGCGACATAGAATTCGCAGCCCAGAAGGGGTTTGATGCCGACTTTGTTGGCGGTGTTATAGAATTCGATAGCCCCGAACATGTTGCCGTGGTCGGTGAGTCCCAGGGCCGGCATGCCCAGTTCCTTGGCTTTTTTGCACAGGCCGTCGATGGTGGCGCCGCCATCGAGCAGGGAATAGTGGCTGTGGCCGTGCAGGTGTACGAATGAATCCGCTGCGTAACTCATAGATCCTCCATGATCCTGTGAAGTATAGCAGAGAATCAGGGATTTGTGTGGGGGCAGGGGCATTGCATTGGGTCTGTGGTTTTTCGCTTTATTCTGTGGTGTAGGTTGTCGCGGAAACGACGAATGACTAATGACGAATCAATTCGCAATAGCCAATGAAGCAGGGGCCGAAATGGCAACGGCCCTGTCGGGGGTCGGGGGCAACAAACGGTGTGCAGACTTGCCGTGTGGCTATTGGCGCGGTGCGGCCGCTGGGGCGGGGGCACCAGCATCCTTGCCGGCGGACAAAGGATTCCGCAGACTCGCCAGCAGTTTGCCGGCCTGCTGGGCCAGCGCCAGCGGTATCCCGATGTCCACGAGTAATTCCCGATTGGCTTCGTGGGCGGTCCACGTAATAAATTTGCCGTGGCAGGCCGTACGCAGTTGGGCCAGTTGTTCCGGCGGCAGCCGGGATGCGGCATTGGCCTTGAGGCCGGCCGCCAGATCGATGGTGCCGGCGCACAGGGCGAACATCTCGCCCTTGGGAGGCAGTGCGGCGAGCGCCGCGACGTATTGGCCGTCGTCCGGGGCCAGGGCCATGGTTACGCGGCGCCCATTCTGGATCAAGTCCAGATTGGCTTGGCGCGTGCCGCCTTGCCGCAAGGCCACGCGGGTGATGGTTTGGCCGGCCGCGGTGGAATATGTTGTTACGTTGAGCAATTCGCCTTGGCCAACATCCTTGCCCCAGGCGTTGATGGCGGCGACCAGGTCCTGCACCTCGCGGGTGATATCCACCGGGACGGCATACTGGTTGACGGCGTACAGGATTGGCATGCCTTCCCGCAGTTCCAGGGCCAGCGATTGGGCATCGGCCGCGCCCAGCAGCACGGTGGCATTGACGAGCAGGGATTGGATCTGGCGGTATTGTTCTCCGGTGAGGGTGCCGGATGGGGGGTTAAAATAGTCGGCCGGCAGGTTCTCGATGATGCGGGACAGCCAGTTGGCGGTTTCGATGTCGGGATAGACCAGGTGCATCTGGGCTACGACCGTGGGGGGGAACGCCGGCTGGGGAAAACGGCGCGGGCTCTTCAGGTTCACTGGTTGGAGCGCGAGTTCCAGGTGCAGATTCTGCGGATCGTGTCCGAGGGCCAGGGAAACCCGCTCAAGTTTGTTGATAAAGGCTTCCACCGCGGCGTGGTCGGCTTGCGCCTTGACGGTCTGGGCCGGCGTGGCTTTGGGATCCGGTTTGGCCAGGCTGGTCAGAAAGGCATGGTACCGGTCCGGCATGGCTTTGCGGACGCTGACCAGATCCAGCGTGGCCGATACAAGGCGCCCGGGCCGCAGGTAATCGCGGGTGAAGGCATCGCCGGGAATGCCGGCGAGAATATCGGCATCCCCGCCATACATCATCAAGTAGTTGTTGAGCCGGCGCAGGTGGGTCGTCCCGCCCAAGGTGATGATATCCGGGTGCCCCGGTACATTCTGGCCCAGTTGGGCCAGCGCTGCGGTGTTGATCTTCGGATTCAGGGGTACGGCGGTGATGATGCCCTGGCGCGGGGGCAGGAAATCACTGCCGACCAGTATGATGCCCAGCGGGCGATCCATCAGGAGGCCGTCGGGTCCCAGAAAGGCAAACATGCTGGCAACGATATTTTTGACGTTGGGCATGGATGTGGCCAGGCCCAGATCGGTCAGCAGGCTCTGTGTCTGCTGGAGCCCGGCAACCGATACCCGCGCCACCGGCACCGGCCGCGGCGGCAGAGGCACGGCTCCCGACGCCATGCCAACGCATAATACCCAACACACGGTAAGGCACGCCGGAAGCTTCATCTAATTCCCCTGGAAAATCCGGATTCTCTGGGCCGACGAACTGCCGATGGGGTATTGCTTTGGGCATGGTAAGGTGTGGGGCGGCGCCGGGCAATTGCGCCGCGGTCGGGATTGCAGGAATGACGAATTGAACCATCGGGTGATCGGGTCATCGGGCCATTGTTCTTTTTAATCGCCGACGCCCCAACGCCCCGCTTTGTCGCCAGTGCGAACATTTTTGGTCTTCGTCCGGGAATAGCCGCTTGCGTATAACTGGCCCCAGCGATTGGGGGCATAAATCTGCTTTAGAAACGTCCGAGAATTGTCCGATAGGTAAATGTGATACCCGTTTGAGTCGATACTCTTCCTGTCGAGACAGATGCACGGTTGGCGTCTGCGGGGTTTTTTAAGGAGTCGACTCATGGCAGGTAAGGAAAAAGAGGCACCGAAACCAGCGGCAGAAGCTCCGGGCGGAGACACCGCCAAGAAAAAGAAACTGCCGATGAAAATGATTGTCATGGGGCTGGCGGTGCTGGCCTTGGAAGGCGGCACGGTTGGCATCATGATGGCGGCCTCGGGTGGTCCCAAACGCGGCATGGCCGAGGTGCCTGCCACCCAGGCGGCCGCGACCGTGGAAAAGGATGCCGAGGTTCCGATTTTGGATGCCAAGCTGCCGAATTCCAGCAGCGGCCATTTGTACATGTACGACCTCCAGGTGTTCGCGAAAGTCAGCGAGAAGAACAAAGCCAAATTGGTCGACTTGCTGACCGAGCGGCAGGCGGAGATTCGGGACAAGATTCGCACGATCATCGCCAGCGCCGAAAAGAAAACATTGGATGAACCCGGGCTCGAGACCCTGCGCCGCCAGGTGACCTATCAATTGGAGCAGGATGTCGGCCCGGATATGATCAAAGAGTTGTTGATTCCCAAGTGTACGCCGTTTCGGGCGGAGTTCTAGTTCCTCTCGGCATGGAGGCCGCTTATGACAGATGTTGCCAATCCCTTCGACGCCCTGAGTGCCGCGGCGGCCGGGAGCGCGGCGGGCACCGGCGAACTGCCGAATTTCAATCTCCCGAATTTTAAGCAGGCCCTGGGCAATATTCCCGCCGGGGCCATTGAAATGCTGCGCGATGTCGATTTGAACGTGAAAATCGAACTGGGCCGCACGCGCATGCTCGTCGAGGATGTCCTGCGCCTCGGCGAGGGCAGCGTGGTCGAACTTGACAAGCTTGCCGGCGATCCGGTGGATGTATTCGTCAACAATCAACTGGTGGCACGCGGTGAGGTGCTGGTGCTCAATGATAACTTCTGCGTGCGCATCAATGAAATTGTGACCACCGTCGAAACGTGACATTTTGGCCGGCAATGGTACACTCTTATCCGGCCGCAGGATGCGGCCTGGCCAAGGCTCATGAAAGGGCAGACCATGGATGGTCCCGTGTTCCGACGCGTCGTTCCCACCATCATACTGTTCGCAGCGGGTTGCGTACTGCTGCCGGCCGCGTTGCGCGGGCAGGCCATGGGCAAACTTCAGCTTGATCCGCCACCCACCTTGGCCATTGGACCCTCCGTGGCCACCGTGTCCGTCACCGGGCCGCAGGATGTGGTGGCGCTGGCCTCCGAACCGCGGAAGCCCCCATCCGCCGGGGCAGACCCCGCCGCCGCGCCGCTTCCGGCGGTGCCCCTCGCCGCGCCGCCCCACCCGCTTGTTAAAACCCCTGTGCCGCTGACCGACCTGGCCCCGGCCACCCAGCCGCTGTCCGCTCCGCCCGCCACGGTGGCGCCACCCTCTTCGGTCTCGGCGCTGGAAACCTCCCTGATCCGTTCGTCCGGCAAGTCCGTTGATGGGGGTAAGACGGCAGGATCCGCTACCGAAACCGGCGCCATCGGCAGCACCAGCCTCTATGCCCGCTTTGCTTCGGTCATCCAGGTGGGTGGCGCCCTGGGTATCGTGGTGGGGCTCATCTTCATGGGCCGGGGGTTGGCACGCAAGTTTATACCCGGCGTCGCGGTGGGCGCCGGCAAGGGTGTCATGGAAGTGCTGGCCCGCTATCCGCTGGCCAAGAATCAGGCGCTGGTCCTGGTGCGCATTGGTTCGCAACTGGTGGTGCTCAATCAAACCCGCGACGCCAGCGCCTCGGTGCTGGTAATCAGCGAACCACTGGAGGTGGCCAACATCCTGGGCCAGGTCCAGGGCGCCAAGCCAACCTCTATGCAACAGAATTTCTCCAACCTGCTGGCCAACGCCCGCATGGACCTGGAAACCACCCCCCCGGACCAGGGGCAACCCCATATTGAAGTCGGGGACTTGGATGCCCAGCTCGATGAAATGGCGGCGGCCAAACGCCAGTTGCTCCAACTGCGGCAGCAGGTGCGGGCGGTGCGCGAAAATCTGCCCCAGGAATAAACGCCCCTCCCCGGGCTGCGGCCCCGCCGGCAGGATGCCGGTGGTTATGTCAGGATGACACATGATGGATCGTTGGTATAAAGGGTTTTCCGGGAGCGCGGGCATCGGGCCCGC
>Ga0316217_10004934_pt1 | contig 14098 bp, 5 predicted proteins | sample 1anoAmetaG_FD_203633 | JGI IMG/M metagenome (GOLD analysis project Ga0316217, IMG submission 203633) | Freshwater microbial communities from Trout Bog Lake, Wisconsin, USA - 1anoA | ecosystem: Environmental > Aquatic > Freshwater > Lake > Hypolimnion/Profundal zone | place: USA: Wisconsin...
CCTCTCTTATCTTTGCCTATTTTCCATTGTTTAATACGTTCAAAAGAAGTTTTATTACCATTTATTTCTTTTTTTCATCAATGCCTTCTTTTAATTTTTCAATTTTGTTGATTTATATCCATCTTCTTAAAGAATCTCTTAGACCAAAAGTCATATTTAAGAAAATTTTATTTATGGCATCGCTTTTTATTTGATTAGTTTTTTCGTTTTCAAAGAAGTTATTTGTCACTGATTTAATGGTTAGATTCAAGGTATCGAAAACACTGTTTACGACTCTACATTAGTTAATGAGCTTTGATTTCTAAGTAATATTTAGCCATCTTTGATATAATCTCTTTTGTCCCCCCATAGTTACATTTATTAGCTGAATAACAGCTCTTTTCTTTGTGGTTTGTCCTAATTAGAATTCGTTTTTAAAGGCATTTAATGCTCTTCCAAGTGTTCTATCAATAAAACGCTTTAGGCCTGCTTAAAACTTAGATCCTTTTTATGACTTTTTCTTGTCATGAATTTAAGGTAAATTTTTCCAATTTTTGAAGCCAATTAACACTAATCCTGCTTTAGACATCAAAAGTCTTTTTAAAAAGTTTCTCTGTATATCGATTATTTTTCTATTATGCCTAAATTTATTGATTGCCTCTCTTATCTTTGCCTATTTTCCATTGTTTAATACGTTCAAAAGAAGTTTTATTACCATTTATTTCTTTTTTTCATCAATGCCTTCTTTTAATTTTTCAATTTTGTTGATTTATATCCATCTTCTAAGTGTGTTCTATACATTAAAATGCATATTAGCAAAAATCTTCCATATTGCTTCTTATTTCATTTTCGCGATTCTGTTCTCTACAAAAATTACATCGCTTACTGACTTTATCACCTTATTTATTTCTTCAAACACTTTGTTTATTCTCAGATATTCTTCCTTTAACTTCAATCTATCTACCAATTTAACCCACTTATTGTAAATCCTTTTCCTATTTCCCATCGTTTGCTCAATCATTCTTAATACTGCTCTTTTTTTGGTTACCTGTCCTTATTAAAACTAGTTTTTGAAACCATCAAACGCACGTTTCAAAGTCCTTTCAATAAATTTAGCTAATCCTGATTAAAATCTTTGAGATTTCAAATATCTTTCAGTGCTCTTTTTCTCAGGTAGATTCTTCCACTTATTCCAAGCGTCAAGTACTTTGCCTACCTTGGTTTTCAGCAATATCTGCATAATTTTTCTATTTGTTTCTTATCTACTGGTTTTTGATGCGACTCTGATACCACGTATACCATATAAAAGACGATCATTCAGTATTCTTCGAAGAATTTCAGCGAATTTGGAATTTTTCTGTTAAATTTGTTTATTACACACTCTTTATTTCAACATCAACTTAAACCACAGCTTAAAAGATTATTGTTTCCTCTTTTTAGCATATTCCACCAACTTTTGTGCTGAAGCTGCAACTACTCTTTCTCTTGAAGCTATTATTTTGAATTTTTGGAAAAATTATTGTTGCTGCCTTTCTACGTAAATTTTAGAGTATAAATACAACATGATGGTCATTCTCTTCACTTTTGGACTTACTATTCTTTTTTTGCCTTTGACAAGCTTCAAAATCCTGTAGAATGCAGTAGTTTTATTGATATTTGTATCCAAGACTAGTTTATTTGAAACCTTTTGTAGAAGAGATTAACCTGCTAGAGTGCTTTTCAAATACCACCCATAAAATGCGTTTTTTTTACTTTGCCTTGGGTATTCCTTGAGTCCCATTAACAGTTTTCCTTTAACTTTGATTGAAGGGTCGATATTCCCAATTTCTTTGATTTCCTTTAGAATGCATCTGAACGCAAATTCTTTGTCATCTCTGATCCTAAAAGTCAATAAGTGCACAAAGTTAGACAGGATATTCTTGACTATGTAAGGTTTAGTAATTCTTTTTTCTTCCTTGGTGATAGCATTAAACCCTTCATGGTATGGTTTAAAAATTTTTCTTGATACAATTCTTTCCATGAGATGAAACCCTCTTTCCTGAGATCTCTCACTCATTTAAAATTCTTACTTCAACATATTCACAAATTCGAATTGCTAGATGTGTTCATTTTAGACTCGGCAGTCAACAAGTTCTGCTAGCTACTCCAACTTTTCTCTGTTTTACTTAAAAGAGCTGCTTTTAGAGTAAATTGCTTATTATTCATCGAGTGGCTAAGTTGATATCTGCCAACTTTCTCTTTAAAGCTTGTTTATTTTCTATTGCTGAGTTTGAGTTTTGGTGCGCAGCTATTCGATGGTAGTTTCATAGTAGCCCAATGTAACGTAAATTTTGCGTTACATTTAGTTCATTTGGGTCTTTTTTTGTTTGAAGTGTTCCTCGTATTGGTTGGCGCTGATGATTTCCGGGGCGTGCTATTTTTATCTAGCAGCCGTCGTAGCCTCTCCTTTCCTTACTTAAGATTGTAGCGAGTTCATGTAAGATACTTGAGATTTTATTGATATAGTTTATATGAGGTTATACTATGAATGAATAAAAGATAAAACTTTATTTTGTTGAGCGTAGATACATTTAAATGGCAAACATCAGTTAATATTCTATTCAGTAGCAAAAACCTTCAAAAAATTCACAGAGCCATCCCGGGTTTATTTTCATTATTTATTGTCTGCTCAGACGTAGCCATTGAATATTTCCTTACTTTTTGCAGGGAATATCGAAAAACATTGAGTTATTCATGAAGATTATTCTAGCTTACTTGATCTTCTATCTGTTTATTAGTAAGATTTAAATATTTTACTACTCGCTCTATTAGTCTTCTCTGCTTTAATGAGAGTATTCACTACTATTCTAGCGTTAGTGGCTGTAGGTGTTCCTCTTCTCAACTTTTTCTTTCTATTCCGCATCTATACAGTTGAGAAAAGAGTCAATTGGTTTAATTTATTCTAAATGCAGAGCCGCTTAGCTATTATATTCAGGTTTTTCATTGATTACTTCCTCTAGCATCAATTCTTACTTAGATTCTGATTTTTAGTTTAACACTGACACCTATTAAGCTACTTCTTCGATTAGCTAAGTTTTTTTTTTCTTAAAAGTTTAGGCTGATAAAGGTTTCGCTTTATCTGAAACCCTTCTTCTTTTTCTACTTCGTTTGATTAATTTTCTTTTTCTACTACTCAACTAAGTAAATCATTTATTACAGAATACATCGATATTCTTCTTCTCTCTGCCGGCCTAGCTTGGTTGATTTTTTATATTACAGACCTCATTTTCGTCTGCAATAACTATATACGCATCGTCTCGAATCTTTTTCTTATTTTTTTAGATTTGTATCTCTTTTCCTTTATCTTTTTCGCTGCCTCCTCAAAATGTAATATCTAGTATCGCTTGAGCTACTCCTTAACAGCAATCAAATGCTCAATAGGCTACCAGGTATCATATTCTTGGGAAAAACCTTTCCATCTAATGAGATACAGTTTTTGATTGTTTGCCCTGATTCGAGAGTCCAATATCTTCTACACCTCATACTCCTTGCTATTTTTGACTTACTTTCTCATGCTGATTATCAATTTAATCTAAGCAATATAAACTTAATTTATTAGAAAGTATTGAAAGATCCGGGAAATGGCATGGTGATAAGGTAGGTTGAAGGTTTTGTTTATTTATAAATTGAGTGGGTTTTAAAACTGGACATCGCTATTGTGTTTAGCAGTTATAATTATATACGATGAAGTAGAGCTAGCCCAAGACTAGCGAGGAATACATTGAAAAGGTACTCAGAGACGCCAAAGCCCAATAACATGAAGATGTTCCTTCGCACCAGACACTACTTACCCGGCACCTCAAAGAAAAATAATGGTATACATAGAATCTGGAAGTCACTCTGGGAACCGCCATCATACTAATCATTGCGTTTTTCGCAATCAAGCTGATGTCTTCATAGCTTTGACCATCTCTTTATCAATCCACTATCCAGCCCTACATGCCCACCCATCGACCGCAGGTTATGAGATTGATTGATGGGAGATTAAAAATACATGCAGTATTGATCATTACGAGGTCTTTTAATTGGCTGACATATCTTTCAGTTCGATATAGCGCTAGATCGAATTGTGACTGCCTCCGTTTTATTATTTTTCGGCGAATGGATCGAGCTCAACTGGCAGCTTTTAACTCCTGTCATTTACGATGAATGAAATGCCTAGCTATTTCTTGTCGTCCTCGTTTCGAATATTTCGGATGGCGCGGGAAATGCTCTTCATCCCGTGGTCCAGAGTTGCCAAGTATGATAGCTTTCCCTTTCTTACCGCCAATGATTCGGTCGATCCTGTGCCTGTATACTGCTTCGAAAGTGCATCGCCGTTGTCCGCCCACAAGTTACGGTAGAGGTTGGAGAAGGGCGTGTTGTAGGTAAAGAACTTGAGGTTGGCGGCAAACTCTTTGATTTCTATTTCCAGGTACTTGAGTATTTCTATGAGTTTTAGAGCTGCGATTCTGCTCTGTGCGATGTTGGTCCTGTCGATGCAGTTGAAGCAGTTGACTCTAAACACGCCAGTTTGGCTCTTGATCTTTTGCACACTCTTCTCAATGTTGCTGATTTTCAGGGCTGTGAAGCTGCAATGCGCTATTGCTTGCTTCAGCTTATCCTCAAGAAACTGGTTGAGTCTCGAGTACTCTTTGTTGGGACATTGAGCATGTACGTCGAAATAGGCATACCTAACGCTGTAGTTCATCTCGTTGGCGATATCAACTTCCTTGCTGAGATGCTTCACCAAAAACTAGTAGTTCTCGATTAGCTTTTTTTCCTCCTTGCCCGAGGCCAGCAAGTTGAGTAGGAAGATGTCCTTGTATTGTCCTTCCTAATTGATGTTTTTGAGATGGCGTTTAAAGGCGATGAAATTCTATGGGGGACTTCCCAGACACTTTACCGATGAGAATCCATAGGCGGACTTCTACTACTTCCAAAATAAAGGTGCGCTACCTCTCACTTGCAAGAACGAGAAGTAATGGTCTTTTATGATCATTATCTGTTCAGTCTAGACGTAGTTGCCGGTATGACCTTCAAGATCGATTCCTCGTGCGTAGGACTGGGTGCCTCCGCGCTTGATAGCCCTGCGGCTGATCAGCACTATGAAGAGTTTGAGTCCGTTGATGTGCATCTCCAGGCGACCGACGAACCCTTGGATAACTGATATCCTCCACATATTATCAAACTGCATGAGTTATCTCTGCAGCCCGAAGGCCCAGTTGAAGCTGTTCTTTGCCTGCTACGAGGTCTTCTCAACGTTGAGCCGGGAGGCGAGGTCGTAGGTGAATGAGAAGTACATACCCTGTTAGAATATGGTTGTGATGCTAAGTAGAATTTAGGCTTCCTTTTCGGGTAAGCTCTTCTTTTCCTGCTGGTTGTAGAACAGGAAAATGGGTTTGGTAACTTTGAAGATGTCGCGATGGCCGATCGCCCCTACTATATTGACTTCCTGTGCCAGTAGCATGACCTTTTTACCGGACAGGTCGATGATGCCGATGAGGCAGCTGAAGAAGTGCGGCACTCCCTGGTTATAGGTCTACTCACTGAGCTCGCGGTGCTCCTTGACGACCTTGGTGGATCTATGGACCTATAGAATGGTGGGGATGCGGCTGCGGTTGAAATTGGGTACGATGACGAACCTCTACTGGGTGGCCCAGATCGTGATGGCCTGCAGGTTCAGCTCGCGGCTGGTTTTATGGTACTAGAACAGGCTGGGCAGCTCGCCTACAAAATTCATCATTTATAAAGATTATAAGCAGTCATTACCCAGATTGTGCTGCCCTAAATAGCACTGCTGCTATAACAATCTGCACAAGGGTTGACTGTCTGCTGGCCCTGTGGTGATTAGGAATGACTGTGGTGATTAGGAATGGCTGCGGGGCTGTATCGTCGCAGTTTTATCTCCAGAGATGCTATGGCCTTGAGTATATGTTATAAGCATACTGGAAAGTGGCCACGGAAGAGTAATTAATATCACGGCTGCTGGAGAGATGGTTCAGACTTTTTATGGCTCAAGCTCACAATTCAACAAAAGGTCATATCCAACATTATTGCCTGTTTAATACGCTACTGGACTCGAATAGCCATATTAATTAGCTTTTCGAGGGTTGGGTTTAGGGTAATTATGTCCACCAACTTTGCTGTTACTGGTTTAAAAATAGCCTCTTTCCAGTGAGTGGTTTGTTTGTAGTATTAATAGGGTTTATTTCGGTTATTTTGTATTATGCAAGTTTATTATTGATCCTAATCATCCACAACTCAGCCTATTTGAGCCGATCTTCTCTTCAAAAAATAGCACTGCTTTTACTATGGATAATAGATGCTTTAACTAAATACCGCCACACTATAGACTAAGTTTGCCCTTCTCGTTAGATCATTATTAACAAACAGCCTACATGCACCTCATTTAAATCATGCTGTTTTAATTATTTTGGGCAGCGCATCGAACGAGGATAGATATTGACGATCGCCGTTCAAAAGCTAACCCCAAATGCTTGTAAGCAGACTGCAAAGTTTCCTCTAAACCAACAATACTATTAAATGTGGGTTGGCTAGGATAATTAGCTCGGCGAAGTCAGTCTGGCCTAGGCCTAGTGATGAGGCGAGTGGGGTTGTTATGGATTGGGAGGTAGGAAGGTGCTGGGGCATTTAGTTTGCAGGTTTAAAATAATTTCATCTTAACAGACGGAGCATTATTATATCAAAAAAGAACATATCAAGATAGGTTCTGCAGTCCCGAGTAATAATAGCCCAGCAGAGGGAATTAGACCAGCTGTCTGCTCAGCTGAGCCAGGTACTGCTGGTAGAAGACCTGCAGCTGTTCTGCGGTGGCCTAGGCGGCGCGAGCAGGTTTTTGCTAGGCACTAGGGAGTATCTGGTGGCACTATTAGCTGAGCGGTTCCTGCTTGACCTAATAGCAGGTGTTTTCGTTGTCCTTTTTGTGTTTATCCTTGCCGAAGAGTTCCTGGAACTTGTTCTTGTACTGGTCCTTGGTGACGTACTTTTTGAAGTTTGAAATTATATTCTTGACTTCACCAAATTTTTAGAGTAGCTTCTGGTGGTGGGAACGGCACTGGAGAGAGTTCCGGGTGGAGATGAATTCAGCCATCTGGTCGAAAATGCGTAGGTTTCTAAATAGTTAGATAGGTTACCTTCTCTTCTTCCTTGAAATCATGACCAGCTTGTTTTTCTGCAGAAAAATCACATAGAGTAGGTTTTAGTTAAACGACCAGGAGCCTATGCTGCGGATCTAGTCGCTTAAGTCATCAAGCTGCTGGTTTTGCAGTTCGCTTTCCTATTTTTGCATGCCTGTTAACTTGTTTATTTATTATAATTCGCAAGATTTTGTAAGGCATTTATTTTTGGTCAGAAAAATTGCTTTCTATTCGTAATAATCGGTAAAAGTAGCTAAAAGGGTGACAAGAAAGCAGTTGGGTGTGGATAGTATCTTAAATTAGTCATTCTGTCTGCAAATTATGAAAACTCAAACCGCAACCTGATCCAAATAAAATAGTGAGAAGGGTGTGGTCTTGAGGTCTGCGTGCAGCCTGACCTGCTTTTTGTGCTCCACAACCCCGAACTCCGAAGTATTTATTGAACCGAAAATGATCGGGAATCGGAGATCCCTCCCAAAACACGATTTCAGGCCATCCCTCTCCCAAAATAGCCCCCGTTTGCCGAATCACTCGGCTAACCAGTCTGCCCGTCCATTATTATTTTCTCTTATAGCTAACAATGCGTTTTTTATTCCCAATACTGCCGTTGTAAGTTATTTAGCCTAGCTGCCAGAAATAAAAGACTGCGTGGGTGTTGCCAAAACCCCAGGGGTGTTCGGGAGTGGATTGCGGGAGAAAAATATTGGGAGAGATGATAATCATGATTGATAATTTACTGGGATTTCACCATAGCCCTGCAGTTTTTTAATAGCTGACTCACGACCAGCAATATCCAAATAAGACATCCCGCCAGACCTGGCTGTCTGTTTTAGCTCTATCCCTCAAAACCATGTGCGAGAATTTTAGACGATAAATATGGGGAGGGTAAAAAACATTGAGATGGTGGGCTGGCGACTAGTTATACAAAATATAGGGGGTTGGTAAAATGTTGGGGTGGATTATTTTCGGGTGGATTGTTGATATAATAATCAGGAAAATGGATGTTAGATTATAAAACCAATTAAAACATAGTTTTATGATCTGTGGCCCTTTTCTGCAGCCAGCTACGGATAGTAGTGGCTAGAGAGTATTTTCTGGCTGAACATTTGACGCACCCTCAACCCTAAATTTTCAAACCAATTCATCTAATTCATACTAAAAATCTATGGAGGCATAGCATCCTGCTAGAAATTAAGTCTCTACAATTTGATAGTACTTCCTGGCCACAGCAAGACCACTATCTTGCCCATGTAGCCACAGCGGTCGCAGTTTCCATGGCAAGTAAAAAGCTAGAAATGGGTATACTACCAGCTATTCTTGGCTAAAATAGGCTTAATAAATAACACAGTATCGGGATAGGTCATTCTGCAATGCTGGACGTAGCTATCCCTTCTTTCTTTAAATTGACATGATGATGAATACCATCCTGCCCCGATTTATATAACACCCCATGCTGAATTCAGCTGGGTTAGTGACCCATCAAGACCAGAATATTCCGGTGCGAGCTTTTTGGCAGGTAGGAGCTCACGGATGATGCGTGAGTGAACTTCTTTATCCAAGCTGTTTCAAATGCAAGCCTCAATAGTGCAAACCCTTAAAACGATCACAGAGTATTACTCTCCTGAGCAGCTCTACACACAAAATCAGCAAGGGCCGGCTTTCATTATATTGCTTCATAAGAATTATTTAAATATTCACAAAAAAGGTCGATGGTCTAGACAGGTCGAGCTCAATAAAACTACGCTTCCCATCCACTAGAATGCAAATAAAGTATATAAGCACGCACAGACCGTCCATATGGAAATTAATGGACAATCAGACCCCAAGTAGTCACATAGTGGTAAAGCATGTCTAAAGGGCAGAGAGTGGAATTATGGATAAGAGTATATGTTGAGGCATTAAATGTATGTCGGGAAGGAATGATATAATTGTAGTATAATAACTGATAAAAGCCAGATTAATAGTAATTAACCAAACTCGACCCTCAACAAAATCTCAATAATTTTTGGATGTAGTGCAGAACCAGTGATCTGGCATACAGTATGTCACTCAATCAAGTGCCTAGCCTCTGTTTTTATTTTGGAGTAAGATCGCTTCTGCCAAGGAAGCTATATTAAAATTTTATTTCAGGCAGGCATTGTCTGGTATGGAACTTAAGAAGAGCTTATTTTGCTTTTCGTCGATAATTTAAAAACTTTGCAATGAATCAGGCTGAGGGTCTGAAAAATAATTGGCCAGCGATCACTCAAGGCAGTGTCAGCGATTGTTGCTTAACGGACTGACTCTTCGAAATAGTATGAAAATAAAAAGAAGGGTAACTTCACTGCTTTTCTATTTTACTGCGGAACATCCAAACTGGCTAATTTTACGCTATTGATAAGTAAATAGTGATTGCAGAAGCTATTTAACAGGTCATTTGCCAAGAAATTATTATGGAAGGAGTAACGATTTATCGATTTCCGGTAAGGCCCAACATTTTAAAAACATGGCCAAAATGCCCGAGCAGTGCAGGAGCTGCGCAGTGTGGGCTGATACGTGCATGCCGATCTCAAAATAAATTATGCAGCGATCCCCTCTTATATTGAAAAGCGATTCAAATATAATAATTATATTAATGCGCACCAGTTCAAAATAGGCTTAGAAAAGTGGACCAATCTGCACTATCTGTATGTAGAGATCTGCCAATGTACAACCTACTCTATTTAGTGTACTCTCGACAGCTGTTCCCACTAATTCTGCTTCAGATGTATTAGAAAGTGGTCCAGGGTAAGTTTTCCTTAACGCAGACCAAAAACACCTGCCCTCTCTGCAGAGAACGATTCATGCAGCTGCAATACAAAAAAAGGGTGATTGAGGTTGAAAATATTCCGGAACGGGTTAGACCTCAAAGAATAAGTTTTCAAAGTCAGCAAGTTCAGCCGCAAAGGCTTGTCTATCTGCCTTTGCTAATATACCCTCAGAATACTTGCTTCATCTACGCCTCGCAGCCAGGCATCTTCATCCCCTCAGCCATGGGAACTCAACACCCCATGACTTTCTCCATGCCCTCTCCGAGTTTCTTCAGTCAGGATGCTTGATCATTTATATGTATTTCTGGTCTTTGATATATCGAGTTGCATAGAAATGGTTGAAAGAAAATAAGGCTAATCCGAAAAACCTGGGGTATTGCTAAGTTTTGATAAAGTTCTTAAACTTACAATAATGCCGAATAAACAGAAAATGAACGTGAAAAAAGGTTATTTGTGGCTTATTAGTTTTCTTTCAGCCCTTCGCCTCGAGCTGTAAGCCTTAAGACGCTTGATTTTAATAAGGAAGAATTCAGCATTTGTTCCCTTTATAATGATTAGCTCAAAAAGCATTACATTTATCAGCAAATTCTAGAACCAAATACAAAAACATTCTCATCCATACATTCAAAACCATACTCAATAGACCATGTCTTACATTTCCACTCAGATTATTATGTTATGAATTAAAAACATCGTCCAACCACTGTTGATGTAGGGTGGCTCAACTTACATTTTTCTCAGAATCATTTTCTTCTTATTTTATAAATGGCTTCAAGAGTTACAAAATGTTAATAATATGATTTGGCTTTTCGTTTTGCGGAACTGAGCCTTAATGATGATTCTTTTCGTTAATCGATAAGCTAAGTTTATCGAAATCAGAGGCGACTCCCCATACCATCAAAAAAGTTTAATCTTAAAGCCTAAATGTATAGCTTTAAGGCTTCAAGATAGAAGAACTTAGATGCGCACAGTTCAGTTAAATTTTTATACCTTCTTGGATTATTATAAGAACTTTAATAAGGTTATGAACCACAAGTAGCATACAAACATGTTTGAGCGAAGGAGGAAAGTTTATAAAGAAAAAATAACTCATTTAGCAATATCAGGGGTCATTTTTGTTGAGGTCTCGATTTTTGCCGAACACTGTTCGTATTTTGCTTTTGTCCCCTTTTATCGACACTGAGTCCTTGACTTTTCAGCTTGTTCTTCTTGTTTGGTCGGTTATCCTGATTTTTTGACATTTTGGTTGAAATTTTCGAATTGAAAAACTGAGTATTGCTTTATCTGTCTTACTCGTACTATTAATGAGGCATAAGATAAACTTGTTAGCTGTAATGGTTTCTCGTTTGATAAGAACTTCCTTTGACCAGATTAACCGAATTCTGATGCTTCAGACAAGAATCTTCAATCCAGTCATGGTAAATGGTACTCTCGGCTACCCTGTCATACTTGAAGTCCTATGTTTTAGTGACGGCTTGGATGTGATTCAAAATAGATTCTTTGACATCTGGATCATTGAAGAACTGTAGTCGAAGTTTGGCTTTGTCTTAGATTTGGATGTGAGCAGGCCTGTGTTGGGTTCCTCCTTCATAAGGCTCAGTTACGATGAACCGGCGAGCCACTTTGCTTCTGCTGTCATCTTGATTCAACTATTTAGAATACTTAACGTTCTCCATATCTGAGATTATGGATTTGGAGTTGAAGCAATGTTTCTCAGTAGTTTTAAACTACTTCTCTGGGAACTATTGGCTTTTCACTTATCTAGACTGGTTTTATCTTAAAAAGGCTAAGTCTCCTGAACTTGGCTCATTTGTTTGGGTTGAGTGATGTGCGATTTAAGAGCTTGCACTTTTTTTCTTAGCCAGCTATGATCTTTAAAACTCCTTTGAATCTTTATATTGGCTAAAGTTTAGCAAAAACTATTTAACGTTTTAGGCAGATTTGAGTTTGGATTTGAGCTAATTTTTGACAAAATCTGGGTCCAATCCTTCGCTTTGCTCTTTGTTACTGGATAGGAACTCCTGGATATTATTTTTGCACTTTTTGAAGATATTTTAAATCTACTGAAGACACTCCTCATCACAGATTTGTATTTTCCTGCGAATTAGTTCTTTCTGGTTCTGAATCTCATTCTAATTGGACCGCAAATCCGAAATGTACTTGTTAAGGAAAGAGGTCGGCTTTTCCTAGTGCTCAATCATGCTGGTATCATTTTAGTTGACAACCATTGAGCCATTGGCCTAATTAACGATCATTGAATCCTAATGCATCGTCTGCTCTTTATTCTATCTACTCCTTTCTGTAACATTCACGACGGTTCTCGTTTAATTAGCAACTGAACGGTTTAGCATCTATATCAAATCACCTTCACTTTAGTCATAGCGCTACTGACCCTGTCTGAATTATTCGATGTCGGCTAAAGAGTGTTGAACTATTTCAGCTATCAAACTTTGACCTTTAGATTTACTCGTTATGAAGGGGTGAGTTAACAAGCCTTTTGCTTCAGGCCTCAAGGTAGGGTTGATATTCAGGCACTATTTTACAAAGGAGTTGAACTCTGCGCTCCACTTAGAAGGCTATTTTAGCCCTTGAATCGGTTTATCTTTTAGCTGCCACATTGCCATTAAGGGTTTCAAATGGGAATTGGGAACTACTCCTTCAGCTAGTTCAATAGCTGTAACTCCCAAGGACCAAATGTCAGTTTTATTGGTGTATAGACTTTGTTTCATGATTTCAGGACTCATCCAATAAGGAGAGCCGACTTGAGATTTATGACCCGCATTCGTATACATGCTTTCTGCGGATACCCCGAAGTCGGCCAATTTAGCAAGCCCATCTTTGTTGAGAAGTATGTTTGCTGCCTTGATATCTCTGTGTATTTTTTTGTGTTCGTGGAGGTAGACAAGTCCTTTGAGTACTGACTCCAAGATAGAGGCGATTTAGCATTCGTTGAGTTTTTTTTGTGTGATATTTAACAGATCGATAATGCTACCGGCGTGGCAGTACTAAAGGACGATCCAAAGATTATTGTCCTTGAAGTAGGAGCCATAATATTTGACAATATGTTCGTTATCGCAAAGTCGCAGAATCTGGATCTCCTTTTTTATGGATTTAATCTAGGATAGGCTAGTGGCCGATAGAATTTTTATAGCATACAGATTTCCGGTGCTTTTATGCAGGGCCTTGCTCACAGAACCGTAGGCTCCCTGGCCCAGCAAATCCAGCAGTTAGAATTATTCCTCAGGGTCTCCCGTCTCAGTATCAGGCAGTAGTGAATTCGCCTTTAACATATTATATTCATTATGCGAACTGAACTTCTCCATTACTAGGGCTCAAATATTCACCCACCCGCAGAAAACTATAACTCAGACAACAATCACTCAATGCTAACCAAACTTAATTCTGAGAATAGCTAATTCACTACTCAGTATCTTACATTAGATTACATTTGGTTAAGTCAATCTGTCAAAGTTTGCCTTTGGGAAGGTCTTTTTTCAACTTTCTTGAATGATGGACATTAATCATGAAGTTTAAAACATTTTGGTTAGTCATTTTATCTTTGAGAAGGGCTATATAAATGCGATAAATTCAGATCAAGGTCTTCTATGAATCTTTATTAGGGTAGAAAAGCCTTTAATACATTTAATGAATAAGTCAAGAAGTTGCTGCGAAGCGATTCACTGAAGATTGAAGATAAAAAGCGCTCAAAATACTCATAACGAAAAATCAGGTTAGATAGGCAGATATCTTTTTATTCTGCATGATTCTGAGGTGGCCTACTACCTATGAGTGATCATAATCAATGCTGGAAGTATAACACTTGTAGATTAGCCATAACTATGATTAAGTCCACAAGCTTGAGAAACTTCCGCTAAGATCTAATAAGTCTTTTATAGATGATTGTCATGAAATTTATTGCCCACACTTTATACAACAAAACATGGCAAATACTTTGGTTGTTATAGTTTTTGCAGGTTTTATTGCAAGAATATGTCAATATTCTTGCTAAGTTGCCAGGGTCTTGAAATAAATACCTCACTAAATATCTTAATTATTTCAAAATTATGCAAAAATATTCTTTAATTATCTCAAGCATCGCTCTTTTGTCATAATATTCAAAAGATATCAATATTTTATTTTAACGACATGGGG
>Ga0316217_10004935_pt1 | contig 14093 bp, 8 predicted proteins | sample 1anoAmetaG_FD_203633 | JGI IMG/M metagenome (GOLD analysis project Ga0316217, IMG submission 203633) | Freshwater microbial communities from Trout Bog Lake, Wisconsin, USA - 1anoA | ecosystem: Environmental > Aquatic > Freshwater > Lake > Hypolimnion/Profundal zone | place: USA: Wisconsin...
GCGTACAAAAACTTTTGCAAAGCAGGATTGAAAACCTGCAGCAGCCAAACGTTACGCTGAAACTTAATTATATAAATGAAAGCCCGGGTGGATTTCATTATTCGTTTACTCAGCTATTTGCCGGCATACCAGTATATCAGTCTGAAATAAAGATCAATATTGATAGAAATAACATCGTGCATTCAGTTTTCGATAATTCATATAATACCAAAGGATGGAACGTGCAGGCGCCTGCCGATATTACAAATGCTGTAATTGCTATTGACCCGAAAAGCGGCGCACCGGTAGTATGCAGCCTGAGCATAGAAAAAAACTCGCTTGAAACATTAACAGCCAACGGAAACCTGATATTTCAGCGGGATATGAATTCATATTACCAGTGGCACGATTCAACAGTAACAGGTAAAGTGTTTAATCCAGATCCGCTTACTTCTTCACATCATAACTACACAGATATTGCCTCCATCACTCCTACCGATAGCTTTCCCGATACGATTTACTACGATAACAACAATGGTGCTGATGAGCCATGGATGGATGGACAGCAAAAGACCGTTAGCTTCAAGGCCTCCTTTAACGATAGTGTATTTACCCTGGCAAGTCCTTACGTCGTACTCACCAATTACGATACATTTCCGCCTGATGTGCCGCCTGCTACCTCGCTTACCCCGCAGTTCAATTTCAACCGGTCGCAATCAGGATTTCAGGATGTAAATGCATTTTATCACATCAGTCATCATCGCGATTATGTTGCCGGGCTGGGGTTTAATTGTGCCGATTCGCTGGTATTGATCGACACACATGCTATTTACGAAGACAACTCTTATTTCTCTCCAAGCAGCTATCCACGCCGCATCTATTATGGCGTTGGCGGCGTACCTGATGCCGAGGATGCAGATGTTGTAGTTCATGAATATTGCCACTCGCTATCCTATAACTGCGCACCCGGCAGTAATGTTGGCCTGGAGCGAAACTCGCTGGATGAAGCTTTTTGTGATTACAATGCAGCAGCTTATTCAAAAGTACTGAGCACCTTTAATGATGAATGGGTGTATAATTGGGATGGACACAACCAATACTGGCCAGGCAGGATTGTAAACTCAACCAATGTGTATCCCGCAAATCTCGGAAGCAATATTTATACCAATGGCGAGATGTGGTCGGCTGTGTTATTTTCTTTAAATGGCGATATTGGCCGCGGAGTAACCGACAGCATTATTTACCAGACACATTATAGCTATGCACAAAACATTACCATGGCCCATGCAGCTATCTTGTTAATAGATGCTGATTCGATGTTGTTTAACGGTGCGCACTACTGCAACATTTATGAGCGGCTCGTTGAACATGGTTTTGTAAACCCCGCCAGCAATGGCTGTGTTGCGCCCAATAGTATAAACGCGGTGGAAAACGATAACTTCAGGTTTACGCAAACCGGTCATTCTTTTACGCTTTATAACACCAACGCAACAACCATCAAAATTCAGATTTTAAGTATTACAGGGCAGCAGGTGGCCCCGGCTGTTACCATTCAATCCCCTGTTTACAATTATCAAAACGCTAACCTTGCTACGGGCATTTACCTGGTAAATGTTGTATCTGATTCAGGTACCGCAACATTTAAATGGATGAATACTTCGCGGTAAAATAAAAACAGCGGCCGGTTTAAACCTTGCCGCTGCTTTGCGATAACCACAAAAAATCTGTAATTCAAATTCTACTTACCAAAAACGTAATCAATACCTAATGAGGCATTGATACCATTAAAAGGCTGGGTATACGATGTAAAGTATCTGATTCCGGGAAAAGCTCCTTCCACCTGAGACGCATAAGCCCAATTGATATCAAAAACCGGACGGGAATAAAAATAATCAACTCTGGCTGCTATGGCAAAATGCTTAACTGGTGATATTCTGAATCCTACTCCTGCCTGTGCCGCCAAAGCAGCAGAAAAAGAGGATTTCTGCCAGAAAGTATATTGGCTACCCCCCTGAAAATTTGCAACCCCGCCATCATACGCCAGGATATCAATTTCAGGCGTCCACATGGCGTTTACTCCGGCCAGTGCATGAAAATCAATAGTAACAATACCTAAAGGAATAGAATAGTATGGCCCAACCAATACGTGAATGCTTTTATAATCTGTATTATGTTCATAAACGCTGTCTACACCATAACTGGTTTGATAACCCGTTGCCAGATTCTGATTTTTTAATGTGTAACGGGCAAAAGAAAAGGTGCCTCCCAGACCGAAATTGCTGTGTCCTATATATTTCGCGCCACTAACTGCAAATATTGGCCCAACAGCAGCAAATCCGCTTCTGACGTCGGAATAATTAGTTTGGGCAAAACGACCCACCGGTGCCGAAATACCACCTGAAATCTCAATGAAACTGTGGGCTTGCTCCTTTTTACTTTTTTTAGGCTCGTCTTTTTTATCACTTTCCTGGGCAAATGCGGGTGCATTGATTGCAAGCAGAACCGCTGTCAATAATATAAAATTAATATTTTTCATGTTTATTTTTTATATTTTAATATAATTAATTAACCTTTATGTTATAATAAACGTCCAGATCAGTTGAGCCAGGGGCACACTGACCATTCTTTACAGCCGGCTGGTGGCGCAATATGATTTCCAATTGTCCGTTTGTAGGCCCTGAAGTGTTCAGGTTGCCTGTTATACCAAATGGCAACGGCGTACTATTATGGTCCAGAACAAGATTACTTACCGTAACATCGGCCCATCCTGTACCACCGCGGGTACTGCCCGTAGTGCCGTAAATATCGTTTGTGTTATTAGCATCATAAAAACAAAACAGATGATAATTCTGGCGCGATATAATATCATTACTTACTACAAAATTAGAGTCCCCGGCCGGCAAAACGCCATTTACTACCTGTGTTGAATCCAGGATGATGATCTGGTAATTATATGTATAGTTGCGCTGTAAAGTAACAAATGCCCTTGAGGTATCCGGCACCGTTTGGCTTGGCGTTTCGCTCCATATAAGGGTATCGGTAGGCTGAATATGGGCCGGATCGCTGATAACAAATAAGGTAGTAGTTAAAAATTCATTGCCCGGTAAAATCGGTGCTGTAGCGCTCGGTTTGTTGCAGCTGCTAACCGCAATAATCAAACCTATTCCCAGGCTCATCATCGTAGCAATTAAAAGATTCTTTGTGTTTTTCATAGTATTTTTTCTTTTGAATTAATTTGTTTTAAAATAATTTAATGTAAAACTTACCCGCAGCATGGCATTAATGCCCGTGCCGGAGGTGTAATACCTGAACTGGTCTAAGTAATCGTGGTAAACGGCATTGGTAAGGTTGTAAACCGTTAAACTGATATCCATTTTTTGCTTACGCACCGGCAACGAACAACCCATGCCTGCATTAAGCAACACATACGCCGCAGGCGGAGCTTCAAACAGCGTGCCTGGCGGATAATGGTTCTGCCTCAACACCCACAAATCAGAAAAGGTGAAATAGAGGTCTGAGCATTTTTTCAAATGCACAAATTCATACTTAACGATGTTGCTCCACCTGTTAGCAGGAACCAACGGAAGAAAATTCTTTTCCGATAAGTTATACGCCCTTATTACCGCCAGTTTGGTTTCAAACGATAAACCCTTCCAGATATCAAAAGTGGCATCAATATTTGTACCGGTCAGGTAAGCATTGTTCTGTGTATACTGAAACAGCGGGAAGAAACCCGATATTAACTGAACAGCTGTACCGGTAGGGGCATCGTAAATATAATTGTTGATATAGTTAAAATATCCTTCAACAGTTACGTTTACCCAGCGGTTTTTGTATTGCACTGATGCCGTTGTGTTATACGAGCGTTCGGCTTTTAGTGCAGTATCACCCTTGTCGTAAGCGGCGTCACTCAGGTGAATCCCGTTAATATACAATTCGCTGATATCAGGTGGCCTGAAAGCGCTGCCCACATTCAGGTTAAGCGATAAACCGGCAAGCGGCCTGTAAGAGGCACCAACGGTAAACGACACGTTGTCATAAGCATGCAGGGGTTGGGTTTGCACCAGGGTGGTATAATTCAATACATAGGCCTTCTCCCACAAATAATCATCGCGTATACCGGCCTCAAGCGTAAATTTCCTTTTGGTGTATTGCTCCATCCAGAAAAACCCGCCGCTGTAATTACGGAAGTTGGGAATAAGGGCTACCTCACCTTCATATACATTGCCCTGGGTAACACCATTTAAACCTACAGTGCCGCTAACGCTGTTACCAATATTATGATGATATAGTAAATCAATGGTACTGGTAATAATATTAAACCCAACCTCAGGGTTATTCAGCCTCAGCGCTTCAGGCGTCTCATCCACATCGTACTCTTTCCGGGTATCCCATTGCTGCGAATACACCATTTCAATTTCGCCGCTTTTTTTAAGCCTGTAAAAGGCTCTCGCCTTTAGTAAATCGTGGTGTACCAGGTCATAACTTAAACCAATCTTATAAGTGAACGTTAAAGGGGTAAGAGGCACCGTACGTAAAATGGCGGCCTGCAGGTTGGCCAGGCTGTGAACATCCGAACCGGCGAAAATGCCCAACTTGCTGTTGTATTCGCTGTAGTAAACATCCACGCCCCAATTCTTTTTCCGGTATTGCAATGCAACTGAAAAATCGTCCTCAAACATCCCGGTATTCCACATATAATAATCAGGCGTTCTTACGTTCCCCGCGCGCTGAAGCGTTCCCTGAACACGCCAGGATAAGCCCTGTAGCTTTTTACCAAATGCCCCCTCCAGGTAAGCCGAAATACCCCCTAAACCGCTATTACTGCCCGCAACCAATGTTACGTTAGCCCCAATACCCGGCTTATCGGGCATGGGTGCAGGTTCCATCAGTATAACGCCGGCCATAGCATCGGCCCCGTAACGTATGCTGGCCGCGCCTTTAATTACCGATAGTTGTGACGCAATAAAAGGGTCAACTTCTGGCGCATGGTCACTACCCCATTGCTGCCCGTATTGAACAACACCATTATTTAATATCAGAATCCGTGAACCATATAAGCCGTTTATCACGGGTTTTGAAATAGTAGGCCCCATTTGCAGTGAATTAAGCCCGGCTATTTCTTTCAGCGACTCGCCTAAACTTTCGCCCCTGGTTTGCAGCAACTGTAAGCCCGTAATCTGCGCAGGAACCAGCGTAGCAATGGCAGTTGCCCGAGTTTCTGATTTTGCCGAAACAACTTCCACTTCTTTTAACTCAAAGCCCTCTTTATGCAGCAGAAGCGCCAGCGCAGTATCCTTTTTTAAATTGATACTTACCTGCACAGGCTTACTGCCAAGCTGCGTAATGCCAATGGTATATTGCCCTTTACATAAACCTGTAAACCTGAACGCACCGGTACTATCTGTTATAATCCCCTCCTGGGTTTGAATAATTACAACACTAACATCTGCCGCAGGCAAATGTGTGCTATCATCAAGCACCACACCCCCTATGGCATTATGGCATACAAGACTTTGTGCAGATACCCCAACGCAGGATATTACACAGAACAATACAATTAAAAATTTCAAAATTTTCAATTTAATGGCTGAATAGAAATAACACAGCATGACCACGCATACCGCAGCAACAACCGGTTAAAAGAAGTATAAAGAAGAATCAGCCTAATGCGGGCGGGCCGCGTGGAGAGATAAAGGAATACCTGAAATCAAGGATTACATCGCAAAGATTATATAGGTTCTGATCAGCTGAAAAGGCAACAATAGCATAATTAAACTGATGAAACGCTTGAACGTAAGAGCTTAATTCAATTTTGCAGAGATTACACTCTACATGCCCCTTTTGAGTATGAAGGTGATTATGGCAGTGGTCGTTTGCCTCAGTGTGGTGGTCTACAAAAAGATAATGTATTTCCTGTACAGAAGCCGAATAAAGGAAGAGCCCGGCCAATGTAATCAGCAACGAGAAGCGCAACCAAGAAAACTTTACCCGTTTCATAATTCCGGGCAAAATTAAAAACAATTTACCACCAGAACGTTAAATCTCATCAAAAATGCAGGAATGTATCAATGCGGGGTGTATTAATTTTATTTCTTTGCGCCCGCCTTCCAAACATCTGCTGTACCTATGAAATATATTTTCCTTATGATCATTGCGCTGTTTTCGAATTCGGTCATAGCGCAAAACGGCCTGCAGGGAACGGTTTACGATAAAGACACCAAAGAAACCCTGCCCGGCGTTGCAGTTTATATACCCGACCTGAAAATGGGAACTGTAACCGACACGGCAGGAAAATTCTTATTCACCAATATATCAAAAGGCAAATTCTTAATTGAAATAAAGTTTATCGGTTACGCTTCTAAAGTGCTGACAGTTTCAACGGCAGATTCAACGTCATTGAATATTTATTTATCTCAGGCGGCAGGCGAATTGCAGGAAGTTGTGGTAACCGGAGTATCAAAAGGAACAGAAATACGCCGAAGCTCCGTACCTATTGTTGCCATTGATAAAGACTACCTTGTAACCAATTTAGCCAGCAACGCCATTGATGCTATTACCAAAGTACCCGGGGTAACGGCTGTAACTACAGGTCCTAATATTTCCAAACCCTATATCCGCGGTTTAGGCTTTAACCGTATACTTACCTTGTACGATGGTAACCGCCAGGAAGGACAGCAATGGGGCGATGAACATGGTATTGAAGTTGACCAATATGGCGTTGAGCGGGTTGAAGTAATTAAGGGCCCCGCCAGTTTAAGCTATGGCAGCGATGCCCTTGCAGGTGTAGTAAACTTAATACCCACCCAACCTGCGCCTGAAGGCACTTTAAAAGCCGACATTACCACCAACTATGCCAGCAACAACCAGGAGGTTGGCGGATCAGGCATGGTTGAAGGAACCAAAAACGGTATTGATTTTATGGCCCGTATATCGCATAAACAAGCCATTGACTATACCGATCCGATAGATGGACGAGTTTTCGGTACAGCCTACAGCGAAACAGATGGAAGTGGGTCGATAGGGATACACCGCAGCTGGGGTTTTTCGCACATCAGCTTTTCAACCTTTAATGACCTGCAGGAAATACCGGATGGAAGCCGCGATAGCGCTACCCGCCAGTTTACCCGCCAGATAACCGAAATTGACACCCTGCGCCAAATTGTATCTCAACATGACCTGAACAGTTACAAAATTGAAAAGCTGCACCAGCATATTCAACACTACCGGGTTTATGCAAACAATAATTTCCTGTTAGGAGATCACGGATCACTGGAAGTAAACCTGGGCTACCAATACAGTCAGCGGCAGGAGTTCAGCCATCCCGTGCTGTTTACCATTCCGGGCCTGTTCCTGCAGCTTAATACATTTAATTATGATATTAAGTACCACATGCCTGAAATTAAGGACTGGAATTTTACACTTGGTGTTAATGGCATGTACCAGGTAAATACGGTAACCAACGGCACCGATTTTGTTATTCCATCGTATCATCAATTCGACATCGGTGTTTTTGCCGTGGTGAAACGCAGCTTTGGCAAATTCGACCTGGAGGCGGGTATCCGCCAGGATTTCCGTGTTTTTGATAATCAGCAACTATATACAAAACCAAATCCTGTAACCGGGTTCGATATGCCGGTTTCCGGGGCTGATACCACCGGTGCTTCAAAAATCTTCTCCAATTATCATTCTCTGTTCCAGGGAATTTCGGGTAGTGTAGGCGCCACTTATAATGTAACCAATCAGCTTTGCATAAAGCTGGATGTTGCACGCGGCTTCCGCGCACCTAATATTGCTGAAATATCAGCAAATGGAGTTCACCCCGGCACTAACATCTACCAGATAGGTAACCCGGATTTTAAACCTGAGTTCAACGTTCAGCCTGACTTGGGTATAGCCTTCAATTCAAAATATGTAGTGCTGTCGGCTGATGTGTTCTATAATTATATCCAAAACTATATCTACAACCAGAAGCTGCAGTCTGTACACGGAGGAGATTCCATCATTGTTGCAGGTAATCAAACCTTCCAGTTTCAGCAAGCGGCGGCTCAGCTTTACGGATTCGAATTCAGCCTGGATATTCACCCCGTTAAATCGCTGCACTTTGATAACGGGTTATCGTTGGTTTACGGCGACTTTATAGGTAAGAAAGGTACAACAGTGCCCGACAGCGAACGCTACCTTCCTTTAATACCACCATTGCACGGCACATCGGAAGTAAGATATGATTTCAGTGTTAAGCCGGCGCACATGCTGAATGCATTTGCCAAGGTGGGTATAGTGTATTATGCAACTCAAAACAGGATATACTCGGCCTATGGCACAGAAACAACTACACCCGGTTATGTACTTTTAAATGCCGGCATTGGCAGCAGCTTTACCAATAAAAAAGGAAAGACCATTGTAAGCGTTTATTTACTTGGCAGCAACCTGTTAAACACCGCTTACCAGGACCATTTAAGCCGTTTGAAATATTTCGAGTTTTATCCAAACAATCCAACAGGCCACGATGGAATCTATAACATGGGCAGAAATATTTCGGTTAAGCTGGATTTCCCGATGACCTTTAAAATTTAGCAGAGAGCGGAATTTGTTAAAGAGATTTTTAAATAAAGGCGGCGCCATAAGTGCCGCCTTTATTACTTCATCCAAATCCTTTCATTATCTTTCAGCTATGAAAAAAAATTACCTTTTAGTTTTAAGCATTGCATTATCATTTTTCTGCAATAAGATATTTGCGGCCAACGATTCAATTTATGAGGCACGGAGAACAGCATATATCAATAATTGCCTTTCAAACTTCAGCACCTTCGATATTACCTTACAGGCATACAAAGGCATACCGGTTAACTCGGCCGCACTAGATACCATGCTGGCCCAGTTGCCAACTGATGGTACTGCAGATTTTGAGATTGTGCAGATGGTGCGCATACTTTTCCTGTCGAACGGACAATACGATTCTACCATTTTACCGGTTCTGAGCAAATTTCCTTACTGGTTAACCAGCGGTGATATGTTATTTGATTATTGGTCGGAGAATCACATGATTCAATGGATGTCGTCTGATTACCTTCTGCATCAGAAATATAATTTACCTGTGGACAGCCGACTTGATTACCGGGTACGTCATTACCTTGAATTAAAAGTAAAATACGGGTTTTACGAATTTCTTTCAACTGATTACGGCCCCTACTGTTTAAACGGATTGTTAAACCTGGCGGATTTTGCGCAAGACAGTACCGTTAAGGCCCTTGCCACGCAGGCTTCGCAAAGACTGCTTACCGATTTATTAATGGCAACTACTAATATAGGAACCTGTTACCCTACTGCCGGAAGAAACTATTATGGTAAGTATGAAACTCCTTACGACCAGAATTACAATAACCTGATATGGCTACTAACAGGCAAGGGGCAACAACAAACCAGCCCTTCGCCGGGGGGAGTAGTATTGGCAAGTTCCAGCCTTCCGGTAGATAGCGTTATTGCATCCTGGACCGCACATCTCGATACTACCCTCATCATTGGCCATACACTCGATAGCGGCTTTATAATTAACGATAGCCTTACGCAAACCGACAGGGTACTCTTTCAATGGAGCTCGGGCGGATATTTTAACCCGGAAGTTGCAGAGCAAACTGCCCAATTGCTTACTGACTCAAACTTGTGGAATAATCCCAATTTTTCCATGTTCTCCATTTTCAAATCTACAGCACCCTCTCAATTTCAAGCGCTTGCGACAAGTATCGGCTATGCATCGCAAAGCTCACTTATTTGTAACGACACTGTAGTCATATTTAAGGATAACGCTGTAACCCTTACTTCCGTTCAGGATTTTTGGCCGGGTAAACTGGGCTATGAGCAAATACCCTGCGTAGCCAATGTTGGTACCACTGCAGTGTTTACTGCAAGCGGGCCCATAATTGCCAATTTTGAGAACCGCTCAGCTACCAACGAAAACAATGATTTGCCTTTTGTAAAACAGCAGAAAAATGTAGCGCTTGAAATGTACAGGCCGGATATCGGGCTTAGAATTATTGGCTACAACGACCCCGAAGTATCCCTGCACTGGTTAGACACGGCTTTTGATGAAGAAAGAAATGACAGCGCCTGGTTACTGGGCAGACAGGGCAATGGTTATGTTGGTGTGCGCAGAGGGTGCATGGATTCGGTAAATACATTAAGGGCCTGCCAAAACCGCAATGGGCAAACCTGGATATTGATAGTAGGCGATAGTGCCATGTATGGCAGCTTCGATAATTTTGAAGCTGTTATAGATTCATCGAAATACCAGGAAGGATGGGCTTTTGATTCGGCGAACGGACAATGGAATTATTCAGCGCAAATCATTATTGACAGCATAACGCTGGCTTACACCTGGCAGGGCGATTCGAGCGTGGTGAATGAATATACCTCAGTAGAAAACATAGCAGGAAACCGGCCTGGTTTTAATGTGTACCCCAATCCGGCTAATGATGTTGTTAATATAGATCTGACATCATTTGCAAATGAGCCATTGACAATTAAGGTTGTAAACATGCTTGGGCAGGAAGTATTTCATGAAACGGAAAACATTGCAGCAACTACCCTTAAAGTATTGAACACAGCAAGCTGGCCAAGGGGCGTTTACCTCATATCGGTTGAAACAGATGCAGGGCCCGTTTCAAAAATACTGGTTAAGGAATAACAACCTATTCAAACAGGTTTAACTGTTGCGCTGGAGGTGTTTTAACATCTACCTGAAAACCTATTTCATAACAGGTAAGGTGCCTTACTTCGTCATAAACATTATTGATAATAATAAACTGCCTGCCGGGTTTGCGGCAATAGCCAATGTAAATGTTACGGTCAGCTACATAACACTGCCCGTTGTTAACGTAGTTAAGGTTATGCTGTGTTTCTTCTGATGAAAAAGACTGCATAGGTATTACAATGGTGCTCAGTATTTTTTGCAGCGCAGAAGCACACACAGTGCAACTGTCGAAATTAAAGGCACCTAACCTTACGCTATCTACATAAATATAAATCTTGGCCATTTTATTGCTATCAGCAACCATCAAGCCAAGGCTGTCATTATCAGCAGTTACATATCCTGTAAAATCGTTTTTGGCACCTGACCTTTTTTTAAATGTATTTTGCGGTAAGCGACTGATCATTTCAGCATGGAGTTGCTGTCCAGCCTGAGCAGCAAGCTTATCGTTCATATAGCCCAGTATAAAATGGGCGGTTAGCAGCACCACAAAAGTAATGGGTATTACCGTTGCCGTTGCCCAGATAACCAGCTTACCCACAGGCCTTGTGGCTACTATCATAAATAAAATAACCCCTACTATAAGTGATAAGATTATTTCCGACAAAAAAGCCAGGGTGCTTGCTATAAAATTACTCTCTGCCCCACCTAGCTGTTCAAAGGTATGTGCATTCCAGCCTGCAAAGTGCTTTATCAAGCTAAAGCCCATGATAAAAACCAGGTAGTAAACGAACAGGTAAGGAATTTTTCTCTTTCGCTTCATAGTTTCCGGTTAATATTTCGAAATGCAAACAACTTAAAAGCGTTCTCAATCGCTTATAAATATAAAAGAGTTTTTCGCTAGTCACAGACATAGGAGCACTAATGGTGGTTTTTACATGAATTTTGGATATCGAATTGCTCCCGCTTTGTTTAAATGCCACATTTCTATCTTTAAGGCATGAAACGCTCATTAATACTGATAAGGCATACCAAATCCAGCTGGACCGATTTTTCGCTGCCCGATTTTGACAGGCCCATAAAAAAAGACAGGGTTGATGACGCCATACAAATGTCCAGTCGTCTTAAATCGATGGATGCTGAGCCTGACCTGATTATATGCAGCCCGGCCAAGCGCACCCGTCAAACAGCTGAGTATTTCTGCGATAAGCTGAAATACAGTAAGAAAGATATCTGGTTTGATAAGCGGATCTACGAATCCACCGCTGAAGATGTTTTGCAGGTGATACGCGAAACAGAAGCCAATATAAAAACCCTGCTGGTTATTGGCCACAACCCCTCGCTTACCCACCTGGCCAATATGTTTGCCAGTAACAGCATTGATGAAATACCCACAACCGGGGTGGTTTGGCTGGAGTTTAACACCAACAGCTGGGAAATATATAAGCTAACCCCCGGCAAGCTAAAAGCCTATTTAACACCAAAAACAATTTAAAAACCGCGCGGCCGTTAAATTATTGTTACCCCGTGCGTTATGAAAACTACAAAGGCCATGCTCATCTTTATTTTTGCGCTGACTATAACAGCCACCCAGAGTTGCGCCACCAAAAAAGATTGCCGCGGGCATATAAAGCACCGGCTTCCCAATGGCATCTGGATTTAACTTAACGTTAAATATTAGTTACCAAGGTGTAAACAGCATATTTTTTCGGTTATATTCGAACCTTATCGAATTAGCCTCTTTATCGGGGGGTTAAGTGACGAAGACCCATAAGTATGCCCAAGAACGGAAAATTTATTAACAGAGAAATAAGCTGGTTATCATTTAACGAACGTGTTTTACAAGAGGCCGCCGACCCAAACGTACCTGTCATTGAACGCCTGAGGTTTTTAGGTATTTTCTCGAACAACATGGACGAGTTTTTCAGGGTCAGGATAGCTACCCTCAAAAGATTGCTTGTTTTAGGAAAAAGAGCCAAGGACACCATACACTACAAGCCAAAAAAGATACTGGAGGAGGTTCAAACAGTGGTTTTAGAGCAATCGAAACAGTTTGAAGAAATTTTCCGTGATGTGCAGGAAGAATTACGCCATCAAAACATTTTTATCATTGACGAGGGCCACCTGAACAAAGAGCAGGGAGATTTTGTAAAGAACTATTTTAACGAAAATGTTCGCCCGGCATTGGTACCTATCATGCTTACCCAGGTAAAAACCTTCCCTTACCTGAAAGATAAAGCGATATATCTCGCCATAAAACTTTCAGTAGCCCGAAAGCCAAGATCAACTCAATACTCGCTGGTTGAAATACCCACAGGCATTGTTGGCGGCCGCTTTGTTTCGCTGCCATCTAACTCAGACAAACGGTATATCATTTTGCTGGATGACATTATCAGGTACAACCTGCCTGAAGTGTTTGCCATGTTTGGATTTAACCACATTGAAGCCTTTACCATTAAAATAACCCGCGATGCGGAGTTGGATATTGATAACGATATTGCACAAAGTTTTATTGATAAGATATCGAAAAGCGTAAAGGCACGGCAGAAAGGAAATCCGGTTCGTTTTGTTTATGATAGTGCTATACCTAAAGATCTGCTTGATTTTGTAAAGACCAAAATGAAGCTTAATAACCTGGATAACCTGATTCCCGGTGGCCGGTATCATAACTTTAAAGATTTCATCAAGTTTCCGAACACCGGCGCACCCGACCTGGTATATCAAAACGTTAAACCCATTGCAAGCAAACTGCTGCAGCCCAACCAAAGCTATTTTGAGGTGCTGAAAAAGCAGGATGTGATGTTGCATTATCCATACCAGAGTTTCTCGAATTTTATTGACCTGCTGCGCGAGGCAGCTATTGACCCTAACGTAAAGGTTATAAAAATGACCCTTTACAGGGTTGCACGCTCATCCATGGTTATCAATGCGCTCATAAATGCAGCGCAAAACGGTAAGCAGGTTATTGCCCTGCTTGAATTACAAGCCCGTTTTGATGAAGAGGCGAATATTAACTGGGCCAAGCGCCTGCAGGATGAAGGCATACATGTAATCTACGGCGTTCCAGGCCTTAAAGTGCATAGTAAATTATGTCTTATAACCCGAACCGAAAACGGCAGGCCCCAGCTATATGCCAATATAACCACCGGTAATTACAATGAATTAAGCTCGCATATTTATTGCGATGATTCATTACTTACCAGCGACCCCAAAATAACCAAAGAGGTAGAACACATTTTCGAGTTTTTTGAGAAAAATTATAAGGTATACAATTTCAAACACCTGATACTTTCGCCTCACTCCACCCGCAAAAGATTGGTGAAACTGATTGAGAACGAAATTGAGTTTGCTAAAGCCGGCAAAAAGGCTGAAATATTTTTGAAAATGAACAGCCTGGTTGATGAAGAGATGATTTCGCACCTGTATG
>Ga0316217_10004937_pt1 | contig 14089 bp, 10 predicted proteins | sample 1anoAmetaG_FD_203633 | JGI IMG/M metagenome (GOLD analysis project Ga0316217, IMG submission 203633) | Freshwater microbial communities from Trout Bog Lake, Wisconsin, USA - 1anoA | ecosystem: Environmental > Aquatic > Freshwater > Lake > Hypolimnion/Profundal zone | place: USA: Wisconsin...
CCGAAGCCTTCGATGATTTCCTGCGGGTCTGGACGCTGCTGGCGGTGGTCACCTCGGGTATTGGCCTGCTGCAGGTGGCGGGCCTGCTGCCCACCGTGCCGGCCATCGACAAGGACGCCGACTTCGCCATGATGTCGGACGGAGTGCGGCGCGGCTGGGGACTGAAGGCCGACGCCAACTTCCAGGCTCTGATGCTGGTGATCGGGCTGGCGACGGCAAGGCTGGCCCGGATCCGCCACCGGTGGCTGGCCATCGGGGTAATTCTGGGCGGGCTGCTGGCGACCTTTTCGCGCATGGGAATTGTGCTGGGGTTGGTGGCGCTGTTTGTGTCCAGCCTGCTGGAGCGTCCGCGCGACCGCCGCCGGGCGGTATTGCGGGTGGTGGGCCGCTACCTGCTGGTGGCGCTGCTGCTGGCGGCGCTGGCGGCGGCCGGAATCATGCTGGGGCTGAGCCGTTCGGCCGAGCTGTTCCTGGAGCGCATGAGCGAGGCCACGTCGGTGCTGGACCTGCTGGCCGAGGGCGCGGTCGAGGAGCATCAGGACCGCAATCTGAACTCGACCGAAGCGCGCACGGCGCTCTTGCTGGGCTCCATCGAGATCGCCGGCGAGAACCTGCCTTTCGGCATCGGACCGTACCAGTCCGAGCCCCTGATGTACGAGCGGCTCGGTCTCTACAACGTGGCCCACAACGTCTACATGGAGTGGGTCATGATCGGCGGCGTCTTCGGGCTGCTGCCACCCGTGGTCTTCGTGATGGTCCTACGGCGGGCGCGGCGACGCGGGCGCGTCCTCGCCGATCGCCGGGGCGCGACCCTGCTGCTGGTGCTGGCGCTGGTTCTCGGCATCGGCGGTCTGTTCTTGAGCCTTACCTACAACTCCTTCATCTGGCTGCCGCTGGCGCTGGCCGACTGGCTGCACCGAAACAGCCACGAGCCTGCGCCGCCGGCGCGAGGCTGAATATGCGATTTTCGCTCATCGTCTGCACGGTGGATCGCACCGCTCCGCTGTCCCGGCTGCTGGCCTCGCTGGCCGGGCAGTCGGAGCCGGACTTTGAAGTCATCCTTGTGGACCAGAACACCGACGAGCGGCTGGCGCCCTTGGCGCGAATCTGGTCGGAGGCTGGGTTGCGGCTGCGGCGCATCCGTTGCCGGCGCGGCCTGTCGCGGGCGCGCAATGCGGGGACCGCGGTCGCCAGGGGCCAGCTGCTGGCTTTTCCCGACGACGACTGCTGGTATCCGCCGACGCTGCTCTCGACCGTTGCCGGCTGGCTCGAAGACCATTCGGAGTTGGCCGGGGTAACCGGACGCACGGTAGCTCCGGACGGTGCCGCAACCTGCGGGCGCTGGGCGCGGCAGGAGGCGGAGATTTCGCGCCGGAGCGTCTGGCGGCAGGGCAACTCGGCCTCGCTCTTCCTGCGGCGCGCGGCGGTCGAGGCGGTGGGCGGCTTTGACGAGACGCTTGGTTTGGGGGCGGATTCGCCCTGGTGGGCAGGCGAAGAGACAGATTTCCTGCTGCGCCTGCTGGCCGACGGCTGCCGGCTGCGCTACCTGCCCAGCTTGCAAATTTTCCATCCGCCGCAGGAGGCGACGGCGGCGGAGAAGGTGCGGCGCGGGGGGCGCGGCATGGGACGGGTGATGCGCCGCCACCACTTCGGCGTGGCCGCCACGGCGGTCTTCTGCGCCCGGCCGCTGCTGGGCGCGGCCTGGAAGGGTGCCAGCGCCCGGATGGGCGAGGCCCGCTACTACCTGAATTCTTTCGTGGGCCGGGTCGAGGGCCTGCTGGGCCGCTGCTGGCTGCCCTGATGGCGCGGGCCGTGAGTGGTTGGAGCTCTTCTGATGACGATCTACGGCGACGCACGCTGGCAGGGCAGTCACGGCATCGGCCGCTTTGCCACCCAGGTCTTCCGGCTCTGTCCGGAGATTCGCCCGCTCGATTTAGGCGGCAATCCGGCGACGCCGCTCGCAGCGCTGCGGCTGGCGCGGGCGTTGCGGCGGCTGCCGCCCGAGAGCGTGTTTTTCAGTCCCGGCTTCAATCCGCCGCTGGTGGCCGCGCAGCCGTTCGTCTTCACCATGCACGACCTGAACCACATCGACCGCGCCGAGAACAGTACGGCCGCCAAGCGTCTCTGCTACCGGCTGGTGCTGCGACGGGCCTGCCGGGGCGCCGCCCGCGTGCTGACGGTCTCGGAGTTTTCGCGCCGCCGCATTGTGGACTGGGCGGGCGTGCCGCCGGAAAAAGTGGTCAACGTGGGCAATGGCGTCGACGGCTCGTTTCGGGCCGAGCCGCAGCGCCTGGGGCATCCAGAAGGCTACCTGCTGTGCGTCGGCAACCGCAAGGGTCACAAGAACGAATTCCGCGTCGTCGAGGCCTTCGCCCGTGCCGGATTGCCGCCGTCGGTGCGGCTGCGCTTCACCGGCGAAGCGACCACGGAGCTCACGCGTCAGGCGTCCCGCTGCGGCGTCGCCCGACGGGTGGACTTCACCGGGCAGCTCAACGACGCGCAGATGCCGGCGCTCTACCGCGAGGCCCGGGCGCTGGTGTTTCCCTCGCTGTACGAAGGCTTCGGCTTGCCGGTGCTGGAGAGTATGGCCTGCGGCACGCCGGTCATCACCTCGACAACGACGGCGCTGCCGGAGGTGGCCGGCGAGGCGGCGCTGCTGGTCGATCCGGAGTCGGCGGCGGCGATCGCCGCGGCGATCCGTCGCCTGTGGGACGACGGGGCGCTGCGGGCGGCGTTGCGCGAGCGCGGCCTGGAGCGGGCGGCACAGTTCACCTGGGAGCGCACGGCCCGCCGGGTGTGGCAAGTGCTGGAAGCGGCGACACGACGGGTTTCGGACGACAAGGTCTCGGGACAATCCTCAGGAAAATTCCCAGGAGAAGAACCATAAGATGCGTGCGCTTGACCAAAGATCGCAGCGCCGCCGGCGGCAGCCGGCATTGGAGCGGGTCATGAGAAGCCACAGTGCGATCCATGCGGCGGCCGATCCCCGGCCGGAGGGCGGCGCAGACGGAGCCGAGGCGCTCCGGTTGCTGTTCGCCGGGGGCTGCCATGTGGGCGGCTTTCCGGTGGGCGAGGAGTTTGGCTTTGTCCGCACCACGGCGGCGCGGCTGGGGCCGAGCCTGCCGCAGGGGATCGAGGTGCGTACGCTGCTGCATGTCTCGCTGGCCTCGACGGCGCGCATCGTTGAGGCCTGCCGCGCCTGCCGCCCGCAGGTGCTGGTCTTGCAGCTGGGACATTACGAGTCCTCTCTGCCGCTGGCCAAACGCATGGCCCGGCTGCTGCGCGGCCGAATGGCAGGCGAGGGCCATCCCGTGCGCGATGTTTCTTCCTGGACGCCGAACTACGAGCCGAATCCCGCGCTGCGCTTCCGCGACAGCTGGAGGCGGCGGGCGAAGAGCGCGCTGAAGCTGGCCATCGACGGCCTGCTGCGGCTGCTGGGGCGTCCGGCCTTTAAGAGAGAGCGCCTGCAGAGGCTGCTGGCGCAGATGCTCGATGAGGTGCGGGCGCTCGGGATTCCGCAGGTGGTTGTGCTGAGTCCGTTTCCCGTGCGCGACCTGACGATTGCCCGCTACCGGCGGCAGCTGCGACTGACGCTGGCGCTGGAGGCGGCGCGGCACGGCTGCCAGTTTCTGGATGTCTCCGGCATCGGCCAGCAGCAGCCGCGCGGCGAGTGGTTCGCCGACGACCGCCACCTGGGCCGCAAGGGCCACCACGCCGTCGGATTGCTGCTGGCGGAAAAAATCGGCGCCCTGCTGACCGTTTCGGCGGCTGGGCAGCGCGAGTGCGCGGCGGCTGACGGGGCGACGCTGCTCAGTCATCGGCGCGTGGAGCGCGCGCCGGGCCGGATCCCGGCGCTGCAATCCTGAGCGAAAAGCGCCGCGAACGAGCAGCCAACGAAAAGAGCAATACGATGAACCAACACAGGGAAGACGCTCCAGGCAGCGGGCGCATTCCGGCGCTCGACGGCTTGCGCGGACTGGCCGTGCTGGCCGTTATCGCCGTGCATGCCAACGTGCTGTTCGGCGGCGAGACGTTGGCGGGCGGCGCGGGCGCGGTGGTGGCGCGGGTGCTGGGTGCGGGTTGGGTAGGCGTGGACTTGTTCTTCTGCCTCTCGGGCTTTCTAATCACGCGCCTCCTGTGGCAAGCGCGCACGGGCAAGCACTACTTCCGCAATTTCTACGCGCGCCGCGGGCTGCGCATTATGCCGCTCTATTACGCCTTCGTCGGCGCAGTCTTCCTGCTGGTGTACCGGCTGCCCATGGCACCCCACCGGCTCTCGGCCTCCGATATTTCTTCCGTAGTGCTCTATGCCAACAACTTTCAGTACGCGGTTACGGGAGCAGCCGTTCCTCATCTGGGGCACTTCTGGTCGCTCGCCGTGGAGGAACATTTTTACTTGCTCTGGCCGCTGGCGGTGCGGCTGCTCACCAGGCGTCGCCTGATGCAGCTCTGCCTGGCCGGTACCGGGCTCTCGCTGCTGTTGCGGCTGGCGATGGTAGCGGGCGGCGCCTGGCCGTATTCCGCCTACCTGATGACGCCTTGCCGCCTGGACGGGCTGCTGCTGGGCGCGCTGGTGGCGCTGGCCGTCGAGGACGGTGCCGACCACGCGCGGCTGCGGCGTCGGCTGCGGGTGGCCGCGCTGCCGGCCGGGGCCGTGCTGGCTGCGATTGTCGTCTGGAATCGCGAGTTCAGCGCGCGTCCTTACGGCGCCGACCTGCGCCTCACCGTAACGGTCGGCATCACGGCGCTGGCCGTGCTGCTGGCCCTGGCGGTCGAGCGCGCCGTACACGGCGCGGGCTGGTGGCCGCGGCTGCTGAAGAACCGCTGGCTCCAAGCTGCCGGACGTTACAGCTACGCGATGTACGTCTGTCACTGCCTGCTCGTCTCTAGTTTGAACTGGCTGCTGGAGAGGCGGCTTGGCGGACTGCCGCAGTTTTCGCCGGTCGTGGGCAAGCTGCTGGCCGTGATTACGGTTTCATTGCTGTCGCTGGCCGCCGGGTGGGCGAGCTATCACCTGTGGGAGAAACACTTCCTTGAACTGCAGCGCCACTTCGCCTACGCGGGCAGCAGGGCGACGAGGGCGGCGCAGGCAGAGAGGACCGAACGCGCGGCGGAACAGCGTTTCCCCCGCGTACCCAAGGAGCTGATGGAATGTTGATTCTGGAAAACTGTGCGCCGCTGCCGGCAACGACTTCGGCAGCTCCGGGGTTAGCTGGCCGCGCCGCGCGCGAGCGAGCGGCCTACGACGGCGGAGGAGTGGTGGCGGGCAGCTGCGCGCTGCAGGCGCGCTTCCGCCATGTATTCACCTGTCCGAACTCGGCGCGGGCGGAAACCTATTTCGATGAGCAGGTGGCACGATGGGCCGCCGGCGGCGACCTGCTCGATTACGGCTGTTATGACGGCGGCATGCTGCCGCGCTATCTGGCAATGCAGCCGCGCAGCATCACCGGCCTGGACATCTCAGAGACGGGCATAGCGCTGGCGCGGGCGCGCTTCGGCTCGGTCGGCCGCTTCGCGGTCGGCGACGCGCACGCCATGCCGTTCGGCGACGAGTCGTTCGACCTGGTGGTGGGACGGGCGATTCTGCACCACCTCGACTGGGAGGTCGCGCTCGGCGAGGTGCGGCGCGTGCTGCGTCCCGGCGGAGTGGCCCTCTTCATGGAGCCGCTGGGCGACAATCCGGCGGCCCAGCTGCTGCGGGCACTGACACCGGCGGCCCGTACACGCGACGAACGGCCGCTCTCCGGCAGCCAGATCCTGTTCGGGAACCACTTGTTCGGCGGCAACTCTCACCTGTTTTTCAACCTGCTCTCGGTGCCGGCGGCGCTGGCGACATCGGCGAGCGGACTGGCCGCCGATAACGTCCTGCTGCGCCTGGCGGACGGCGTGGACCGCTGCCTGGCACGCACTCCGCTTAAGTACTGGATGCGCGCGGTGGTGCTGCTATGGCACCGCAGTTGAGGCGCGAACGCACGAAGGAGGCAGCATGCAGACCCGTTGCCGGATGAAAGACTTCCCCGCCCTGGAGCGCGACTTCAGCAAGCTGCGCGTGGCCATTGTGCATTACTGGTTTGTCGGCCGCGGCGGCGGCGAGCGCGTGGTCGAGGCGCTGGCGGAGATGTTCCCCCAGGCCGACCTGTTTTCGCTGGTCGCCGACCGCTCTACCCTCGCGCCGGCGCTGGCCGGCCGCAAACTCACGACTTCCTTTCTGCAGAAGCTTCCGGCAGCCACGCGGGTGCACCGCCATCTGCTGCTGCTGCAACCGCTGGCGCTCGAGCAGTTTGACCTGAGCGGTTACGATCTGGTGATCAGCTCGGAATCGGGTCCGGCCAAGGGCGTACTCACTTCGCCGCGTTGCTGCCACATCTGTTATTGCCACTCTCCCATGCGTTACCTGTGGGATATGCACGCCGAGTACCGGCGCGCGATGGGCGCGCTGGTGGGCACCGTTTTCTCGCTGGCCGCGCACTACCTGCGGATGTGGGATTACGCCAGTGCCGCGCGGGTGGATCACTTCGTGGCGAATTCGCGTTTCGTGGCGGCGCGCATTGCCAAGATCTATGGACGCTCGAGCACGGTGATCCATCCGCCGGTCAACATCCCGGCGCTCGCCGCGTTCGCCGCGCCGGACGATTACTATCTGGCCGCGGGCAGGATGGTGGACTACAAGCGCTTCGACCTGGCGGTGGAGGCCTGTTCGCGACTGGGCCGCCGGCTGCGCGTGGTGGGCGACGGCCCGCAGTACCGCGCTCTGAAGCGGATGGCCGGTCCGACGGTGGAGTTCCTCGGAGCCGTCGATGATGCCGCGCTGCAGGAGCAATTTGCCGGTTGCCGCGCGCTGCTGTTTCCGGGAGAAGAAGATTTCGGCATTGTGCCGGTGGAGGCGCAGAGCTTCGGCCGTCCCGTGATTGCCTACGGCGCCGGGGGCGCGCTGGAGACGGTGCGCGGCGCACTGACGGACTCGACGGCGGGACCTACCGGACTCTTCTTCGACGAGCAGACTGCGGAGAGCCTGATGCGGGCCATCGAGGAGTTCGAGGCGCGGGAGCATGAGTTCTCGCCGAGCGCCATTCGCCGGCACTCGCTGCAGTTCGCCAAACAGCGCTTCCAGGCGCGTATGCGCGAGTTCGTCGCGCGGGCACTGGCTGGGGACACCGGCTCTGGACGTCCCGCACCTCGCGCCGAAGTCCTGCGGCTGGCGCCGGCGCGGATGCGCAGGGAAGCCGACGCCCGTCCCTAGCCCGTTTCCAGCGGGCTCTCGCCGAATAATCCGACCGCCTGCGTCAACCCGGAGGAGGAACACCCATGGTTCTCCTGCTGAACACCTGCCATTTCTGTTTGCGCGCCATCATTTGGCTGCTGCCGCTGGCTTCCTTCGGCGGCGTGTGGCTGGCGCAGTTTCATGGCTTCGGCCGGACCCACGGCGCGCCCGACGCCACGCCCCACCTCTGGCTGCTGGCGGTGACGACCATGGCGTGGCTGCTGGTGAGCAGCGTCTACAAGGTGGACAGCGTCAGCGAGTTGTTTCGCGAACGCACGGGGACACGCGCGGCGCTGGCGGCGGTGGCGTCCACCTATGCCTTCGATCTGCTCGCCCTGTTCCTGGCGGGCATGGCCATTGAGCGTGCGTTTTTTCTGTTGAGCGGTGCCGCCCTGTTTGCCTTGACGGTCGGCGTGCGGGCCGGCTTTCGCTACCTTGGCCTGAAGCGGCTGGGTGGACGGCCGCGGCTGCGGGTGCTGATCGCCGGGACCGACGAGTTCGCGCGCGAGTCGGCGCGGCGGCTGCGCGAAGCGCCCTTCGGCGGCTGCCGCGTGGCGGCCTATCTGCACATCCCCGGGCAGGCGGTGGTGGTCGATGACGCCCGCGTCCTCGAACTGAAGGATGTGCCCTCGCTGGATGCCAGCCAGATTGACGACGTGGTGATCGCGCTCGGGCCGGCATTGCTGCACCGGGCGCCCGAGATAGCGCAGCTGCTGGACTCCTTGTGCCGCCCCATGCGCGCCATCGTGGACTTCGGCGACCAGTTGGCCAGCCAGCGCGTCTTTCAGTTCGGCGGGCTGCAGATGATGAATCTGCAGTCCACGCCGGCCGAGTCGCCCGGCTACGCGATCTTCAAGCGGCTCTTCGACATCGCTTTTTCCTCGGTGGTGATTCTGCTGACCTTTCCGCTGATGCTGGCGATTGCGGCGGCGATCAAGCTGGGTTCGCCGGGACCGGTGCTGTTCCGCCAGAGCCGCGTCGGGCTGAACGGACGGACCTTCGGCATGCTGAAATTTCGCACCATGCGGGTCAGCAGCGAGGCCGAGAGCGACACTCTCTGGACGATCGAGGGCGATCCGCGGCGCACCGCGGTGGGCACCTTCCTGCGCCGCTCCAGCCTCGACGAGCTGCCGCAGTTCTTCAATGTCTTGCGCGGCGAGATGAGCGTGGTCGGACCGCGTCCCGAGCGGCCGCACTTCGTGCACCGCTTCCAGCAAGACATCGCGGAATATCACCAGCGCCACCGCATGAAGGTGGGCATCACCGGCTGGGCACAGGTCAACGGCCTCCGGGGCGACACTTCGATCCGCAAGCGCGTGGAGTATGACCTGCACTACCTGCGGCACTGGAGCCTGGGCTTCGATCTGCGCATTATCGCCCGCACCGTTTGGTGCGGCTTCTTCGGCACCAACGCCTACTGAAGTTATCGCGCCGCTGGGCGGCGCGCACTCTCTCCTTGGCTGACCGGTAAGCGGCCGGAAGGCTTGAAGGGCCAGGCGAGCAGCGCCTGGCCCATTTTTTTGCGCGGAGCGTTTACTTGGCTGTGGGCTCGTCGGGCGGGGTCTGGCCGAGCCATTCGTTTTCGTGCTGGGAGCTCGATTCGGGAATCCGCAGGCGGCCGTCCACGTCTTCCAGATCGAACCACCACTGGCGTTCGGGGTTGGCCTTGCCGTAGCCCATCAGGTCGTCGCCCCAGATGCCGAAGCGGCGGGCGAAGCTGGATTTGCGCATGAACCAGTTCACCGAGCGGTGGAAGGGCGTGTAGGGCTTGTTCCAGGGGCAGACCTTGATGCAGGTGCCGCAGCCGCTGCCCTTCTGGTTGCCGACGCGCATCGAGGTGCACTTCTGCACATCGGTGGGCCACTTTTCGTAGCCGTTGAAGATCACCTTGTCGCCCGTGCTCAACGCCCCCGAGGGACACTCGCGCGCGCACTTCTTGCACTTGGAGCAGAAGTCCTGCAGCCCGAAGTCGATGGGCTTGTCGGGCATCAGCGGCAGGTCGGTGGTGACGACGGCGGCCTTGAAGCGCGGGCCCAGGAAGGGATGCAGCACGCAGTCGCCGATGCGGCACATCTCGCCCTGTCCGGCCCACAGCAGGATCGGCGGCAGGGCCACCTGGTAGTGCATCGGATGATGGGCGCGCGCCGGGTAGCCCAGCTTGCGGATGTAGTTCGCCATGGTGTGGGCGATGAAGCCGGAGGTCGAGTAGCCGAGGAAGCTCATGGCGTTGCTGATCCAGTCGCTGCCCGAGGTGGCCTCGGCGGTGCGCCAGTCCTGGTCGATCAGGATGGCGATGGCGTACTTGTGCGTGAGTTCAACCGGCTCGCCCGTGGGAAAGGCGTGCGAGTAGACCGCGTAGGGCGGGAGCTCGCAGATACCGATCGAGTCGGCGCGCAGAAAATAGCCCAGCTCCTTGATGTGGACGGAGAGCTTCTCCGGTTCGCTCGGCAGCGGCGCTGGTTGCGCGGCCGGCAGCGGCTCGGGATGCATGGCAAGGAGTTTGCACATCTCCTGCGAGGAGAAGGCGAGCGGATGTTTAGGCACCATGCGCAGGCGCTGCGCCTTGAGAAACGCACCATAATCGCCGCGCAGGGCGCGGTTGAAGCCGTGGTTGCGCTCGTCGGTGCGCTGGATCTTCGGCTCATCGATGAAGGTGGTGGGCCGGTCCACGCGCTTGATGTGGTGCATGGGGAAGGGATCGAGAATCCGCGGATGATAGCCGCTCATGAATGCTCCCTCAAAGAAAGCCGGCGAGGCGAAGCAGGCGGTACGGCAGGCTTCGCTGCGCCATGAAATTGTTGCTGGACGGCGAAACAGTATCCCGCGCACCGCGTAAAGTCAATGACGGCGTGAGGCTGCGCGGCGGAGGAAGAATGACCCGGGTGGGGCATTTGCGACGGTCGAGCTCCGGCGAGATTCGGGCGGAAAGAAAACAGGCGGCGCCGAAGGCGCCGCCTGTTGGTTGAATGAACTAAACGTTACCAGGTGAAACGGGCTGTCGCCTGCATACGGCGGGCGGTGGTGCCGTCCGGAGTAATCGACGTAGCGTTGATCGAGTTGAAAGCCGCGTTGGGAACGATTGCGACCTTAGTCGCCGCCGGTCCGGTGCTCTGATAGTAGGTGTAATACTCTCGCGTCTCCCGGCTGCTGGCCAGCAGACTGTTGAGGACATTGACCCCTTCAAAGCCCAGAGCCATGTTGACCCGCTCGGTCAGCGGGAAGTTCTTGGAGATGCGGAGGTCGGTCCGGAACTGGTTGCCCACCGATACGGCCGAAATGGACTGCCACGGAACGCGGCTGCTGCCGCCCAGACCGTTCAGTGAACTGTAGCTCATGATGGAAGCGCCGGCCGGTTTCCATGCGGTATCGGATACCGCTGCGTCGCTCACGTAAATCGTGGGCGCCTGCGGCAATGACGATGCCACCAGTTGGACCAACCCGAACTGCCAGCCGTTGACGACGTATTTGGCTGTCCAGTTCTTGCTCTTCATGAAGGTCGGGCTGAAGACGGCGTTGAGAACGAGCGATGCCGCTGGTCGGAAGAGCTCGAGCCTTTTTCCGCCGCGAAGTTGCCGTTGAAGACCGAGGTGGGGAAGGCCGAGCCGAACAGCGTGTTGCCGCCGCCGCCCTGGTTGTTGTCAATGGCATGGCTCCAGGTGTAGGACAGATTTCCCTGCAGCGACTTGCTGTACTTGCGGCTCAGTTCTACGGCCAGGCCGTTGTAGTAGCTGTTGCCCGCCGACGTCAGGACGTAGATGCCGCCATACGCCGGGTTCGGGCGATTGCCCGCCAGGTAGATCGGAGTCGTGTAATAGCCCGAGATGGCCGAACAGACCTTCCCGGCGCTGTCAGATGTGCCACTGCAGATCGGGAAGGTGTAAGGCTTCAGAGACGAGGTGTCCGTAGGCGCGTTGGCGTCATAGGTCTGCAGGAGGTGAGCGCCGCGGCTCCACAGCCAGGAGACGCTCAGCGAGGTGGTCTTGCTGAGTTCCCGCTGGATGGCAAGGTTCGCCTGCATCGAGTACGGATTGCGGAAATGCTGCTGGTCCGCATAGAAGATGCTGGAGCTGCCGTTGACGGCCGTCGGGGCCGTCGACAGGATATTCGGGAACACCGGTGCGGCAGCCTTCTGGGTCGGATCGGAACTCTTCAGCGAATACGACAACTGGTAGACGCCGTTGGCCACGAACAGGTTCTCAAGGGTGGAGGAGGTATAGCGATCGTAGAACATGCCGGCGCCGCCGCGCAACACGGTCTTGTTCATGATCTGATAGGCGAAACCGAGGCGCGGCGCAAAATTGAGGCTGGTTCCCGGAATGTTGCAGGTCTGTTGGAAATTGGGGTTGCAGGTCTTGGGCTGCGGAATACTGGAGTAATCGTACCGCAGGCCGCCGGTCAAGGTCAGCTTGGGAGTGACGCGGAATTCGTCCTGCGCAAACGCGGAGAACTCTTTCACCGTCAGGTCCACCGTCGGCGTTCCAAAAGCCTGAGTATAGGTCTGCCAATTCTTGGCGCCGGTTGTGTTGCCCGTGTAGTCGGCGGCGAAGGCAGCCAGCGTGGAATAGGTATAGCTGCCGAACCGATTGCCCATGCTGAAGACGTAGTCTTCGACATTGGCGAAATCGGCGCCGAACTTGAGGGTGTGCTTGCCCACGGTCCAAGAGTAAGTATCGGCAAGGGACAGCCGCAGTTCGCTGGGGTTCAAGCGGGGATAGGCGGTAGCGAAACCCATGTAGGAAACGCTGTTGACGGTCAATCCCAAGGGACCGAACGCCGGCACCATCGGGGTACCGATGCTGGTGGTGCCGCTGGAAGCCGGATCGTACTGGCGGTCCTTGAAGATGCCGAAGCGGAGTTCGTTCACCGCGTTCGGGGAGATGATGCGGGTCCAACTGGCGCGGCCCGTGCGGTCAAACACCGTGGTGGTTCCGTTGTTGCCAATGGCGTTGCCGGTGGGCAGCGAAACCTGGGTCTGAATGCCGTTCATCGAACGGAAATCCAGGTAGTTGCCGCTGAAGCTCAGGGCGTCCTTGCTGCTGAGTTGGTAATCGAGCTTGCCGAACAGCAGATTGTCGTCCACCTTGCGGGGAACCAGCTGCGGGAAAGCCCGCCCCTGGAGGTAGGCCAATGCCGCGGTGCACTGGGCACCGAGGGCGCAGGCGGCCTTCTGGCTGCCGTCAGGATAGAACAGGGAGTTGCCAACACCAGCACCCAGGTTGGCCGAGAAGGCCGGATCTTCACGCCGGGTGATTTCGCCGTTCATGAAATAGAACAGCTTGTTCTTGATCACCGGTCCGCCCACGCTGACACCAGCCTGGTGACGGAACTCGGGTGGATTTACGCCGTTCGGGTAAATGCCGGGGACCTTCGTGGTGTAGTCGGTGGCACTCAGGTTGTGGTTGCGGAAGAACTCATAGGCCGTACCGTGGAAGGCGTTCGACCCGGAGCGGGTTACGGTGTTGACCACGCCGCCGGAGGCGCGACCGTACTCGGCCGCGTAGTTGGAGGTGATGACCTGGAATTCCTGCACCGCATCCTGCGAGATGTTGTAGGTGCGGGTGCGGCCGGCATTCTCGTTGTAGTACTGGTTGGTGGTGTCGTTGCCGTCCGTCAAGAAGGTGTTGCCGCCGGGATTGCCGCGGAAGGAGAGGAGGCCGAAGTACTGGTCGTTGACCACGCCCGGCATCAGCATGACGAAGGTGTCCACGCGGCGGCCGTTGATCGGCAATTCGATCATCTGGTTGCTGTCGACCACGCCCGAGGTGTTGGTCTTCGACAGGTCAAGCATGGGAGCAACAGCCGAGACTTCGACGGTCGTCTGGGTGCCGACCTTAAGCATAGGACGCAGGGTCACGCTCTGGCCGACCATCACCGTGATGTTCTTTACCTGGTACGGCACAAAGCCGACGGCGTTTACCGTTACCTGGTATCCGCCAGCAGGAACAAGAGCCGGAGCGTTGAAGATGCCGCTGCTGTTGGAAACCAGTTCGCGGCGGATGCCTTTGGACGTATTTTCGACCACGACTTTGGCGCCGCTGACCACGGCTCCCGAAGGATCCTGCACCACGCCTTCGATTCTGCCAAAGCCCTGATCCTGGGCGATCGCACTGACGGCGATCAAGGCAACAAGGCTGACGAACAGCACCGCGCGCGACCAGCGCAGCACACCAGTGTATTTGGACTGACTCATCGGAGCTCTCCTTTGAACATTCCCTTTTTTGAATTCAGGTCAGCGGCGCTCGTAACATCCTCGCCCACTGTGCCTGCGCCAGGTTGGTCCGTACAAAACGCACGCCCCCTCTTGGGATGTTGCGGTCGGGGGGCTTCTTACTGCATGGAGAAGGTGAATTACATCATGGATAAGAGGAAAGGTGAGTCAAAATATGATGAATCAAAATCGCTTTCTCCCCTTTCCGGCCTCGGATTTGCAGCGGCCTTGGTGCATTGCACTACCCAAGGTGCAATCCGGAGTCGCCAGGCTTGCATTCACGTTCGTGGTTTCCGTTCGAAATCACCGAGTCGTGTGATTTTTGTCGCAACTTGTGGTGACTGCGAGCATCTGTGAAAGCTGTAAAGGAGGAGCCTGAAGACATGCCTCATCAAGTACCGCCGTTGCCGTACGACTACACTGCCCTGGAACCGCACATCGATGCGCAGACCATGACGCTGCACCATGACAAGCATCACGCGGCTTACGTTACCAACCTGAACGCCGCGTTGGAGAAGCATCCGGAATTGTTCAACCGGCCGATCACCGAGGTATTGAAGGACCTCAGCTCTGTCCCGGAAGACATTCGCACCGCGGTGCGCAATCATGGCGGCGGCCAC
>Ga0316217_10004938_pt1 | contig 14083 bp, 10 predicted proteins | sample 1anoAmetaG_FD_203633 | JGI IMG/M metagenome (GOLD analysis project Ga0316217, IMG submission 203633) | Freshwater microbial communities from Trout Bog Lake, Wisconsin, USA - 1anoA | ecosystem: Environmental > Aquatic > Freshwater > Lake > Hypolimnion/Profundal zone | place: USA: Wisconsin...
AAGGCCTGACGAGGGGGCGAGGCGGGGCGTTAATGGGAATCGGTGATTGGGGATCGGGCCATTGAGCCATTGGTGGGAGACGTTTGGGATTTGGTACTTCAGGATTTGAGATTCTCGCGGCGGGGGGTGGGGGCGGGATCCGGTTTCCAGGGGTGCGCAGGTCCCCCTCTTTTTTGAACTCGAAACGCATAGGCGTCACCATCGTACCTGCGATGGAAGTACGACCTTATAAAAATAGATTGCAGCAGCGCCAACCACCCCGCAGAGAAGAGCGCCGCCGATCAAAAGCGCTCGATACCACCACGCCCGCCTCCAAAATCCCCTGACGCAAATCGTAAACAGCACGACCGACATTAGTCCAAATGTAAGTGAAACCGGCGGAAATATCTTTCCCACCATAAATAACAGAAATGCCGGAACCATCGTTAAAATTGAAAGCAGGCCCATTACGAAGCAAAGAATCGCGCAAAGCCGTGCCATGCGGTCATGCACCTGCTGTTTCAACTGGTCATTCATCGCCATCACCATCTATTCTTCGCGTTACAGGAAGCGGCCGGTTTGGGGGGCGTACATAGGGGGCTCCTTCAAGGTGGTTGGGCGCATCGCGTCCATCCGCATGGACCCTATAGGAAGCACTGATGAGTATAGCATACACATGGTGGAGAGTGCTCGCTATTATCGGCGGCCCCGCACGGTTCACGGTGAATCGGGGCAGCGGTCGTTTGGTCTACGTCACGCATCGGGTCATCGGGTGATTGGGAGAAGGGGAAAGTGTTGAATTACTGAATTGTTGAGTTGTTGAATGGGACGAGCAGGGGTCAATGGTCCGTCGTCCGTGGTCAGTGGTTGGGGCATTGGATTGTTGGTCAGTGGTGGGAGCGGCGGCGGGCTCCGCTGGCGGTACGATGTAGGAAAGTGCTTGCCGGGCCGTGGCGAACTGGGCGTGTGGCCGTTTTTCCGGGGACATGTGTATTAACGTGGTACCGGGCTTCCGCCCGGTGGGTTATTTACCGCCCAGAAGGACGGTGCCACGAAGATCCCTGAAAAACGGCCGCACCCCACCCCTGTGGCGCGCTTTTGTGCGCTTGTTTCGACGTGGTGCGCGCCATACACTACCCTGATCCGGGGCGTGATTCTCGCCCTCCCAACTCGCTGTTAGGATCCACCAATGGCTGACGCAAGAATACATGGGAAGCTGCCGGCACGGGGATACCTTAGCGCTGGATCTTGCTTGTCCATTGGCACACGACTTAGGTGAGCCATAGCGTTCCCAAAGGCGGGGTCTTGAACCGTGCTGACCAGTGACGTTGACCGTAGGATGGAACAGACTGGGGGACGGGAACGAGTGCTTCTAAACTTATATGGAATTAGAGTATGACCACGTTTTCATTCCCACTCTCCGCGCCAACTCTCGAACTCATTCGTACGGCCACGCCATGGCTACAGTCATTACCGAACGGAGACGTGAAGGATGTTCAAGCACTAATTCAGCACAGGTGTGAGGCAATCAAAGACCCATGGACCAAATCCGCAATCTCTTCCCTCGTCGCTGGCAATCCAACCGCCATTTTGGAAGACAGCGGTAACTATTATGTCGCCATCGAAAAGGCGGGGCCGCGAGGAGATGTAACTTCACAGAAGACTGTCTACCTGAGTTCTCCTCTTGGTATCGAGATAGTTGAGCAGAATCTTAAGCGTCTGAACCTAACGGACCCATGGCTATGTGAATTCCTGTGTCAGTGCGACTCCTTTCGCACGTCCGAGGTAAGCGCATTTGCTGATTTCGGTGTCCCGGAACTTCTATCCTCCTACCTCAACGAGGTTGGAATGGACAGGGAACCCGATGTGTTTGACGAAGGTACAACGCACGCGATCTCGATCGCAGTATTCAACGCGAAGATGTGGATATGCCTATATTATGAGGGTAACGGTGATGTGCTCGCGTTGGGAACGGGGCAGCGTTTGGTATGCTACTTGCACGGCATAAACCGACTAGTGTTGCTACCTTTGGACATTAAGGAAATCATCATGCTAATTATTGCCGGGGTGCTAGGGCAGGGAACCTACGACTTCTACAGGATCCTCGCGTCCTTGGGACTATCAAGGGCGTATCAGATGATGTCATTAGATAGCTACCGTCAAGCATTTATCGATCTAATTGACACGCTGGATGGTGGCGCTGTAGTTCGCGATCGCGTGCTGGCCTGTTTATCGAAAAACGATCCTCGCACCATCTTTTCGTGCCTTGATGGTATGATAAGGTCCCGCGATCTTCGGTGTCCCATATTTAAAGGATTGCTTCAGCGATTCTTTAATGACTTCGTACGTTAACGGATAGGCGCAGTCTGCCAACGAGGATCGCAACCGGGATGCCGCGAGTTTATATTGACAGAGGCGCGTCATCGCCCAACCGCGGAGAAGTGTTACGAGCTACCACATCGCCAGCACCGATACGACCACCATTTTCAACCAGGTCTGCGCCACCATCGAGGCCCGGGGCAATCCGATCAGCACCAGCGACGGCAGCAACCAGATGGCCGCCACCGACGGCACCGGGAACGGCGCCAGTTCCGGCAAGCCGGCCACCCCCATGCTTGGGCGCGTGGTCAAGACCCAGTAGCGTCTGTGCTGGGTTCCGGATGAATTCGGGGCGTTCCCTTGGCGAAAGCACATGGCGGAATTTCTGGCAACCCTCACCTACCTCCTTTCGGCGATGGGGTTGAAGATCCTGACCGGCAATTTCAAATCAACCTGGTGGTAACGTGCAAAGGCCGCCTGGCCTATCTGGCCCAGACGCTCCCGCTGTTGCTGGAACAGCAATGTGCATTCCCATTCCGCGTTATCGTGGTCGATTACGGCGACCCGGACAAGGCCTTTGCGTGGTGCCGGCAATTCAACCATCCCCGTCTGGTGGCGTTGCGTATTTTGGACGACGTTGCCAATTTTAACCTCAGCCGCGCCCGCAACTGTGGCGCCAACGCCCTCCGCAGTGATGCGCTCTGTTTCGTAGATGCCGATTCGCTGCTGCATCGTGATTTTATGGAGTTCGTTTCCCGCCTGGTAAGTTCCGGCCGCGCCGCCTTGACCCGGCGCGACTATACCGACGGCAACACCACCACCTTTGGCGTTTGCTGCGTCCGCACCACTACCTATCACCGCGCCCGCGGCTACGACGAAACCTTTGAAGGCTGGGGCGCTGAAGACCACGACTTTTACACGCGCGTGGCCCGTCACGGCCCGGTACTGCCGTTTCCCGCGTGGCTCTACACCACCACCATTCCGCATTCCGACGCCGACCGCACCCGCTACTACCAGACCAAAGACCGCATGCAAAGCGCCCAGCGCGTGGTGCCCAAACTCTACCAGCCGGACCGCCGCGTCAATCCTGCCGGCTATGGCCGTGCCGCAGCCCTGCTAAGCCTGCCCGAGCGGCGTGACCAGATCCTGGAATGCCAGATCTCCGAGCCAGCCGCGAAGCACGGCAACGAGATCGAACCGTCCCGACGCGTCGGGAAACGCAGATAAACGCCGATTCTAAACCTGGGCATTCCGTGAGGAATGTTGCAGTCTTTCAGACTGCCAACTTGGGGGACGTTGGGTCCGGGGGCGGCGCGGTGTCCGGGCGCGCCGGGCCACCGCTCTGCCCCCGCCTATCATATTCCAGCCCTGCGGGCTGAGAACTTCCAGCTTCCAACTTCCAGCTTCCCCTATCTTTTTTTCGCACCCTGCTATGTTTGTGCGTGCGCATCTATGCGTTTCCAGCTCAAATTCAAGGGTACGTGCGCACCTATGGACACCGGATCCCGCCCCCGCCCTCCCCCCGTTTTTCGTCATTGATCCATTGGCTTTTGGAATTTGATTCGTCATTAGTCATTCGTCATTAGTCATTGGCCACGGCGAATGGCTTTTCTTATTTCGCCCAAAAGTTGCTCAACTTTGAAGGGTTTGAACAGGACGGCGGCCAGGCCTTCGGCGGAGGCGTGGACGATCGAATGGTTCGGGTCGTAGCCGAAGCCGGTCATCAGGATCACCGGGGGGTTATGGCCGATCTTGACGGCGGCGGCGAAGATTTCGTAGCCGTTTTTGTGGGGCATTTTGATATCGGAGAGGACCAGGTCGTAGCGGTTCTGGGTGGCCAGCAGGGCGCAGGCTTCGGCGCCATCGGCGGCCGTATCAACAAGGCAGCCGTAGCGGGTAAGGACATCGGCAATGGTCTGGCGGATGTTGGGCTCGTCGTCGGCCACCAGGACGCGCTTGGCCTCAAGTTCCGGGTCGATGGCCGGATTGCCCGCGGACTGGGCGCCCAGGATGGTGGTGGGCCCTTCGGCCACCTGGCGGACGCTGGTGCGGATCTTCTGGACGCTGGCAATGATGCCTTCGAGGCGCTGCCGCATCTCCTGGTTGCCGATGTATTCATCCATCAGCAGCGTGGTGTCGGTGACAATGTCGTTGAGCGGGCCGGCGATTTCGGTCGTGACATCGGAGGCCAGTTGCCCGGTGGTCGTGTAGCGTTCCACAACCAGCAGGTCAAGAATATTGAGGGCCACCGCGACATAGCGGCCGAAGATTTCGGCGAACTGGCGGTCGTCTTCGGTGAACGAGCCGGGCTGTTCGGATTCGATGTTGAAGATGCCGATGGTCTTGTCGTGGAGCATCAGGGGCACGGTAAGGCTGCTGCGGGCATTGGACAGGCCGGTGACGTAACGCGGATCCTTGAGCACATCGCTACAGATATAAGAGCGGCCGGTGGCGGCGACATAGCCGCTGATGCCGTTGCCTTCGGGCATGGCGAGCAGCTCGATTTCGGCCGCCTCGCTGGGCAGGCCCACGCAGATGACCATTTCGAGCTTGCTGGTTTTGCGGTCGAGCAGGCGGATGGCAAAGTGATCGAAGTGCATCAACTGGCGGCAGTACTTGATGATCTTTTCTTCCAGGAGTTTGAGGCGCTGCCCGACGTTGAGCTTGGCGATGGATTCGGACTCCAGGCGCACCAGTTCGCGGCCGGCGTGGTCGATGGCATCGATCTTCTGCTGGAGGCGCCGGCCGCTGCTGGCATCCCAGCAAATCGCGACGACCTGGGTGATCTGCCGGGCGCTGTCGAGCACGGGGGAACAAATAAGTTCAAAGAATTGCGTGTCATCAATATGAAACGAGAACTTGCGCGAACGCAGCGGCGTATCGCGGTCGTGGATGGGGCCCATCTGGGCGACAAAGGTGGTAAAGGCTTCCTGGCAGACGCGGCAGACGCGATCCCGCGTATCGGACGGCCACATCTTGAGGCGTTTATTGGCCCAGAGGATCGTCCCGGCGTGGTCGGTGATGCAGATGCCTTCGCCGATGGTGTCGAGGATCAGGCCGGATTGCTGGGCGGCCATGGCGCGATCGAGCGGGAGAAAATCGGCGGAGTCGGCAAAGACGGCAGCAAAATGGCCGTGACGCAGTTCCTCAAGGGCTTGCTCGATGCTTTGGGCGATGACGATGTCATATTGGGTGCGCAGCTGCTCCACCAGCGGCCCGGTGCGGGAGTTGGGTCCGGTGAGAACCAGGAGACGCTGATTGGTTGTCGTACTCTTCATAGCCGCCCTGTCGTGGATCATACCGTTTCACCATGGGCGAAGACAGGCTGGGGGTTCATTTTCATTTTTCCATTCGCGATTTTCACCGGTTAGAGCAGTCTCGCCGCCTTTTGATCGACCGGATGGCGTGGCGGACTGAAAAATTGGAGTGGCGGGCGGCGGTAAAAACCCGGTCTTTTCATGCCGGGACTGGCAATCTGGGAGCTTTGCGTATTCCAGTTAACTTTTTTGCGCGCCGGACCGCAGGGTAGAAATGGAGGAATAGTTGCAGTTTAGATTGTAAGTGACTGTTGTATAGCTACTTAAATTGCACGCAAAAATTGCGCATAGCCCCTTAATGCACGCCCGATCCTTCCCGAAACATAGGGTGTCAGGAACGCCTGACAGTATCGAAAAACAGTCTAAAAAATGGAGTCGGGTTATGAAGAACAGCACACTGAATCTCGGGGTTGCGGCGATCGCTCTTCTGGCTATGGGCGCTGCGGCGGTACCGGCCAACGCCGGCACCCTGTACGGCTACTTTGGCTACGGCACGCTGCAGACCATTAACGTCAATACCACCTTCCTGCCCGCCGGCACCACCAGCGACACGGGTGCCACGAACTGGGTGTGCAACCGGCTCGATACGCCGGGCGTAGGCGGCGCGGACAACACCCTGGCCACGAAATTCCCGGTGTACTGCGTCGATCTGGGCGAGGCTATCAGCGTTGGGACCAACAATACTTTCCCCAATGTCGTAACACTGCTGAATTCCACCACGATCACCGGGGCGGGTTATCCGGCCGCCAACTTCAACGCCACCCGTACGGCCCAGATGCAGAAACTCTGGGGCACGGATTATTCCAAGGTGGTGGATAACAATACCAACGCGGCGTTTCAGTTGGCCGCCTGGGCGATCACCTATGACAACACCCTGGACCTGACGGTCTCGACGGGCAATCAGTTGTGGGTCAATTCGTCGCTGTGGCAGACCGGGATCACCGATGTCGCCCAGACGTGGCTGACGCAGATCCGCAACGATTCCACGAACCTGCTCCCCCAGACCAACCTGCGGTTGCTGACGGGCGCGGGCATCCAGGATCTGATTGCTCCGAGCAATGTGCCCGAACCGGCTTCGCTGGGTCTGCTGGCGGTCGGCAGCGTGGCTTTGCTGCTGCGGCGCAAGCGGTAAGCCGGTTACAAAACATGACGACTCCTCCACGCGGCTCCTGGCCCTTCCAGGGGCTGCGTGGCTTTTTGCAGCGCGCAACCAAACGCATAAACACGAAGTCATCCCGATGTATCGGGAAAGGACCACGAAGAAAGGCAACGAGAGGGAACCACAGATAAACACGGATGAACACAGATATTCAGGATGGGAATGAACCGTCTGGCAATTGGCGCGGCGGGAGAAGAAGTGGATGGATTGTGGCACCGAGAACTTCACAGAGAGTGCGCGGTTGTTTAAGAGGCCGCAAGCCGATTCCCGCGCAACATTGGCGGTGCCCGGCATTGGTTCCCATTGGTGTTTATTGGTGTTTATTTGTGGCTCATTTACGTCGGCTCTGTGTGAGGTGTCCAATAGCGCCGCGAAAAGTAATCATCAAGGTGGGATGCGCCACCCGCGATAGGCTGGTGTTAGAATGTGCGGCCGCGGGCCATGGTGTTAGCCGCCTGCTGGAAGGAGCGTGTGAAGATGAAAATGATCGGACGCGGAATACTGACGGTGGCGCTGTGGGCGGCGTTGGGGGTGGGCCATGGGTCTGGCGTGGCGCGCGCGGCGGATGCGGCGGGTGTCTATCCGCAGTTGGTCGCTGATTACATGGCAGGGAAGTGGGATGACGTGGAGGCGCAACTCAAGACTAACGCCCGGGAAATCGCGGCGCTGCCGCCGGACCTGGCGGCGGACGTGCGGTACATACGCCTGACGCTGGGGCAATGCCACCCGGAGTGGTGGAACCGCTGCAAGGCCGGTAAGAAGTGTTCGTTTATGCTGGCGCAGTGGGGCCGGACGTGCAGCACCACGTTTGATCCGGCGGTGCAGGGGATACAGTTCCAGTCGACCGGCGGGCGGGTGGCGTTAACGCTGGGGTGGGACGTCAAGGACATGGACAACCCGCAGGAGGCCGAGCACGGGTTTACCAAGGGGGAGATCAACAATCTTTCGGTCTGGGCGACTTTGGGTACCGGCGTGGCCGGCAGCACGCTGCCGGGGGACCTCTTTGGGAACGACGAGGCCCGGAAACTGCTGCTCAATCGATACCTGGATTTTCGGGGCGATCTCAGCGGGACGTATTACGGCACGCCGCGGGCGCGACGCTGGGGGCTGTGGCTGTACCTGGCGGCCTTTATGGATAAGTATGCCAGGATGCCCACGGTCATGGCGCGGCAGGCCCTGGGCGCGATGATGGTGGCGGAGGTGGCGGGGCATCCGGAGTTGTATCCGTCGATCAAGCTGCCGAAATCCGCGGCCGCCGAGGGGGCCGAGAAAGAGGTGGCGCTGCATATCAAGGATGGGATCGAGCACCATGCCTGGACGCTCGCGGAGGATCGGACGCTGCGCGCGGCACTCAAGACCTTTGCCGAAGCCAACGAGCAGGTGGCGGCCCGGACCGGGTTGGTGAAACTGGGCAATGGGTTGAAAGTGGCGCTGGATCCGGCACGGGATGCGGAAATCCGACGGCTGCGCGATGCGTGGGTGAAGGCGCAGTTGGAAAAGGCGAAATGACGATTAGTCATCCTCGTCCGGATTATCGTGCAGATGGCCGCCCAAGTACGATTCGTACGAGGGCAATTCCAGCAGGCCGTGGCCGGAGAGGTTGAAGAGGATCACGCGTTTTTCGCCGGCGGCTTTGGCGGCCAGGGCTTCCTCCACGGCGCCCTTGATGGCGTGCGAGGATTCCGGCGCGGGGATGATCCCTTCGGTCTGCGCAAAGAGCATGGCGGACTTGAAGCAATCGGTCTGCGGATAGGCGACGGCCTGAATTAACTTGTTGTGGAACAGGTGCGAGACGGTGGGGGCCATGCCGTGGTAGCGCAGGCCGCCCGCGTGGATCTTGGGCGGCATGTACTTGTGGCCCAGGGTGTACATCATCATCAACGGGGTGGTCTCGGCGGTATCGCCGAAGTCGTAGCGCATTTCGCCCTGGGTCAGGCTGGCACACACAGTCGGCTCGACGGCGACGATGCGCGTCTTGCGGTTCTCGTGGAGGTTCCGGTGTACAAAGGGGAACGCCAGGCCGGAGAAGTTGGACCCGCCGCCGACGCAGCCCAGGACCACATCGGGGTATTCGCCGGCGAGGGCCATCTGTTCCAAGGCCTCCTGGCCGATGACGGTTTGATGCAGGCAGACGTGATTGAGCACGCTGCCCAGGGCGTACTTGGTGTCCGGGTGGGTCACGGTATCTTCGATCGCTTCGGAAATGGCAATGCCCAGCGAGCCGGGGCAGTGCGGATCTTCGGCGAGCACTTTGCGCCCGAAGGAGGTCTGCGGCGAGGGCGAGGCGTGTACCGTGGCGCCCCAGGTGTTCATGAGCATTTTGCGGTAGGGCTTCTGATCGTAGGAGACGCGGACCTGGTAGACCACGCATTCCAGGCCAAAGAGCTTGCAGGCCATGGCCAGGGAAGACCCCCACTGGCCGGCGCCGGTTTCGGTGGCCAGGCGTTTGACCCCGGCCTGTTTATTAAAGTAGGCCTGCGGCACCGCGGAATTGGGCTTGTGGCTGCCGGCGGGCGAGGCGCCTTCGTACTTGTAGTAAATATGGGCAGGCGTGCCCAGGGCCTGTTCCAGCCGCACGGCCCGCAGCAGCGGCGTGGGACGCCACAGGGCGTAGATCTGGCGGACTTCGTCGGGGATGGGGATGTAGCGCTCGGGGGACATTTCCTGCTGGAGTATCGGCATGGAGAAGATGGGCAGGAAATCGGCCGGGGTGGCCGGTTGCTTGGTGCCCGGATGCAGCGGCGGAGCCATGGGGGTGGGCAGATCCGCCAGAATGTTGTACCAATGGGTGGGAATGGACGATTGGGGCAGCGTGAAATGGGTGGGGATCATGAGCGCTCCGGTTAACAGGTTAAATGAAGGCGGATAGTTTAGCCGGAAATGGCGTGCAGGAAAACTATTGCTGATCGGCCGGCAGTTGGATGGCTTTAATGAGCTGCTCGACATGCTGGAGAACCCAGGAGACTTTGGCGTCGAGCATGGCCAGCCAGACCGGCGCGTTGTAGCCGGCCATGGCCCCGTGATTGCGGATGCCCAGGATCACCTCGCAGGTCATGCTTTCGATCATGAGCCAGGGGAGCGCTTGAATTTCGGCCTCGGTCAAAAGTACCAGGGATTCGTAGCCGGTGATAAAGGCGTGCAGGCGGGTGGCGTGCAGGTTGACCTTCCAGGTGCGCGGGTCGCCGGCGCCCAGGCGAATGGAGAATTGCAGGGCGGCATTGGCGGTATCGAGGATACGCTGCTGCATACGGCAGCCGTCGAAATCAAGCACGGCCACGACGTGCTGGTTGTGGTAGAGGCAGTTGCCGGGGTGGAAATCGGCATGGACCAGGCCGATGGGCCAGGCGGGCAAACCCAATGCGTTGACCTTCTCGGCGGCGGTTTGATAGGCCTGAAAGAGCCGTTTGAGGTGGTCCTGGGCGGCGGGGCGCTCGGCCGGCGGCGCAATGGCGGGGTCCTCCAGGTGCCCCACCAGGCGTTCGAAGGCCGGCATGATGGCGGGATTGGCGTGGTAGTTGCCGCCTTCGGGCGGGCGCCAATCGGCCTGGTAATCCTTGGTGAGTTTATGGAACAGGGCCAGGGTGCGGCCGCTTTGGAAGGTTTGCTCCTTGCTGTAATCGAAGGAGGTGCCGGGTATGAATTCGAACAATTCATAGAGCGCCTCCTCGTGCTGGACCATCGAGTTGTTTTCGCCACGGGTGCCCACGAGGTGCGGCAGGGGGAAATTCTTTTTGGCCAGATGCAATTGCAGGCCATGGGAAAAGGCGACGACATGCGGATCGTTCTTGCCGGCGGCACGGCGTTTAAGCAGGAAGGCGCCGCGCTCGGCGGTCAGGAGCATTTTGGGCGCGCGCGCCGAACCGCGGGCAAAGACCTCGGCATTGACGATAACGCCCAGGTCGAATTGGCTGAGGACCACGGCGACTTCGGCGGCGCTGAAATTATCCGGCGGATGAGCCATGACTTATATGATAACCAAATGTAGCGGCGGGTGAAGGGTGGGGCCGGGAATAACGAATGACGAATGAAGAATGACGAATCAATACCCACTGGCGCAATGACGAAACCGGGGCAGACGTCCGAGCTTCGTACTTCACTGCGTCCCGCGGGCGGTGATGGCGTCGATGGCCGCCTGGGCATCCTTGTGAACGAACGCGACGGGGTGGTTAAGACCCTGGCGCAGGGCGGGGAGCGATTCGGCAGTGCCGATTGTGGCCAGGATGCGGCAGGCCTCGCGTGCGGTGGCCCAGTCCTTGTGCATGACGAGGGGTTGTACGGCCGCCTGGGCACCGGCGCCCAGGGCGCAGAGGCCTTTGGCGGCGGCGCGGCGGTGAAAGGCGCCGGTGAGATATTTGGCCAGCGTGTCGGCGGTGGCCGGGTCGCCGGCATGGCCGAGAGCTTCGAGGATCGTGCCGGTTTCAAAGGCGTTGTGGACATCGCCAGGCTGCCGCGCTGCGAGCAGCGCCAGGAGCGCCGGCACGTTGTCCTTGGTGGACCAGGTCTTAAGCGCGGTGAGTGCCGGGTTGCGAAGTTCGGGATCGGCGAGGCATGTTTCCAGGGCGGCGGCGACGGCTTGCTGTTGCGCCGGATCGGCGGCCGTGCGTGTCAGGAAGGCCAGGGCTTGGCGGCGTGTGGAGACATTGGATGACTTAAGGCCGTCGAGGGCGCTGGTCACCGAGTTGACAGGGGCATAAGCGAATCCGCCGGGCGGTTGGGCGCGGGCGGTGAGCGCCGGCGGGGAACTTGCGGTTGGGGGGGCAGGTTCCACGGAACGCAGGGTGGGGGTTGTTGGGGTGGGCAAACCGCCCTGCGGCGCCGAAATCGTGCGGCGCGGGGTTGGCGGTGGGCCGTCGAGTGTGACCGGCGGCAGGCCGATGGTGGCACGCTGGCGGTTGCTCGCGTCAAATGCCGCCGCCAGGTCGGCGGTGGTGATCCATTGCACGTGGCCATCGACAAAGCCGACGTTACGGCCCTGCCCATGGTAGACATCCTTTTCGTAGAGCAGGATGGTGCGGGTGGAATCGAGTTTCGCCGCGGTGCCCAGATCGGCGCCGACGTAGACAAAATCGCAATGTTCATCGAGATCGGAAGCAAAGTCAGACCAGGGCGTGCCGGTCGGAAACGCCGCCAGCGGGGCAGTGCCCGAGACGCGGGAGGTAAGAATCCTTGGGTTGGGAAGCATTGGGGCCAGCGCTGCAAGGTGGGGCGGAAATCCGCCGTTCTCTGTGGAATACATCTCCGCGGCCAGCGTAATCTGCCGGATATTGGACATATCGGCGGTGCGGTTGGCCATTTCGCGGGCGCGGGCCACGGGTGGCAACATGAGCGCCATGAAGCCCGGTGCCATGACGAACAGCACGATCATGACGACCCAGAGAACCAGATTGCCCGCGCTCAGTAGCAGGCCGGTCAGGGCCATGCCGCGACCGCCCAACTGTGCCGGCGCACGTTTGATGGCGCTCAAGGCGATGAAGCCCATGATCAGCGCCGGTATGGCCAGGAGCGGACCAATACAGAACAACGGGATAAATGAGACGATACCCAGAACCATGGCGGCGATGGCCATGCCACTGGCACGACGCGGTTGGGAAATGCCGGATGAAAACTGGGACATGGCGAGCCTCCTTCTTTAACCGGAAAGTTACGTGAAGGGGGCCGACTGGTCAAGGAATGCGATCAGCTAACGGCCAGTTCCGGGCGGGATTCCAATAGTTGGCGCAGCTCGTGGCCATCAAGGGGCTGGTGGCCCAGTTGCCGGCCTTCAAGAATGCTGGCGGCCAAGCCCACATACGCGGCCTGGTGAATATTCGCACCGGCCCCCAGCAGAGCCCCGGCAACCGCCAGCAGCGCCTCCTGGCAGCCGAGCTTATCGACGGCGCCGTTGACGGGGCTGGCAAGATACTCGCTGCGCAGCTTGCCTTCCCAGCTATCAGAGGCATTGTCGCGGCGCTGGTCAAAGCACAGCAACCCGCGCTTGCCCAGGGGCACCAGCAGATTCTGGGCGCCCAGATTGGCCAGCAGGTGATAGGCCAGGCTGGTAATGCCCTGTTCGTGATCGCGCATGGCAACGCGCACGCCGCGTTCGGTGCCCACCAGCAGATCGGCGTGGGTGAGGCGCATCAGGCGGCCGCGCGAGCCGGCGGTGCCGCCAATCAGCGGGCCGTAGCCGGCCTTGATGGCGGGCACCAGCTCGCGGCAGAGCGAATCACCCAGCACGCCCAGGGCGGCATCGTAAAGGAAGACGGTAGCCTCGGGCGTCGCCAGGCGGGCGACCTGTTCGAGAAGCCATTTTTCGCTGGCCGAATCGATGGGCGTGGCGGGCGACTCATCGAGCTGGAAGAGCTTCTGCGTATCGACGACAAAGCGGGTTTTGGTGGCGATGGTGCGGCGGTTGCGGATCGGCAGCACGTGGACGCCCAGATTTTCCAGCGTGTCGATGGCAGTATCGCTGGCGGCGTCGCGGCCAAAACTGGCAATGAGCGTGGGCTCGGCGCCCAGTCCGGCCAGGTGGCGGGCGATCATGGCGGCGCCACCCAAAAAGTCGCGCTGTTCCAGCGGTACCAGGGACATCATCGGGCCGTCGGCCGAGAGGTCCGAGGCGTCGCAATACTGGTACCGGTCGAGCACCATGTCGCCGATGACCAGGCAGGGGCGATCGACCACGGCATCCATGAGTTCCAGGATGGCATCGTGGGTGATTTGGTAGCGCTGGCAGAAGAGGGTCAGTTTTTCCTGCTCCAGGTCCAGACGCTGGGCGTAGTTGTCAATGATCTGGCTCGAGGAGTAGATCACATCGCCGCTGGAGAAGATCACGCGGCCACCGTAGCCTTCGACGGTGTGGCGCTCCTTGAGGAAGCCGGCGTGCTGGTTGTTCTCGTATTCGCGGCCTTTGATGTAGATATCGGGTTTCAAGGCCGCCAGCAGATCCACCGCGGTGGGGGTGGGGTTGATGTAGACCCAATCGACAAATTCCAGGGCGGCGAGGTTTTCCGCGCGCAGTTCCTGGGGCACGTAGGGCCGGCCCTCTCCCTTTCCCACGTGCGGATCGCCGGTGAGCGAGACCACCAGTTGATCGCCCTGCTGCTTGGCAAATTGCAGGTAGCGAATATGCCCCGGGTGGACAATATCAAAACAGCCATGGCAGTGGACCACGACTTTGCCGGCCTGGCGGGCGCTGCTGCGCTGGAGCATGAGGGTGGGCAAATCAATTATTTTGCGTTGGAATCCCTGGCGCGATTTGGATTTAACGGTGGTTGGCATGGGGATATTATCGGCCCATGGGGCGCTTTAACTTTGGGGGAAAGGGGTG
>Ga0316217_10004939_pt1 | contig 14082 bp, 11 predicted proteins | sample 1anoAmetaG_FD_203633 | JGI IMG/M metagenome (GOLD analysis project Ga0316217, IMG submission 203633) | Freshwater microbial communities from Trout Bog Lake, Wisconsin, USA - 1anoA | ecosystem: Environmental > Aquatic > Freshwater > Lake > Hypolimnion/Profundal zone | place: USA: Wisconsin...
CGAGCATGAGGACGAAGGTGTACCTTGCCGTGCCCGCCACCGGGAGCGCGTAGGCCAGTCCGGTGAAACTGGCCGGGGTCGGCGTGGCATAGGTTGCGTTGACCGTGAAGACGTTGCTGCCCGGGGTCGCCTGGGTGGCCGTGCCGGACAGTCGCGGCGGGATCTGGCCGTCGGTGAAGTCCAGGACCGTGACGGGAGAGGTGGCCGACGCAGCGGTCATCTCGATGTTGAACGGCACCCCGACGGAATTGTTGGCCGCCGGGGAGGTGTAGCTGCCGACCAGACTGGCGGGGTCCAGGACGAGGAAGGTGTCGGGGTTCAGGGTGAGCTGATCCTGCGAAAGGCCCGTGACCGCGAAGGAGATGCCGAAGGTATTGGCGCTTCCGGTGACCGTGGCGGGACGGGGGAAGGCCACGGGGAACCCCTGGGGCACCAGGATGGAGGTGCTGCCGTTCACCGTGGTCCCCGAAAGCGTCATGGCCCCGGCGAGCTGGACGGCCTTGCCGGTGGTGGGCAGGGCGCCGTTCACATTCATCAGACGGAAGTCATAGGGCCCGCCGTCGGGACCGGTCACCAGCATGTAGTTGGTTCCAGAATCTGCCGCGGACGATCCGTAGATCCCGGCGAGGGTGGCCAGCGGGGCGGGTCCGGCGAAGTTGAAGATCCCGGCCAGGGACGCGGTCGGATTGCCGCCCGTGGGCAGGTTGCTGGTCATGACGACAATGTTGTAGGTGTTCGCAAGCGAGCCCGGGACCGCGTAAGCCAGGCCGGAGTAGGTGCTGTCGCCCTGGAAGGCGGCCTGGACATGGAAGGCGTTGCTGCTGCCGATCTGGGTGGCCGTGCCGGTCAGCGCGGGGGGCGTGCTGGTGTCGGCGAACTGCAGGCTGCCGTTGGCCGCCACCGTCATGTTGATGGTTGCGGATACCCCAAGGGAGGTATTGCCAGGGGTCGCGGTGTACTGGCCCGCCAGGACCAGGGGGCTGACCTGGAGCTGGGTGGCGGAGTCCTGAACATATGTGTTTCTTATAACAGGTGTATTCGGCCCTACCGTGTCCGGTGTGAACGTCAGGGGCATGCCGATGCTATCCGCGGTGCCCGCGAGGAATCCGGGGATGGCCGGCGGAAGGCCCGGGCCGAGGGCGCCCAAGGGAAAGAGCAGGGTGGAGGGCGCGCTGGCCACGGTGGTGCCATTCAGGGTGAGATCGCCGCCGAACACCTGACTGACCTTGCCGGCGCCCAGAAAGGCCTGGTCCGTCTGGATCGCCCGGTAGCTGAAGTCGCCGGTCGGGTTGCCCGAGCCATCGAGGTTGGGGACGATGAGCGCATACTCGCGCGACCCGTCGGAGCCGGTGGCCTTCCAGGCGCCGGCGAGGGTGGTCAGGGGGGTGGGCGTGCCGCCGCCGCTGGAACTGCCGCCGCCTCCGCACCCCTGCAGCAGGGCCAAACCCAGGGCCATGACAGCGCCGGGACCGCACCGGAGGACCTTCGAATTCGGGAGCAACCGAGCCATGGCTCTCTCCATTAAATTAATTAATAATAATTAGGCCCGGTCCGCATGCCAGTTTTTTATGCAGGGAGTCGGCTATCGCAATTCCCCGCCGGGGTTCCGGAACAGGGCCGGATAGCTGGGCCATGCTCCCCACTGGGCATAGAGCACCACGCCGGCCGGGGCCGGGGTGAATCCGTCACCCTCCTGGAGCGGGGCGCCCGTACCGTCCGGCCGGGTGTTCCAGCCCCGGAACACCCAGCCGGGCCGGTACAGCCCGCCGGGGTTGTCTGGCGCCGCGACCCGCTGTCCCGCCCGGCATAAGGCGGGAGCCAGCGGAGTCCAGCCGTAGCAGCTCCCGTTGCCATCGTAGGCGATGGTGACGGCATCGGCGACGGGGGCGCCGCCCTGCACCGCGGGCCTGCAACCCGCCAGCCAGAGCGTGCCCAGCGCCGCCAGGATCAGTGCGCGGTCCAGGGAGCGGAAATTGGACAGACGATGTCTTGAAGCCATGGCAGCTCCTTTCGCTGATCTCCCGCGGGGGAGTTTGGAGGGGTTACTTGGAATTGAGCGCGGTGAGCCCGAGCATGCCGCCCAGGCCCATGGTCTCCACCGCCGAGGACGGGACGATGATCATGGAGCCCTTCTCCTTGATCGCCTCGTAGAGCATGTTCATGGCCCGCAGGTGCAGGGCGGTGGGATTGTCCCGGTAGACCAGGGCCGCCTCGGCGAATTTCTCGGAGATCTGGGTCTCGGCGGTGCCCAGGATGATCCGGGCCTGGCGCTCCCGTTCCGCCTGGGCCACCCGGGACATGGCGTCCTCCAGTTCCTTGGGGATCTGGACATCCCGGATCTCCACCGACTGGACGGTGATGCCCCACGGGCTGGTCTTCTCGTCGAGGATCCGCTGCAGTTCCTGGCCCAGGGTCTCCCGCTCCGTGACCATCTGGGCCAGCTCGTGCCGGCCGATGGATTCCCGCAGCGCGGTCTGGGCGCTGACCGCCACCGCCTCGGTGAAGTTCTCCACCTCCAGCACGGCCTTCTCGACGTTCCAGATCACCCAGAACACGATGGCGTCCACGTTCACCGGCACCGTGTCCCGGGTCAGGGCGGTCTCCGCCCGCACGCTGGCCACCCGCACCCGCTGGTCCACGTACCGGGCCACGATGTCCAGCACCGGGACCACCAGGAACGGTCCGGGCCCGCGCAGGCCGCGGAAGCGGCCGAGACGGAGCACCACGGCCTTCTCCCACTGGTCGGCGACCTTGATGGCCAGGGCGGCATAGCAGCCCATGGCCAGCGCAGCCGCCGCCAGGGTCCGGCTGCCGGCGGCGACGTCCAGCACGCCGGCCGCCAGGCCGAAGATGAAGAACAGCACCGCGCCGATGGCGCTGATCCGGAGCGGCCCGGCGCCGGCGGACGGGGCGGGGATTTCAGGGGTGGGCTTCATGGGTGCCTCCTCGAATCGGACAGGAACTGTTCCAAAAAACATCCCCAAATATGTTCATTCTGGATGTTTCATATTGTTTCGCACTCCGAGTGGCCGTCGGGTCTTGGCGGGCGTAGGCGCCCTCCCCGCGAGCGAGGTGTCTGGCGACGCCTGGCTGGCGTCTCCCTCATCGTTCGGCGAGGTGGCGGACGCACCTCGACCGGCATCTGGAGCCCTGCCCGGAACAGTCGCAGCGGTTCCGGCTTGCGCCGGTCCCTCCGCTTCCAATCGGCGATGGAACCGCCCCAACATCCACACTTCGGACAGGTTTGCGAGCCATAGGCCGGGTTGACGGTTTCACCGCGGGAACCTCCCGCGGGCACCTTGAAGGCGAGCCGGTCCTGGATGAGGCCCCTGACCCATGAGGACAGGCGCCGGTTCCAGGCCGGGCTCCCATTGCCCGGAAACGCGTGCCGGAGGTCCTCGGAGACGAGCACCTCGGGCCGGCGTTGCCGGAGCAACTGGTTGATGGCCGCGTTCACGTCCCGTTCCAGGGTCGCCTCGCGCCGGGCCTTGTTCCGGTTGGCCTTGGTCCGGCCGAGATTGTTCTTTTTGATGTGCCGTGCTTTGGCCTTGGACTTCGGGTCCTTCCGGGACCGGGCCTTGTACATCCCGGCCCTGAGCTTGCCGCGCCGCTGGCCGGCATCATGGATCTGGTCGGAACAGGCCGTGAGCTTCGCGCCGAAGCCTTGCCCATATCGATGGCCCCCTGAATCGGTCATGACCTCGGTGTAGCCCAGGTCGATGGCTTGGATCGTCCCCGGGATGGGGTCCTGGAACCGGTGCACCTCGGCCCCGGCATGGACCTCGATGGCGTCCCCGTCCATGACCACCCGGATCGTGCCGGAGATGCGGGTTTCGCCCTTGAGCGGCAGGGCGATCCGCTGGCGGGGCTCCTGCCCCATCAGGAGCAGGACCTGGGTCCCGGCCGACCGGGTCCTGCCCACCGAGTAGCAGTTGGCGTCGAACAGCATGCTCCGGGACAAACGGATGCGGGGCCAGTGCCCCTGGAGGGAGCGGAACTGCCGGTGGACATAGGCCGCCACGCGGCGGCGTCCGGCGCGGTCCAGGGTGGCTTTCGGATTCGCTGCCAGGGCAGGTCCGGCAGAGGACTTCAACTCGCGGTCGGCCTTGGCCTGAGGTGAGGCCACGCAGGGCGCTCCTCCCAGGAGCACGGCACCCAGGCGGTCGTAGTCCGCGACCAGCCAGTATGCATAGTGCCGTTCGGCTTCACCATAGGCCGGGTGCCTGGCGATGGCGCGGCGGACCTCCTTGAGCACAGCACAGAGGTGGCGGTGCAACAGTGCCGCCGCATCATCCAGCGCCAGCTTCCAATGCCGGGCCTGGAGCCCGTATCCGGAGCAATAGCCCAGTTCGACGAAGTCGTCGCGGAGCGTACGCGGGGTGGCGACGTACCGGAGCATCCCCGGCTGCAGCAGCAGCGCCAACCAGTCGCGCTTTTCCTGGGTGAAGGCCTCGATCAGAGCCCGCAATGGGTCAGCCTTCCCTGGATTCAGCGGCCTGCCCAGACGGCGGATCGTCCTGCGCCCCGATGCCCCCTCGGCAGTTCCTCCCGGGCCAGGCACGGTCAACGCACAACGGGTGGCCTCCGGAGCCTTCGGTCTTTTCTGGGGCGGTGCGGGGGTGGTCACGAAGGGAATCCAGGGATGGGGTTCGTCCAGGGCAGCCAAGGCCGTGGTGGCAGTTCCGACGTGTGGGTCTGCCGGAATTGTCCAAGCAATGGCGCGGCAAAGCAACCCCCTGGGGGCGCCGGTTCTTGGCGCGGCGCCTGCGTCCATGGGAAGGTCATTCCTTGGTGGGGACGATACCTGCCAAGTTCTTTTTGTATTTGCGGAGGCCGTACAACCTGGAGGAAAAACAACTGGCCAAGTCATTTTTCTGGCTGGCGCTGGACATCCGGCAATCGGTGACGATGCAACGCTGCGCCCCTTCTGGCCGATTGCTTCCAGATATTGCTCATGGGCATAGAACCGCCGTTTGGTCGGGGTCCGGTGCGCTGGCAGGATTCCCTCTCGATCCCAACGCTGCAGCGTCTTTACCGAGCGGCCAACCAGTTTGGAAAATGCTCTCGGCGAAAGGATACTCATCACGGGTACCTTTCAACACATTTGCGAATAATTTGGGCTACCAGTTAAAAACTCCTGGAAACGGGCTGCGATTTCTTCGGCGGTAAAGCCGGCCGAGCCGGCCCGGGCCATGAACTCGCCCACCAGCTGGGTGAGCTTGCGCTGGCGCTCGGCTTCGTCCACGGCCACCGGCTGGGCGGAAATGAAGGTGCCGATGCCCTGCTGGGTGGTCAGCACGCCCCGGATCTCCAGTTCCCGGTAGGCCCGGACCACGGTGTTGGGGTTGACCGAGAGATCCACCGCCAGTTGCCGGACCGTGGGCAGCTGGTCCCCCGGGCGGAGCGCGCCCGAGGCGATGGCGCCGTGGATCTGGTCCATGATCTGCCGGTAGACGGGCACGCCGCTGTGCATGTCCAGGCGGAAGGAGAAGGGGGGGAAGGAGGATGGGATCATGGCGACAACAATGTACTAGTTGACTAGAACATTGTCAAGGATCCAAAAAATTTCCTGCCAATTTTTGCCTATTTGCAATCGGCGGCCCCCAGCAGCCGGTAGCTCGACCCCTGTGGCCCCGGCACTGACTGGAACAGCCCCACCCCGCCGGTTTCGAACGTCAGGGTCTCCATCACCGGCAGATCCAGCCGCCCCAGGTCCACCGGCTCCCGGTACCTGGCCAGCGTCAAGTGGGCCTGGAACGGCTTGTCGTCGAAGGCCGCGCCCCCGGCCCGGAGCGCGGCCCATAGGCGAGCTTCCAGGGCGTCCAGGGCCGGCTCGGGCGCGAACCCCAGCCAGGCGATCCGCGCCCTGCCCGGCCGGGGGAAACCGCCGATCCCGGCGGTACGGAGCCGGAACCCCGCCCCGGCAACTTCCGCAGCCATGCCCAGCAGCGCCGGCACCCGGGCCGGGTCGGTGGGCCCCAGGAAGGCCAGGGTGATGTGCAGGCCCTCCAGGGCCGGGTAGCGGCCCGGGCCGAGGCCCAGGCGCAGGGCCTCCTGGCAGCGCCCAGCCAGCGCCCGCGCCGCGCCGGGCACCGGCAGGGCGAAGAACAGGGTTGCCGGGGGCGCTTCGGCCATGGCGCGTTCCTCCCGCGGATCCGCCCCAGCATAGCGCGGTCCGGCTACCCCCCGCACCCCGGTTCCTGGTAGGCCCGGCCGTAGTACGAATCCAGCAGCAGCTGCTTCAGCTCGGAGATCAGCGGGTAGCGCGGGTTGCTGCCGGTGCACTGGTCGTCGAAGGCGCCCTCGGCCACCAGGTCCAGCCGGGCCAGGAAGGCGGCCTCGTCCACCCCGGCTTCGCGGATGGAGCCCGGGACGCCCAGGGTGCGCTTGAGTTCCTCCACCCAGGCCACCAGGCTGTGGATCCGCTCGGCGGTGTTGCCGCCGGCGAGGCCCAGGTGCTGGGCGATCTCGCCGTAGCGGTGGCGAGCCTGGGGCCGGTCGTACTGGCTGAAGGCGGTCTGCTTGGTGGGGGTGTCGTTGGCGTTGTAGCGGATCACGTTGGCGATCAGCAGGGCGTTGGCCAGGCCGTGGGCCAGGTGGAATTCGGCGCCCAGCTTGTGGGCCATGGAATGGCAGACCCCCAGGAAGGCGTTGGCGAAGGCGATGCCGGCGATGCTGGCGGCGTTGTGCACCGCCTCCCGGGCCCCGGGGTCGGCGGCCCCCTCCAGGTAGGCGGCCGGCAGGTGCTGCTTGAGCAGGCGCAGGGCCTGGAGCGCCTGGGGGTCGGAGTATTCGCTGGCCATGACCGAGACGTAGGCCTCCAGGGCGTGGGTCACCGCGTCGATGCCGCCGGAGGCGGTGAGGCTCCGGGGCAGGTCCATCACCAGGTCCGGGTCGATGATGGCCATGGTGGGGGTGAGCTCGTAGTCGGCGATGGGATACTTCACCCCGGTGGCCTCGTCGGTCACCACCGCGAACGGAGTCACCTCCGAGCCGGTGCCTGACGTGGTGGGAATGGCCACCAGCATCGCCTTCACCCCCAGCTTCGGGAACCGGAAGATCCGCTTGCGGATGTCCATGAAGCGCAGCGCCAGGTCCTCGAACTTCAGTTCCGGGTGCTCGTAGAACACGCCCATGATCTTGGCGGCGTCCATGGGCGAGCCGCCGCCCAGGGTGAGCGAGGGCGCCAGGTTGAAGTTGTAGAGATCGCCGATGCCGCCGTGGGAGGAAGGGGTGTTGATGAGGATCCGGGCGGTCTTCATCCGCGCGCCGAACAGCGCCACCCGGTCGCCCTGCCGGTCCTGGTCGGTGTAGAGAGCCGAGGTGTGGCCGATGCCGCCCAGGGCCACCAGCGCCTCGGCCTTGGCCACGGCGTCCTTGAAGTCCCGGGCCCGGTACAGGCCCAGGGTGGGCGAGAGCTTCTCGTGGGCGAAGGGCTCCGAGGCCGCCACGGACTCGACCTCGCCGATCAGCACCTGGGTGCGGGCGGGCACCTGGATCCCGGCCATGGCGGCGATGGCCGGCGCAGGCTGGCCGACGATGGCCGGATTGAGCGCCCCGTCCACCAGGATCACCCGCCGCACCGCCTCGTAGACGCTCTCCACCACGATCACCGCCTGCTCCGAGGCGCACACCACGCCGTTGTCGAAGGTCTTGGACATGATGATCGAGGCCACGGCCCGCTTGATGTCCGCGGTCTCGTCGATCACCACCGGGGTGTTGCCGGCGCCCACCCCGATGGCCGGCTTGCCCGAGGAGTAGGCCGCGCGGACCATGCCCGGGCCGCCGGTGGCGAGGATCAGGTTCAGGTCCGGGTGGTGCATGAGGTGTCCGCTCAGCTCGGCCGTGGGCTCGTCGATCCAGCCGATGATGTCCTCCGGGGCGCCGGCGGCCACCGCCGCCTCCAGCACCAGCGCGGCCGCGGCGCAGGTGGAGCGCCGGGCCCTGGGGTGCGGGCTGAAGATGATGCCGTTGCGGGTCTTGAGGCTGATCAGCGCCTTGAAGATGGTGGTCGAGGTGGGGTTGGTGGTGGGCACGATGCCGCAGATCAGGCCCACCGGCTCGGCGATGGTCATGGTGCCGTGCAGGCGGTCCTCCGCCAGCACCCCGCAGGTCTTCTCGTCCTTGTAGGCGTTGTAGATGTATTCCGCGGCGAAGTGGTTCTTGATGACCTTGTCCTCCAGCACCCCCATGCCGGTCTCCTCGACGGCCATGCGGGCCAGCTTGATGCGGGCGTCCGCGGCGGCCAGCGCCGCCGCGCGAAAGATGCCGTCCACCTGCTCCTGGGTGAAGGACGCGTAGGCCAGCTGGGCCGCCTTCACCCGGGCGACCAGGACGTCAAGTTCCGGAATGCTTGCCACGGGCATCGAAAGTTCCCCCCGACCTTTGATGCCGCCCGGAACCGGATGTTAGGCCGGGATCAGAAGCCCAGGTCCGCCAGTTCCTGCTGGGCGGTGCGGGCCTCGGCGGAGCCGGGGAAGCCCTCGGTGATCTCCTTGAAGGCCTTGATGGCCGCGGGCTTCAGGCCCATCCGCTGCAGGCACTGGCCGCGCTTGAGCTTGGCCGGAAGGAACTGCCTGGAACTGGCGTGCTCCCGGAGGATCTGCTCGAAGGCCGGCTTGGCCTGATCATAGAGCTTCTGGTTGTAGTAGCTGAGCCCCAGGTAGAACAGGGCGTCGGAGACCTGGGGGGATTCAGGGTTGGCCTTGATGAACAGGGTCAGCCCCTCGGCGGCGACGGGATAGTTGCCGCGGTTGTAGTCCAGCACCGCAGCGCTGAAGGCCTTGTCGTCCTCGGCGCCGGACGCCGGCTCCGCCGGGGCGGCCCCGGTCGCGGCGGCCTTGAGGGCGGGCAAGGGCTTGCGCGCCGAGGCGTCGCCCAGCCGGTTGGCCGTGATCCGGGCGGTCTCCTGGAGCTGGCGCAGGGACTCCTGCAGGTCCGCCTGGAACCGCCGGTCCTGGGCGCGCGCGTCGGCACTGGCCGCGCGGTCCTGGTCGCCCTTCCGGACCGAGTCCTCCACCTGGGTGCGCAGCTTGAACACCTCGAGCTTCAGGTCCCCGACCTCGTTCTCGACCTGCTTGAGCGAATCTTCGGAAACGCAACCGACGCACAGGAGCAGGCCGCACAGGGCCGGTCCGGCGATCCAGGAACGAGCTGGCATGGCGACTCCTTCAAGATGCTAAAAGAGCGGAGGGACAGGATCCCTCCGCTCCAACAGTAGCCTGGAAAGGGACCCTACTGGAGGGTGAACTGGCAATTGCGGTTGACCAGCCAGCTCGCCTCGTCATGGCCGTCGACCTTGGGCTTCTCCTTGCCGTAGCTGATGGTGGCGAGCCGGGCGTCGGCCACGCCCAGGGTGGCCAGGTAGGCCTGGGCGGCGTGGGCGCGGCGCTCGCCCAGGGCCAGGTTGTATTCCACGGTGCCGCGCTCGTCGCAGTTGCCGGCGATCTGGATCTTGGCGTCGGGATAGGCCTTGAGGAAGTCGGCGATGGCCTGCAGCTTGGCCTTGTCGACCTCGCGGATGTCGGACTTGTCGAAATCGAAGTTGATGTCCTTGAGCGCGGCTTCGGCCGCGGCCTTGAACGCGTTCATCCGGGCCATCTCGGCGGCGGCGGCGGCCTTGCGGGCGGCTTCGGCGTCGGCTTCGGCCTGGCGGGCGGCGGAATCGTCGGTGGTGACGGCGGTGTTCTCGGCGGCCGGGGCGGGGGCCGGGGCTTCGACGGCGGCGGGCTGCGCGGGCGCGGGCGCGGGCGCGGGCTTCTTGCACGCCACGCCGATCCCCAGCGCCAGGATCACTGACAGGGGAACGAGGTTACGGATGAATCTCATGTTGGCTCCTCCAGTTTGAATAAGATTAACAAGGCCCAGGAATTCCGGGCACTCTTTTTTTTCTCACCGTGAACGTGTCCACTTGGGGCTCTGGCAGCCCTCAAGGTTGACCAGTTTGCGCAGGGTATTCCCCGACAGGTCGGTAGTATAAAGCTGCATTCCACCTCGGCTTCCGCTTGAAAACACTATGCGTCGTTCATCCGGAGACCAGGACGGGGATTCGGAACTCGCGATTCCGGTCGTGATTTGATAAGACTTGCCTTCCCCGAGTTTATAGACGAAAAGATCGAATTTCCCCTCGAACCTGGATACATAGGCGATCATGGCGCCCGAAGGGCTCCAGGCGGGGCTGGCGTTGTAGGCGCCTTCCTGGGTGAGCCGGCGGACATTGGATCCATCGTCGCCCATGAGGTACACCTGGGGCCCGCCCTCGCGGTCCGAGGTGAAGGCCAGCTGGGTGCCGGCGGGATTCCAGCTGGGATCGGTATTGATGCAGTTGCTGTCGGTGAGGCGGCGGACCCGGCCGGTGGCCACATCCAGCACCACGATGTCGGTATTGCCGCGCCGGTCCCCCTGGACCAAGGCCAGGCGCCGGCCGTCCGGCGACCAGGAGGGGCAGAAGCAGTGCCCTTCGACCTTGCCGGAAAGCGGATAGAGCTTCACGTGGGGCCCGCCCGGGGTGCGCTGGCCCCAGATCTCCGGGGCGCCCCCCTTGTAGGTCACGTAGGCCAGCCGGCCGTCGGAAGCCACCGCCGGCGAGATGGTCAGGCTGTGGTGCGCGGTGAGGGGGAAGGCGTTGGCGCCGTCCCGGTCCACCTGGTAGATCTCCTTGATGCCCCGCCCGGCCTCCTTGACGAAGACGATCCGGGTGGACGCGACCCCCGGCTCGCCGGTGAGGCGCGCCATCAGGTCGTCGCAGATCTTGTGGGCGATCCGGCGCAGGGCGATGTCCTTGCCGGTGTAGCGTTTGCTGAACACGGCGGTCTTGGCGCCCTTGGCCTGGGCGGCCATGACGTCGGCCACCTGGAGCAGCACTTCCAGGTCCCCGGCGCCGGCGCGGCTGACGCTGGTGGCGAGCAGCCACTCGGTACCGGTCTCGGCCCAGGCCGGGAAGCTGGAAGGATCCGTGGCCTTGGGCAGCTTGTCCTTGATCAGCGCGAACGGCCCGGCCTCTTCCAGGTCCCGGGCGAGCACGTCGTGGAACTCCCGGGCGACCGTCTCCTCCGGAACCCCCGATACCGTGGGGTAGGGCAGCGCGACGCCCAGCTTGGAGCCCGCCGTGGCGGAGAGCACCACTTCCTGGGGGGGGGCCTGGGCACGGAGCGCCGGAGAGAGCAGCAGGAACAGTCCGAGGAGCCATCGCGTCATGATCACTCCGGATTTTCCATAGAACCGCATCCCGTCAACATCCTTGGAACCTCATATCACGCATTAGGCAAGATCATATACCCGCCGTCACCGCAGCGCGCCAATTTTCGCCAGCAGCAGCCGGTTGGCCGCGGGCATGGCCAGCCGGCCCAGCTGCTCCGCGTCGAACCAGCCCCAGGCCAGGGCGGTGCGCAGCGGGCGGGGCCCCCGGCACAGGAAGGGGTGGAGCACCACCGCCAGGTCCGGGTAGTCGTGGCGCAGCCAAGGCAGCGCCTCGGCCCGCGCCGGCGCCCGACGCAGCTCTTCCTCCAGTTCCCGAAGCAGGGCCTGCCGGGGCGATTCCAGGGGCTCCAGCTTGCCTCCGGGGAACTCCCACAGGCCGGGGCAGCGGCGGGCGGCAGGGTCCCGGCGCTGGGCGAACCAGCGGCCCTGGTCGCGGATGAGGGCGACGGCCACCTCCTGGATGGTCAACCCCGGCTCCCGGCCAGGGCCGCCAGCCGTTCGCCGTAGCGGCCGCGCAGGGTCTCCACCCAGGCCAGCTCCAGCCGGCCGTAGGCGGGGCGCAGGGTCTGCTCCACCCAGGCCTGGAGTTCGGCCACGGACGCGCAGGCCTCGATCTGGGCCATGAGCAGGGCCTTCAGTTCCGCCTCGGGCCGGGCCAGGGCCGCCACCGGCGCGTAGCTCAGGCGGTGCGCCGGGGAGGCCCCGAGGCTCCCGAGCGCGAGCCGGTGCGCCGGGGTGCCGTAGCCCTTGTGGCTGGCGAAGGCATAGCCGGGAATGGCCTGGTCCAGTTCCCGCATCAGCCCGTCCCGGTGGGTCTTGGCCAGGATGGAGGCGCAGGCCACGGCGCAGCTCAGAGCGTCGCCATCCACCACCAGCCGTTCCGGCAGCCCGGTCCGGGGCGCCCGGTTGCCATCCACCAGCAGGATCCGCGGCCGCACCGCGCATCCCGCCACCGCCTGGCGCATGGCGGAGAGCGATGCCTCCAGGATGTTCTCCCGGTCGATGCCCAGGTTATCCACCTCCGCCACGGACCAGGCGGGCAGGATCATCCTCAGTTCCGCGCCCAGGGCTTCGCGCCGGTCGGGGGCGAGCAGCTTGCTGTCCCTGGCGGCCCGCAGCACGTGGCTCCAGCGGGCAACGGTCTCAGGGTCCAGGATGGCGCAGGCGGCCACCACCGGTCCGGCCCAGGCCCCGCGCCCGGCCTCGTCCACCCCGCCCCAGGCGATGCCCGGCGGGATGTTGCCCAGGTCCCAGTCCAGCGGGTTCACCGGGCGCTCCGGGGCGGGGCCGCCGGGAAGGGCTGGCCGGTCCAGGCGCTGAAGGCGGCGCGCTGGGCGGCCGTGGCCTCGGGATCCGGCCTGATCTGGGTGGTCCGGTGCGGGTTCTCGGCCAGGGTGAGGGTGCAGGCCCGGACCCGGCCGCGCTCCGCCGCCAGGAGCTCCACCTGGTCCCCTGGGCCGCGGTCGCCCAGGCAGCGCTGCACGTCCTGTCCGGTGGGGGTCCGCCACCCGTTCACCGCCAGGATCTCCACCCCGTAGCCCAGGCCGGCCAGGGCCGCCGGGGACCCGGGCACCACGTTGGCCACGCTGTTGCCCTCCTCGGCGAAAGCCAGGCCGGCATAGGACCGGGCCCGGCGCACGGCGGCAGGGTCTTCGGCCTCGCCGTTGGCCAGGAGCTCCCAGGGCGCCCTGGCCGCGAACCTCAGCCCGTAGACCGCCTGGATGGGCCCGGCGTCCAGCTCCTCCCGGCCCTGGATGAACCGGCTCCAGAACCGCCCGGGATCCCCGCCCAGTTCCCGGAAGGCGGCGCGCAGGTCCGCGTCGGTCACGGCCCCGTCGCCGATCCGCAGCCAGAGCAGGGCGAACCATGCGTCCAGCCCCGCCGATCCGCCGGTGGCCAGGCGCAGCTCGGCGTCCATCATCCAGGCCACCATCGCGCCCTTGTCGTAGTAGCTCACCGTGCTGTTGACGGCGAACTCGGTGGGCTTGTAGTGCCGGATCCAGGCGTCGAAGCTGGCTTCCTCCAGGCTCTGCTCGCGCCGCCCGGCGCGGGTGGTGTTGTCGGTCCAGGACGCCGCCAGCCGCCTGGCCACCCAGTGCCAGGGCGCCACGCCCGCCCGCAGCACGATCAGGTACTGCATGAAGCTGGTGCAGCCTTCGTGGAACCAGAGCAGGCGGGTCATGTTCTCCCGCTGGTAGTCGAACGGCCCCAGCGCCGGGTCGCGCATGCGCTTGACGTTCCAGACGTGGAAGAACTCGTGGGCGATGAGCAGGAACAGGTCCCAGTGGCCTTCGGCCTTCTCCACCTGCCTGGGGTCGGCCAGGAGGGAGCAGCTGTCCCGGTGCTCCAGCCCGCCCCGCAGCCTTGGGTTGAACGCCAGCAGGAACAGGTAGGCCGCGCAGGGCAGGCCGCCGAAGATGTCCGCGCAGACCTGGACCATGGCCCGGGTGGCCTCGACGATCCGGGCCTCGTCTCCCGGGTGCTCCCCGCTGACGGCGAACCGGAACTCGCAGCCGGCCTGGCTGAACCGGTGCATGCGGAAGGTGCCCAGTTCGAAGGGCGAATCCACCAGGGCGTCGTGGTCGGCGGCCAGCCAGGCCCCGCCCGCCTCGGGCAGGGCCGTGGCCACCCGCCAGCCCTCGGGCCAGCCCTCGAAGGCCACCCGGTAGGGCCTGGGCGGCTGGCCCTCGGGATAGAGGAAGGTGGCCGCCCCGGCAAGGTGCGCGTGGCCGGCGTCCACGTGGTTGGTGCGGACAGTGAGCTCGTTGCAGAACAACCGGTAGCTGACGCTGGCCCCCCGCCTCGCCGCCGGCAGCCGCCAGCGCTGCTTGTCCAGCTTCTCCAGGGCCAGCGGCTCGCCGTCCGGCCCCGCCGCCTCCAGCC
>Ga0316217_10004940_pt1 | contig 14082 bp, 10 predicted proteins | sample 1anoAmetaG_FD_203633 | JGI IMG/M metagenome (GOLD analysis project Ga0316217, IMG submission 203633) | Freshwater microbial communities from Trout Bog Lake, Wisconsin, USA - 1anoA | ecosystem: Environmental > Aquatic > Freshwater > Lake > Hypolimnion/Profundal zone | place: USA: Wisconsin...
TTTAAAATAACAAATATTTTTAAAGATTCATATTTAGACGAGATTGATATAATTTCTAATATTTCAGAATTCGTCTAAATCTTGATGAATTTACTCCACATCTTCTGTCTTGATATGATCCTTTCCAGGATCTCTGCATGCTTAGTGGGCTAGTATTCAAATAATACTGTCTGTTCTCCTTGTCCTCCCAATTCTTTCTCTCTAACTACCTCTGCATCTGCTTGTACTACTTGCGCCCTTTGCGCTTCCTGCGAAGCCACGACTGGATATTGCAACAGCTGTCAAGCAGGTTATGCTCTTGTTGGAACAACTTGCACTCCCTGTAGCAACGAAAGCTACTCTAATAGTGGAAATACCGGCTAATGTACACTTTGTGTGAACAATTGCCTAAGCTGTGATTCAACTACGGGATTTTGTTTGAGCTGTCCTGCAGGCTACTAATTATCGGGAACTATTTGCAGTAGCTGTCAATCAGGAAAATACTCGCTGGGATCTGAAAATTGTGAGAACTGCGATAGTAGCTGCTTGAGCTGCGATTCAACAACTGGAAAATGTATAACATGTATGGCAGGCTTTCAAGTAAATGGTATGATTTGCTCTGGCTGTGGAGCAGGTATGTTTTCATTAGGAGGAACGGGATAATGTCAGTAATGTTCAAACTGTAACATTTGTAACCCCGTGGACGGAAACTGCACTAGCTGTTTTCCAGGTTACACCCTCACCAATAACAGCTGCCAGGCTTGCTCAAAACTACAATACTCATTGGGCGGAATATCTGGCTGTATAAACTGCGATGGGCACTGCCTGAATTGCAGTTCGATAAACGGAAGTTGCCAGAGCTGTATGGCTGGGTTTGGCATAAATGGAGCTAACTGCACACAGTGCCAGCAGCCAACTTACTCATCAGGATAGACTTCTTGCCTGCAATGTATCGGCTGCTTTAATTGTTCACCTAACAATGGATAATGTACCACCTGCTTGGCGGGTTATTACTTACTCAATAATGCTTGCCAAGCCTGTTCAAATCTGAGCTACTCGCAGGGTGGAAATGTTTATACATGCAGTGCCTGCAGCTCCAGCTGCTCGGTCTGCCAGGCAGATTCTGGACAATGTACTTCCTGCATTCCAGGCTATAGTCTTTCTGGCATGGGCTGCTCTGCCTGTCCAGATGCTACTTTTTCTTCTGGAGGAGCTTCTATCTGCCAGAGCTGCATCTCTAATTGCTAGATCTGTAGTTCTCCAAGCGGAAGCTGTTACAACTGTAGCCCTGGTTACAGTTTGATTGGTAGTAGCTGTAATGCCTGCCAGTAGTTGTTTTATAACCCGACTGGAGTTGGTAATTGCACTGCCTGCGATATCAACTGCCTTGACTGCAACATCATCAATGGAACTTGCAATTTGTGCAGCCCGGGATATCAAGCCGGAGGTTTATTTTGCGAAATTTGCCCTCCCAATACATACTCCTCAGATAGTAGTATTTGCGTTGTATGCTAAACTTGCCAAACCTGTGACAATTCTACTGGCTACTGCCTTACTTGTAGATCTGGATATGGACAATAGGGAACCCAGTGCATTCCTTGCTAGAGCAACTAGTTTACCTAATTTAATCAAGTGTGTTCGGATTGTGATAGTACTTGCTAGACTTGTAATGGTGGAGCGAGTAATAACTGCTTGAGTTGCAGCTCGAATAGGGGTTTAGCTTCAGGCATTTGTACCGCTTGCAGCATTGGCTACATGTCTAACGGAACCGGTAAATGCCTCCCTTGCAATAGCTTCATTGCAAATTGTAACATTTGCTCGTAATTAACCTGTATTGTATGCCAGTCTCCTTATATTTTGATCAACTACGTTGGTCTATGCGGGTTGGTCTGCACCTAGGTACCTGATTGTGAGATCTGTTTACAGCCTGGAGTCTGTGCTGTCTGCAACACAAATTTCACCCTCACCAATGGCAGTTGTATTCCTTGCTTCATTCCTCAATGTCAATACTGTTCTCAGGTTTAAGTTTGCAGCATATGCATAAACCCTTATCTCTTCAATACTCAGGGTAGTTCTTGTGTCCTATGTCAGGATTATAATTGCCAGTCATGCAGTGCTGATAATTTTTGCTAATTCTGCTTTGAAAGTTATTCAGCACCACAAGGATTATGCTACTTTTGTGGAGCTTTGAATTGCCAAGTCTGTAAGACTAATCCACTCAGCTGCCAAAGTTGCTAAACTGGATACATATTGGACTCGATGGCCAATACCTGCACTGCAAACTGCACGATAGATAATTGCTTAACCTGCTTTCAACCTAACACATGCTCGAGTTGTGTTGCGAATTTTACTTTAGATAGTGTGAGCAATACTTGTATTCCGAATTGCGGATTCGATTATTGTATAGAGTGTACGAACGATAGTTGCCAATCTTGCCTGAGCAGTTACATCTTGATAGGAGGAACCTGCTTGATGGAATGCTTAATAGATAACTGCACTAAGTGTAACTAAGCGGCTTTGGGACAATGTCTTATCTGCCAAATCGGCTACTCCCTTTCAACGGATTCTACTGCTTGCGTGTTCTGTGAGATAGTGGGATGCTTGACTTGTAACGATGACGGCACATGTTCTGAATGCTAAGCGGGTTTGCAGTACCAAGGAGGTAACTGCATCACATGCTAGGTAAGTAACTGCGGCTACTGTAGCTAGAATAACACTTGCAGTGATCAGGGGTGTTACAACGATTACAGCTTCAATCTCAACTACACCAATCTAGCAGATCAGTGCATCGCTTGTATTTAACCTTGCCAAACTTGCTACAGTGATAGTACTTGCTTAACCTGTATAAAGCCCTTTAGTCAGATAACTTTGAGCATTGGACAAAGTTGCTTTTTGTGCTATGATTCTTTTTGCTCAGTCTGCACTGATGCAAACCCTGGATCCTGCATATAATGCACTTCCTCTAAATATACGATCATTCAAGGCAGCTGCCAGCTAGGCTGTCCATCAAACTGCGCAGCGTGTATAACAACCTCCTCCTGCGTAGCCTGTCAAACTTTCTATTACCTAAACAATACCTGTCAATCTTGTCCGAATGCGCCTATTTGTCAAAGATGCAATGCTTCAACACCTTCGAATTGCCTTACCTGCTTCTCTGGCTTCATCCCCTATAACAATAGCTGCCAGCCTTGTCCAGAGTACTGTGCGGCCTGCGTTACGACAACCTATTGTGGAGCTTTAGTTAAGATAATCGGCAATGTGCTCGTCAAAACATCACTTCAAAGCAATAGTCCTGCAGCTTGTGATCCAGGCTGTAGTTCCTGTTCAGCAGCCAATCCACAAATTTGCAGCAATTGCCTGTATGGGTACTATCTCACTGAGCAACTATACTGTGCTAGTTGTGCAGCTAGCAGTTTATGCTCTTCTTGCTTGCCCTAGAATCCACAAACCTGTCTTGAATGCTTTGCTGGCTATTTTTTAGCCGATAACCAAACTTGCATATCCTGTGAGTACCCATGCTTTGACTGCAATCAGAACAACCCTACTGCCTGTACTATCTGTGCATTTGGATACGCTCTGCTGCCAAACAACACCTGTGTTCTGCCGACTGCCAGTAATTTCATCCCTAGTTGCGTTAACATCGAAGCCAGCACAGAAAATGGGGTTATAAGTTTGAACTGCCAGCTTTGTTCGTTCGGCAATACTTTGATAAATAACAGCTGTGCGCCTTGTATGAGTGGGTGCTTAAGCTGTCCTCCCCAAAGTATTACATCATGTATTGTGTGTTTCCCTGGCTATTCTCTCACAGCTTCTTTTACCTGCTCAGCATGCACTCCAAACTGCATAAAATGTACTCCTTTTGGGTGCGTTGACTGCGATGTGGGTTATTTTCTCAACCGAAACTTCAGCTGCCAGCTCGACTGTTTGAACCCTTGTGCAACTTGTTCCAACACTAATCCATTTAACTGTACTAGTTGTTTGCTAGGATACGTGCTCAATTCAACAACTGGGCAGTGTTTGGCAAATGTGGAGTGCAACACAGGTAACAGGTGTCAAATCTGCCCTTTCGGCTACATCCTGCAAACTGATAATAGTAACATTACCGCAACCCAGAATTGCATCCCATGTGCAATCAGCTCCAACTGTGCTCGTTGTAGTTTGACGAATCTGAGTCAATGCCTAAGCTGCACGGATGGACTATATTTGAGTAAGGGCGTATGTATTGCGTGCCAGACCAGCTGCGCCATATGTATAAATCAAATGGTCTGCCTAAAGTGCCAGCTAGGTTATGTGGATGCGCAGAGCGGACTACTTGATAACACTGCCTATAACAACTTGAACTGCACCGCCTGCCAACTCCCATGCTCCACTTGCTACAGCAATCCAACCACTTGCCTTTCCTGTACAGCTGGATATTCACTAATCGGGGCTGCCTGCTTGTCCGACTTCAATTTTGTGGTCAGCTGCTCATTCAGCGTGACCTTAGCAATCTTTCAATCGAATTATGTGAGCTTGGTAAGCCAGCTGGCGAGTGTTGCTGGGGTGACTACAAATGAGGTATTCATCTTGTCGGTGTCAAGTGGGTCGGTCAACGTTAATATGCAAATTTCGAGCAGTTACCCAGCTGGAAGTTAGCAAGCATAGCAAACCCAAAATAACATTAATAGTTATTTCAGCAGTGGCAATGTAGCTAACATGCCAGTCAATAGCTTTAATTTGACTACCAACGGCGGTAGCAGCAGCGGAAGTAGCAGTTCTGGGGGTTTAGCTCGAAGCACGGTGATAATATTGGCCACGGTTATTCCGATTGCAGTAATAGCAATTTCTGGGGTAATACTTGCAGTCTACTGCCTGAAGAAGAGGAAGTAGGAGAATAGAACAGCCAATGAGAGTAGCACAGATCGTAAGCAGCTCTAGTTGGCAGAATACTTGGAAAAGAATGAAGAATTGTGATCTATTTTAAAAAGAGATAGCAAATATACATAAAAATATTATGTTTGCATCCTTATATATTGGTTCTACACTGTAAGCCACCTATCTAATCTTTAGGCTACTACTGCCTAACTGCCCAATATCCCAAGGCTACCTCAGTTTATTTGATAAACTCAAACTAAGTCTGACTGTTATTCATATTGTGTTGAGGATAATACTTGATGTAGTTAGTGCTGATGATATGGCAAATATGTGTGATGATCAGGGTTTGTTGTTGAGGTGTATCTTTTTTTGCGGCCTTTCTCCTGGCTTCGGCTGAGCTTTGCTCTTCTCTTATTATTCTTGAGTTAACAGTCTTTTTTTCTTGTCCTACAGATTTCTGCGCTCGTTTTCTTTTCTCCTGACGTATCTTTGTATGCTAAACATCAACAATATCTTCTGCCTCAACTTATCGTATAGCTCCACATTTTCTTATGTCGCAATGATCTTATCCGGAATGTTCATGCCCTGCATGACTTCGATGAGGCGTTCGTTGACTTTGCCGGGCAGGTTCAAAGGCTTGCTTAGGTACTGCTGGCGGGTGTATACCAGCTGGTTGCGCCGCATGGCCTCATCGCTATGCATTTTTTACAGCTCAAACACCTATTCCGGGGTTTAGTCCAGTTTGAGTGCGCGTTTCAGGTTGATTTGCTCCCTTTCTTATTTCTTTATCAGCTGCATAGTGGAGTAGTTACAATTTCGAGCCTGCGTATTTCTGAGAGCAGTGTTTTTTATCGGTCAGTATCCACCTTGTTTCTCATGAGATACTTCTCGAGCTCGTATTTGCGGTTGGATTAGTATTTTTTATCGAAGAAGTAGTTGGCGAGAGGGTGTTCGTTGCGTCCTCTTGCCTGCAGAAGCACCCTGCTGATGGTGAAATAGATCTGAATAGCTGATGCGTTACGTCTTTGAGCTACTAAATCGTGTACTATGAGTTTTCCATCCTGTCCTGCACCACTATGAAGTTTAGGTTGTAGATCTGCAGCAGCTCGAAGATTTGCTTAGCTTTTTAGAAACTGAGGCCGGGTATGTTTATTTTAAGCTGGTCGAACTCCTACTCACTAAAGTTCACAACTTCGGTCTACACGTTAAATTTTTCCCCATGATACAGTTTTTTTTCCTCCCCTTCTTTGGCCCAGTGGTAGATGGGTCCGATCTTTTGGTTGCGTTGGACGATAGGCACTCGCACCCAGTGGTCTAATTTTTGTATTTGGTTCATATCCTATCTCAGCATGCAAGTACATTCTTAGAGGAGTCCACTAGTTTGATTGGGAAGAGGCCGCCTGTGAGGTTGAGCACTTCTTTGTCAGTGACCTCGGACTTGCGCTTGAGGACAAGTGGTTTTTTGGCGGGCACGTGAGGCAGATATTTCCAAACCTCGTCGCTCATTTATTAAATAATAATATAAGGCGCCACAATCAATCTTCAGAGGCACTCCTACCCCTTATTTCATGGCTTCCACTATTTTTTATAGGCTCTTCACTATTTCTATCTGCATATTAGTTGAAGAATACAAGATCACGATATATTCGTCACGAGATCCTTCCTTTACCTTAGAATGCGAATATAAATGAATGTCGAGTAGAGGGCTGTGCTCAGAAAGATAGTTGATATGATTATCGCCAGTACTCCTGTCAGAGGCCGTTACCATTAAAAAAGTGTTTTTACTCTTACGAACCCATTGAAGCAAACGAAGTTCGCTATCGATGCAATAATCTCTAACACGATGGCGATGGGCTGTAGAATAATATAAAGGCGGAGTTTACTGGAGTCTTTGCAAATGCCCGCGAATCCTTCATTTTCAAGTAGTTACCTCGATAAAAGACCAGCAGTATGAAGGGGTTGAAAAAGAGTATGAATAGAAAAGCGTAGAGGATGCGCATGCCTCCCTGGGGGCAGCTGGCTATGAAGTTGAGGAAGGTGTTGGCAAAGATGACAATGTGAATGATGAAGAGTGAGAGTACGATGAATTTCTTTTGGGAGGGTAGTTAGCGAGGTACGAAGTGCATGATCTTGATGAGAGGAGGATAGTTGTAGTTATTCCAGCGTATTTCCTTGTGTTCTTGCAGCACCGGAGTTTGTTCGATTTAGGCCATTATTATTACTTCAAATCAATACACATCAATCAATAATTGAGCTGCAACCAACCAACTCTCATACTTATCCATTCATTGTGAGCTAGGTTTTGATGCAGGATCTGATGAATCAGATTATAAATGCCAGCTTCTTTTTTGTTTCCAGTGAATTTGCGAAATTTTACTAAGATATTCCATCGGGTATCTTGAGAATGGTTTTTTCTTTCAGCGAGTTCCAATATGATGAGAAACACCCAGATTATCACTTTATAGCATGATCAAGTGATAGGTAATACGGATTAACTAGCTGGATTTGGGCAGGCAGATAGGATAATATTAGATCATTCTTAAAGAGTAGACCTGTCTCTGTCCTCCGTAGTGGGGATCTCTACTTTCATAAGGGGGCTCAGGTAAAAGCCAGAGCTCAGAGGCAAAAACGTCTACTAAAAATCTTTGGGCCAGTAATTGTTGCTTTTTCCCTCAATCAGTACGCCAAATTTGAGATAGATATCTGCGATAAGTTCAGAACAAAAGTAGGTCTTCTCCTCTTTCGTCTATTCTCCGTTGTCTTCATAGTCATTTTAATTACCAATTAGTAGCTTTGTAATCGATAGCTAGTACTTTTTGCCAATCAGATGGTTGACGTATTATTAAAGTTTCTAGAGGGGCAAAGATGTGCCTTTGGAAGTCAAGAGCTTGCGATAGCCAATATCCTCGTACTCTTAGTGATAGGACTAGAAGAGATTTTCAAGTTTGGAGATGGTAACGCCTTTTTAATGGATAGCTTACAGAAGGTAAGCTCTCTCTACTTCGTCTTTAAGCAGGATACCCACATGGTCATAGTAGCTTCCCATGAAAAAGCGATGCAGGTTGCTGAAGGTGGATTTGCTCCTCAAAAAGATTATATCCAGGTGCGAGGCGTAGTTCACGAGTTCAGATTTGGATATTATAAGTTTATTCCAAAAGTTATAATTCCTTTTGCCTATCTTCTGGTTGGACTCCATAAGCATATCTACCCGCAGACGGGGGAAGTTGCTTAAGCTGTAGGCCTTGGAGCGGATATCGTTAAGTACTTTGCTGAGAATGAGAGTCCAGGAATTGAACTTATTTTGGTCAAGTATTTGCAAGGTGAGGATGGTTTTAGAGATACTAGTATTTTAATAGTTGAATGATATCGTAAATCTAATTTCATCAATATTTACGTAAGTTCCGGGTAAGAGGACGTTACTATCAAATGATGCTCCTTCAGGCTCACTAAGCTAAAACACCCCTTCAGCTCGCTCCTCTGCTAGTCTGCGAAGTATAATAACCGCAGCGGCGTTAGGACGAAAAATCTGCTCTGCCAGCGGCTGTTTAGCGTCTTCTTTTCTAGGATTCCCGTCAAAAGTTAACTAAAAGATTCCTCATAAGCAGCGCAACCTATTGAGTGGTGGATGTCAGCTGCAGAGGGGATCAAGTAGTTAGAATAGGGATTGAAGCACACGTCATGCAATGAGTATGATTCTCCGTGGTGTAGTGATTTGGGAGGAGTTATTGGGTTGGAAATTTCCATTTAAATGCTAGTAAATAACTATTATATAGAGAACATAATTAGTTAACCATCAAGTGATTAGGAGGCTTGGTTATTGTTTGAAAGTTCTGCTGAAATTTACATGCCTCTTCTGTCGTCCAACTCAAAGAGTGCAGCATACAGATAAAAACTCTTCTTATATTCAATAACTCTCTCTAAATAAAATAGTCAGCAAAAGTATTGTCGGGCTGGTGAATTTGGGCACGACCTATGCAAAATTTGCTTTTGATGGTAATCTTTGAAGGAAGTAAGATGGACAAATAAATATATGAAATCAGCCACGCAGCTTTTCCTTCAGCATGTTACATTTAATCAGTGCATCTCTCGGGTTTTATTTACGACTCCCCAAATTGAACTTGCCCAACCCTCGATGTTATTAGAACTATTCATTACCCTAATAACTGATCATAGCAGAAGAGGGTATATCGTTTTTGGCTGGCACCTAATTTAGAAGGGTGCTCACTGACTTGAAATAGGTCTTCTAGTGCAGCATTGGCAGCAGACTTTTGTTGACTGCAGTATTGAGCTGTTGGAGATCAACTTTCTAGCCCTTTTTGAGTTTCTTGAGCAGTTTATCGGGTTTGTTGTTGGTATTTGGGAGATAGTTGAGTTAGTGGCGATCAAGATATTCTTTGACTCTAAGGTTGTGGGTGAAAGATGCATAGTGCATTCCCTTTCCCTCAGATTCTCTAAACTTGTGCGAGTAGGTATTAGTGAATGGGACTTGGTCAAGTTATGCATTCTTTTTTAGCTGGTTCTGTGTCAGAAATAATTTACTTGGATGCGTTCGGGCTGGCTTTAGCGTCTCAGGTAGAAGCCTTTGGGGCCTAGAATGCGTTAGTTGCTGGTGCTCCTGAAAGAAGGCGACTCATTTTTATATTGGGAGACGTTGATAGGCTTGTCAATAACCGAGAGGATGAATCCCTCGACTCTCTTTTTGTGAGCTTGTGCTAGTAAAGGTGAAGAGTGCTATCGCTTGAGCTGGCAGGTTTAATGGTCTTTTTTCAGACTCTACAGGTGCTTTTGCAGACTTTGTTCCCGGAGGAAGGTTTGGTAATTATACATGGAAGATTATTATAAATTAGCAACCGTACTGGTACTGACCTAAAAATCATACTACTCGAATTCTAGAGCCCAACAATTCAAAACTGCGACGAAACACGGATAACTTCTTCGCCTCTTCCCAAAGCTTTAGATTTGTAACAATTTAGTGAAAAACTTCATGTTAATGATTTAACCTTGCTCTAGTACACTCAAAATATTCTGGCAATACATAATAATGCGATAGCTCAAGGGAGTGCAACAACAATGCTATAAAATCTGGGATTGGATTGTGGTAAAGTCTAAAGGCAAACAGCTCGAAATAGCACACAAGATCAAATAACTTACAGGCTCAAAAAGACCTAACACTTAAAGTTTATTATGTTGTAATAAATAGACCAACACTTGCCTGTGCTCAGCTTCGATATCATATACCCTAGCATGAAATCATAAATATTGGAGTAAAGTAAAAGAAAATAGCGACTAGGAAAAGGTACAAGCAAGTAGCTTGAATCAACAGTTTTCCAAGAAATGCTCGTACTTATTTTAGCACAGCCAATGCATATTCTCCGAATTTCTATCGATCATGGATTTGATAGACAATACTATCTATTAATCCTAGCAGGCCTCATTATTCAAGCAGCGAACTATTGCGAGTGCTACTTTTGAAGGCTTGAGCAGGCGCACAGGAAGGTCAAACAGGGAAAGATCAGCGATCATATCTACTATCTTTTCCGTGTCCTCCTTTCCTCTCTCCTCCAGAATACAGCTGATATGGTGGACCACCGTGTAATGTGCAAGTTGGTAATCAATCACTTTCAGGATATCCGCTTACATTTTGAGCACTTCTTTCCTTTTTGATTTGTGGCTCACCCAATGCTTAAAATAAGGGTAGCGTACCTGTTCCAGCTTCATCGCAATCAGCATGCAACTTTGCGCAATAGTTATTAATCTGTCATACTTTATCTCAAATGGCTAGCGGGAGAAAAACATATCGAGGTAAAGCACAGAGAGGTGGAGAGTGGTCCTTTAAAGTTTTAACTTTAGGTGGCGGATGAACAGATAACGAACCACTTCATCTCTGATGGATTTAGTTATCCTATTCGGGTTCTTAGCATAGTTTGGACTAATCGTCACAATATCCTCTCTTGCAGCAATATAATCACATATTTCTTTGCGGTACTCCCCTAATTGGTCCTTCCAAGCAGACCCAGTCTGGTTTTGGCCAAACGGGTTAGAGTTAATCGAGGTTTATTAGCTAATGCTGCTAAACTCATACCGCTCAGATGAAGAAATATCATCAGACTGAGTCTATATAAAGCTTTAGCATAATTTGAGCTAAGATCGGTTCTTAAAAGTCTTTTTCTGTAGGACAGAAGTAAGAAACAAGCCCTCATTAATTTTGGGGGTGACAAATTAATCCCTTTCTTCTTAGCACTTATTCTGAGTAAATATCAATTTTTTGGTATATTAAGCTTGAATTTTAGTCGGCACGCTCATACTCTGTTTGCTTTCTCATAGCATCTCTCAAAATAAAGACCTACCAATACAAATACTCATATTCATCCACTTTTATCTGGTTTAAATAATTCAAATAATCTAAAGTAAAGAAAAACCTGCTTTTAGTCGGTATCGCAGCTTACATAGATTATTTTGAAGTATTGTATAGTGCCACTAGTCTGTTATGATAGATCGAATTTGAGTATGCTTTAGGGCAACCAAATCCTAGTTAATTACGAAGCGTACTGTAGTGAAGAAAGTTGCTGATTCGCTACCTCGTAACTAGAACGAAGCGAAAAAGTATGTTGCGAATGACCCAGAATATGAAAATAGTTGCACAATACTCTGAAATTAAAATCTGCAACTACTTTTGTTAAACTTAGTTGCGAACCCCGTTGCGGTAGCGCCCGAAAGAATACTGAATTTAGCGAACTTGTAGCGCCTCCCGTCGTAGCTGCGCGAGGCCGAGACCTTCCTGATTTTTATTTCAAATAATTGTCTTATTTGCTGATTCCTTAAAGTACATACTTTTTGTGGGTAGTTCACTGAATACTAAATTTAACTAGTTTTTAGGTCAGGCAGTTCAAATAAAATTTATAATCAAAATATGGCAGGGAGAGGAAAGAGTTCTAAACTCGCAGCGAAAGGCGCTGCCAAACGCACATCGCGCAAGCCGGAATTGAAGGACGGCATCATAACTAACGGGGCTATTAGGAGACTTGCCAGAAGAGGAGGTGTAAAACGAATTTCCTCCAGTTCCAACCCGCATGTCCGTTAGTACGTTGATGACTTTTTGACTAGAATCGTGAGAGACAGCCTCAGCTATGCTGAACACAGGAAAGCCATGACCATCACTGCAATGGATGTGGTATATGCCCTTAAAAAGAACGGCCGGGTTTTGTACGGCTATGGCGCTTGATCAGATTTCTCCTTTGAATTCATAATTTATCAGCAATCAAACCAAAATTCTGCTAGCTTAGGCCAAGTTTTTCTTCATCACACCTAAAAAGCCAGATCACTAATAATTGTTGGAGAGGAGGGATTCAAGAGAAAGCTCTTGATAGTTGAGTTTATGGATATAGAAATATTGATTGAGTAATATAAGTATTAAGCTCTCTGAATCTAACACGATGGAGGGTTTAGAAGTAAAAAAAGCTGACTGTTAGATAAAATAGGCTAGTTTGTAATGATATACTTGAAAGCATTTATGTATAATTCGTGATAAAAGGTGTCCTTTATTGTATTTTGGGAAATGGTCCACTTTGCGACTATTAGTCGTCAACATTAATTAGTGCTCTCTCATGTAAAAACATACCGACATCGGTTTTAAGAATAGATTTCAGCAACCAGCTGCTTATTTATCAGAAATTCTGCCACAACTCACAGTTATTGCGATCAGATCACTGGATGATAGGTGAGTTAGGGAAGAAACAGTAGCTAATTCTAAATATTAAGAAGTGATCAATTGAAAGGCATCGTCTAAATGGCTATCTTTTTGAAGTGTTCTTAGTTGATTCCCTGCAACTAGGCACGCAGGGTTTATTCTCTCCATCTCTTACCCATCCCTAGAGAGCCACCTTTGGAGTTAGCGGTCGCAAAGTTATTATTATGGAAGGTTATGTTGATATCTTATTGGCGAGATGAGCCCTGACTAACGATATTCAGCGGTTAAATCAAAACGCCTTTGTTGCTAACCCTCATTGGAGTTTTTATTCGAGAGTTTAGCTACAGAGAAGGCACACTTGGTATTTTAATTACGTCATCGCCTTTTGACTCTCGTTTTAGCTACTGCTTGGGCGGAGTGACTCGGATGATGTGTTTATCGGAATTTTTAGTTTGAATATTCTAATTATTTTTACTGCCGGCAAGATTGTCAGCTTTGGCGTGGCTTTTCTTCTGTCGGGAACTGTGGCTGTTTTAGCTGTTTTTATGACTTAGCTTCAGCGATTGGTTCGAAGATTGATGTTCTGAGGATACTTTTAAATGGCGGTCGGTAGAACTGCTCGAGTTTCTGCTTTTATGGGTTTAGAGGTGTTTGTTGGAGGGAGCTTTTTTGATGGGATTGCTGGGAAATGCAGTAGATTGCTGATTTCTTTAGGGAGGAACGCACCCCATTATATTTATAATAATAGCTGCTGGATTCTAGGTTTTTTCTATTGCATAGAAAGCAGCTTTTTTGCTTAACATAATTTTGTAAGCTCCAAAAGTGATTTTTTCATAAAATTTTTGTTTTAATGTATTTACACAAATAAGAAGGAAGGGGAATAGATTTAGCAAATGATTTTGGATTAGCTACCCGTTTTAGAGCGGTTTATATTAGTAACTGCTCACGAGCTAAAATAATACATATAGATTGAAGGCTACGAAAAGAAACGGCAACCTCGTTGCAATCGAAAATAAATAAAATTGAAAGACTTATCTATGATTGAATTATGAACTCATTCATACCTCGATTTATAATTTGTCTGCTCAGCTTGAGTCATTAGGCATATGCACTCATAACTTAAGTATGGCTTCGCGCTGGAAAAAGTTTAGTTCAAACAGTAAACGAGTTATTTTTGCAAAAATCAGCTGAGGATCCTTTGTTAAAAGAAATTTATTGAAAAAATAGGGGAAGTTCTGAGACAGCATCCTCATCATCAAAAATTCAATAAAATAGTTATATATAATTAAGAAGTTCACGAACTGCTGAAACTTTCTCACAGCCCAAATGTGGCTTTAATACAGCTATGGATTAAAAACCCGAAAAAATGATATTTTTTCAAACTTAAATGCAATGTCTTCACGATCTAATCTGAGGAGGATTCGAGGGAAAATCCTGAAGCAGGCTTCGCTTTTTCGAGAGCTGGAATATTTTCACTAAAGTTTTCCTAATGACCCGTTTTGCACAAATGTTAATGCGTTTTCAAATCTACTGATTATAATTCTACAATGAAGTTATCTTTC